>Ga0310690_10009652_pt1 | contig 12088 bp, 11 predicted proteins | sample AusTroGonzalo_MG_2_FD_207661 | JGI IMG/M metagenome (GOLD analysis project Ga0310690, IMG submission 207661) | Bovine rumen microbial communities from tropical cattle in Woodstock, Queensland, Australia - Gonzalo_04 (v2) (version 2) | ecosystem: Host-associated > Mammals > Digestive system >...
TCTCAACAACCTCGAGCACTTCGATGCAAAGAAGAAGATCGAGCGCGAGAAGATCGACTACAAGCTTCCCAAGCCAAGCTATTACTGGAAGCTCAAAGGACCTATCGCACGTGCCGGTCTTGTCGGATGTCTCATCGGTATCTTCCCGGGCGCCGGCGGAACAATCGCATCCTTCCTTGCATATGACGTCGAGAAGCGTGTCAGCAAGAACCCCGGAGAGTTCGGCCACGGTGCACCTGCCGGAGTTGCCGCAGCAGAGGCTTCCAACTCAGGTTCCGTCGGAGGAGCCATGGTTCCTCTTCTTACTCTGGGTATCCCCGGATCATCTACTGCAGCCGTCCTGCTTTCAGCTCTGATGATCCACAACCTGAATCCGGGACCGAAGCTCTTTACCGAGCAGCCGGAGCTGGTCTACGGTCTTTTCGCATCGATGTTCGTAGCCAACCTGTTCATGCTTCTTGCCGGAACATTCGGAGCAAGACTCTGGGTCAGAGTAGGTTACATCAAGAAGACCATCCTCTATCCTCTGATCTTCGCTTTTGCAATCCTCGGAAGCTATGCCATCAAGAAGTCGATGTTCGACGTCGGAACATGTCTTGTCTTCGGTCTCATCGGATGGATGTTCAAGAAGTTCGACTATCCGTCATCACCGCTTGTACTGGGACTTGTCCTTGGAAAGCTGATCGAGACGAACTACGTCCAGACCCTCATGGTCACAGGTCCTGTCGGATTCGTCCAGAGACCTCTGACTGTCATTCTGTTCCTGATTTCAATCGCAGCCCTTGCATATCCGATCATCATTGCAAAGGTTCATGCCAGGAAAGAAGCGAAGAAGAATGAATAGTTGAGCTTTGAGATTCTTCTGAACCGGCGGGTGTTGTTTCCCGCCGGTTTTTTTCTTAATCGGTGACGATTGGTGACGTCGGTGACAACGATGACGTCGGTGACGTCGGTGACGTTGGTGATGAGCTGCTTCCGCTGAGGGCAAGAATGGCAAGAAACTCCACGATACGTAGGTTGAGTTCCGCCGTGTTCTCCGTTAATCTTCAGGATCGGGAGGAACACCGAAATGGATAACTATATTACGGGAGCTCTTATAAAGAAACTCCGTGAAAACAGAAAGATGACTCAGGAAGAGCTGGCGGACAAGGTTTGTGTCAGCAGCAAGGCCATAAGCAAATGGGAAACAGGAAGAGGGTTTCCGGATATCGGCCTGATCGAACCCCTGGCAAAGGCTCTTGGAATATCGGTCATTGAGCTTCTCTCCGGTGCCGACATCAGGAACGGAAACAGGTCGTCTGACATGAGAAAAAGCAGATTCTACGTCTGTCCCATATGCGGAAATGTCATCCAGTCAACAGGGGAGGCTGTCATCAGCTGCTGCGGCATAACGCTGCCACCGCAGGAAGCCGAGGAGATGGATGAAGATCACACTATAAGACTGGAAGAGGTTGAGGATGAGTACTATGTCACTGTGGACCACTCCATGGACAAGACTCACTACATATCGTTCATCGCGGCAGTATCTGACCAGTACATCCAGTTTATGAAGCTGTACCCCGAATGGGGTGCCGAGGCAAGGTTCAAGATGAACCGTGTGGACAGAGTCTACGCATACTGCAACAGGCACGGCCTGTTTTCGCTGGATGTGAAACGCTTCAGAAGGTGATTACGTGGATGTATATTGTGGACTTGTACTCGCCCTTTGTCAGGGTTGCAGTATCTCCGCCGACCGTGTATGCCCCCTGATTAGTCCAGTCTGTTGCCGTTACAGGTTCGGTTTCTCCGGGTGGAATTACCTCGCCGGTAAGCACAATGCCTATTGAGCCGCTGTCCAACCAGCTGGAGTACCAGATGTTCGTTTTCTGTTTTGTCGTGGTGGCATCTATTTCCAGATAGTTGCCCGGCAGGACATAACTCGTGTTCCCTTCTTTGGGAATGAATCTGTCGGTTCCGTCAAAAACAACTGTCTTCGCTTCAGACGACGGAGCATGGCCTTTGCTTTCCGATGTCAGAGCAGCTTTGAAAAGCAGCTGGGGGGCTGTGCCTGCCGACACATTGTCGTTGTCCTCGTGTCTGAGAACAAACCTGCCGCCTGTAGACTTGATTGCATCGTTGGTGCTGGAAAGGAACATCCTGACCTTTCTGGTCTCGTTCTGGCTTGTCTGGAGGGAAGACGAGCTCAGCGAGTATGTGGCAATCGTGGTGAAGTCGTTCGCCGTGGCGGGGCTCGCCTTCATGTTTTCCAGAAGACCGCCGGCTCCGTCAAGCTGAAGCACTTCTGCAATCCTTGAGATGCTGAACGACGCGGTGACCATTGTCTTGTCGTATTCATCCGGCTTGTAGAAACCCTCAAGGTGAACAGGGAAACTGACGCTCTTGTTGACGGTCTCTTCCGGTGTGCCGAGGCCGGTCACCATGCTTATGGTCAATGTCAGATCCGCAGTATAGCTGATATTCGAAGCCTGGATGAAGTAATCGGTCCCGCGGAAGTAGGTCTTGTCTTCGATTGTATCGACTTCTGGGTCCATTACAAGACAGAAGTCCCACCAGATGTTGATGTACTGTCTGATCTGGTCGGCGGGGACGACAAGAGAAGTCACCGCGGGGTTTTCGGAAACATCCGACTGGTAGCCGAGCCTCATGCTGCCCATATCGTATTCCACATTCTGAGGGTTCCTGGCTCTTCCGAATACATCGATTCCGAAAGGCCTTCTGTAGTCGCTTCCTGCAAGTCTGTAGAACCACTCTCCCGAGTCGGAAGTGACGGTGAATACGAGGTCTCCCAGATTGGTGTCATAGTAGTTTGTGTCGCTCAGTCCGACAACTCCAAGTTCCTGGTTCTGATAGTAGAATCCGTCTTTTCTCTTGTTCTCAGAATTCTTGTTGGAGGAGTAGGTGGAACCGTCCAGATGGGAGAGGTACTTCTTGGAGGAAAGATCCACATCGAAGCTGCTTTCATACAGTCTGATATAAGTGGTGGTATCGGCAGCCCATACCGTCAGATTTGAGAGAAACAGCATTGCAATTGTGATGATTATAGCTTTTTTCATGTTCCCCCCGTGATGGCAATGGTGACATTTGCAGAATAGTCTCCTGCTTCCCACCCGATTCTGTCCGCGTTGGTGTACGGTGTTATCACTCCATTTTTGTCACTGACAAGAAGAATTCTGACAGGCTGGCTTGATGAGGCCATCTCCGGCAGATTGGTCAGCGCAAGGTTTGACACCATCTTGTTGTCGATATCGTTGCTGTAGACATGTATCTTGTCTTCAACATATCTTCTGCTTTCGGTGTCATAGAAATACACACCGAATGAAAGACGGTAGTTGATTATCTCTTCTCCGTTGGTAAGTGGGGTTGCGGTTATACTAAGCTGCTTGTTTGTTGAATTGGTCCTGAGAGACCAGGTGGCGATCTTTCTTCCTACGTAGTCGTCGATGTTTCCCGTCTTCCACCAGACATCGGAGCCCATGACATCAAAGGGCATTCCCTCCGGAATGATGGAGACGTTTGCAACATCACCCATGAATGTGCTCACATCCAGTGCGGTGGTTGCGGAGACGTTCAGTCGTGGTTCCACCTCATCTGCCCACACAGTGAAGGAGATTATGATTAATGCAAGGATAAGAACAAGCTTTCTCACGTCATTCCCCCAGTACGGAGACCCTAACCGTACACGTGTAATTTGTATTGGTAGGGATCAGGTTGAATTCATTGTTGCTTGGCAGATTCAGGGTGAAGTTGACGGTTCTTTCTATCAGTGTAAGCGGACGAAGATCCGTATCCATTCCGGGAAGGGTTAGCGCTACACTTTCCGGAATACCCGGATCGTCGACCGAACCACCCTGGGCGATTGGAGTGTAGACCAGATGCATGGTCTGTCCCGCTTCATTGTTAGAGGTCAGAGCAACCTGGTCGTTTTTTGTCACCATCTGCTTGTCGTTGATCTTCAGCTTCAGCATGTACTGATAGTCTTCGTTCTGATATGTTTCATCCGCCGCTTTGAATGCTGGGTCGATTGACTTTGCCGTCCATTTGACGGGCAGATAATAGGTCGGAAGCCCATCGAATGTCGTCTGCTCATCTCCCTTGTATCTGGAGGTGTCTCTGAATGCGGAGAACCAGACATCTACAAGGACAGGCCTCTTTGAATTGGTTTCGACCTTGAGCGCGAGCGCATTGTCGATTGTGCTCTTGTTGCTCGTGCTGTTGATGGCGCTTGTAATGTCGAATGACTCGACTGTTCCCATTTCTCCAATCATGGACTGTCCCTGGCTGACTATGGCTTCCGGAACGGTTGCCGTGACAACCAGAGCATAGTCCGATGCCAATGAGCCGGACTTGACGGCTGTGACATCGAGATGGGTGACGGACTGCGTTCCCTGATCTCCGGAATCGGCGAAACAGAATGCCAGGGAGAGAATCAGAAGCAATGTAACAACAAATGTCTTTCTCATATCAGTTTCCCTGCAGTTCAATGGTGATTGTCGCACTGTAGTTTCCAGGCGAATATGATTCCAGATAGTTGAGAGTCTCAAGCGTGTTGGCGTTGGATATGTAGGACTGGCCGCTGAAAACGAACGAGAGGGCGTAATACATCAGTCTAGATGAGCCATCCGTTGTTCCGGCATTATCAAGACCCCAGGAAAAGTTGTTTGAGGACTTGACGGATTTTGTTCCCTTGTCCCTTGGGGTTATCAGCCGAGCCAGATCCGGATCCTGTGGATTCTGGAATCTCCAGAGCGCAACTCCGTAGTCTCCTCTGAAGGTAGGGTCGCCGCAGTCGACACTTGAGAATCTTGTGAATGTCAGAGCGACTCTTCTGGAATAGTCGGTGGGTGAGAGATTGTTCTCCTGTACCAGAAGAAGCTGCGGCGTCGAATAAGCCGTGAGATCTTCCGTATGCTCAGGGAACATGTCTATGGCAAGCGAGGTCACCGGAACGGTCGGATTGTCAGGGGCTGCGAAGAACACCCTGGTGACCTCTCCTGTGGAAACCTTGTTCAACACGTAGTCGAACTGCATGGTTCCGATTGTTTCGACGGCAGACAGGCAGACCAGTGACAGGAGAAGCAATGTAATTGTCATCAGGATCCGTCTCATTATTAAAATCTCCGTCCGAAACACGTAGTACCTATATAATATATGGTATTGTAGCATGCTTAGACAAGTCGAAGTTAGAAATTAGAACAAGTTTAGTTAAAAAGTTTGCTGTGTTCTGAGTTTTCTAATTCTTTTCTTTGACAGTTTCGGCAAAACCGTTGTATCCTACTAGGGAATAAGATAAAACCTCGGAGGTTTCAATGGCAGAAGTATTACTTAAACACATCTGCAAGATCTACGACGGGGGAGTCAAGGCTGTCAATGACGTAAACATTGAGATTCTTGACAAGGAATTCGTTGTTCTTGTCGGTCCTTCAGGATGCGGTAAGTCAACCACCCTTCGTATGGTCGCCGGACTGGAAGATATTTCCAGTGGAGAACTCTACATCGACGGAAAGCTCGTCAACGACGTCCCGCCGAAAGACAGAGACATTGCAATGGTCTTCCAGAACTATGCTCTGTACCCGCACATGACCGTCTACGACAACATGGCATTCGGACTCAAGATCCGCAAATTCCCGAAGGAAGAGATTGATGCCCGTGTCCGCGAGGCGGCAAAGATCCTCGACATCGAGGAGCTTCTCGACAGAAAGCCGAAGGCTCTCTCAGGTGGTCAGAGACAGCGTGTTGCTGTTGGAAGAGCAATCGTCAGAAAGCCAAAGGTCTTCCTTTTCGATGAGCCGCTTTCAAACCTCGATGCAAAGCTCCGTGTTCAGATGAGAGCTGAGATTTCAGGACTGCACCACAGACTCCAGGCCACAATGATCTACGTCACACACGACCAGGTCGAGGCACTCACAATGGCAGACAAGATCGTCGTCATGAAGCTCGGTGTCATCCAGCAGATCGGCGGACCTCTTGAGCTGTACAACAACCCGGACAACAAGTTTGTAGCAGGCTTCATCGGATCACCACCGATGAACTTCATGACTTGCTCAGTCATGGTCGAGGGTGATGATGTCTTCGTCCATGAGGGAGACTTCCGCCTGAAGGTCACAGCCGCACAGGCCAAGCTCCTGAAGCCTTATGCAGGCAAGCAGGTCACATTCGGTATCCGCCCTGAGGATGTCACATACGAGAAGGAAGCTGTTGATGGACAGACCATCGACGGAACCGTCGCTGTTGTCGAGCCTCTCGGAGCCGAGACACATGTCTTCGTTGCAACATCGAAGAACCAGATCACCGGTAAGATCGATCCTAACGTCATCGTCAAGGTCGGTGAGAAGATCTCCCTTGCACCGAACATGAAGAAGGCAAAGTTCTTCGACGTCCAGACAGAACTTGCCATCCGCTGAGCGACATAGCTTAAGGATAAAATTCAAGACGCCACGGCAAATAACCGTGGCGTCTTGTTGTATATTTGCATGCAAATGTATAATATGCAGTCGTGTTTCGACTCATACTGCTTAATTTCTTTTTCCAGATCATAATTGCAACCATTTCGCCTTATACCCAGATCCTGCTCAGGAACAAAGGTTACTCGCATTCCCTTGTGGGGCTGATTGTTGCAATAGGGCAGCTCGGGTCCATAATCCTGCCGCTCATCATATCGGGCATAGCGGACAGGACAAGAAAGACAAAGCTCATATTCTTCATCCTTACCATTGTCTGCGCACTTGCATTCTTTCCTGCGGCTCTTTCCGGCTCGGTGGTCATCACAGTTCTTTCGCTTTTCGTGGTCTCGGGAATGTACCTTTCCACAAGCCCTATAATCGACGGCTATCAGACAAGACTGCTCAAAGGAGATGCTGAGAAGTACGGATTCGCCCGTTCGGCAGGAACACTCAGCTATGTCATTTCTCTTGCACTTTTCAGTCTGACCCACTTTCCGAACGAATCAGACAACATGTCCATTGCGATGTGTCTTGTGATCTTCTCGGCCATCTTCCTGCTGGTTGTCCTTATCATCCCGAATGACCTTCCGCCGGAGAAGAATAAGGAGAAAAGAAAATACATCTCCGGAGTTTTCAGCAACAGGTTCTACGTGATGATGATCATTGTCGGACTGACCAGAATGGCACACTCCGTTGCCGACAGACTCCTTTCCTCCTACCTGGTTGAGGATCTGGGCCTCGGTGGCAACTTCGCGCTCTTCATTTCCTTGGGAGCTCTTGCGGAGTTCGTAATGATGATAGTCGGTGGAGTGCTGCTCAAGAAAAAGAAGACGACCCCGTACACACTGATTGTCATTTCGTGTATTGCGCTGATTGTCAGGCTGTTGATCTACAGACTGTTCCCGAATATCCCCGGTCTGGTCTGCGCCCAGCTTCTGCACGCCATGACATTCGGAGGTTTTCACATTGCGGTAACACAATTCATATCCCATGATGTGAAGAAAGAGCATTATTCTTTGGCAATGAGTTTCTATTGGGCTATCGCTTCAAATCTTCCCGGCATGCTCGGAGCGCTCTTGGGAGGTTTTGTCATAGACAGTCTCGGATTCAAATCCCTGTTCCTTCTATATACATTGTTCCCGCTTGCGGCCGTGTTCCTTGCCCTTTACTGCAGGGATATGCTGAGAAACAAGGCCTGAAAACGAGTTGGAATTTACTAATACTTTTTTTTCCGTTACATTATCGCGTTTCCTTTGTTATAGTTACTGTAGGGAATCATTTCCATCACACAACCCAATCTTTGGACTATATCAGGAGGGATATAGAAGATGAAGAAAACAGCAATTGTGTTTCTTGTGCTTCTTATAGCATGCACGGCATTGTTTGCCGGTGAAACGGAGCCTGTAGTCAGATATGACCTGGATCCGAACTATGCGCTGGATTTCACATTTCAGCCGACACTTTCCAGATACAATGCAATGGGACAGAGCGGACTGGCTCTTCCTACAAGGATCGACAGTTTCTTCACCAACCCGGCCGCTCTTTCCAGACGGGGCTTCGGCATCAGTTTTCCGAGCGTGACGGTTACCGTCTACAACCTCGAGAAACTGGTCAATGACCCGGAAGCCGTTGATATTTTCAACAAGATAATCAACGGAAAGGCAGAAAGCGGAGATTATGCCAACATGGCAACCAAGGTCCTGAAGAACCTCGGCACAGGCCGCAACGTTGTTGCAAAGATCGATACCGGGCTTGCCGTCAAACTCGGAATGATGGGATTCGGAACCAACGTTCAGGTCAAGTTCCACGGCCTGAACAAGGGAACAAGCTTCGCTGCTCAGAAGGTCATCCCTGAAGTGAACGCCGCACAGACTGTCGCTCTTGGAGTCAAGGTCATCGATACCAAGGCACTTACACTTTCCGTCGGAGCTTCCGTCCACGGAATCTACAAGGCATACTACAAGGAAATCGGTGCCGAGACCCTGGTCGGACTGATCGGCGGCGACAAGGAAGCTGCAAAGAACCTTGCGCTGTGGGACACCCCTGTCATGGGCGGTTATGCGATTCCGTTCGATATCGGCGTTACTCTCGGTCTCTTCAATGACATCCTGAACATCTCGGCCACAGCCAACAACCTCAACGGAACCTATCACATGAAGAGCTTCAGCGGAATGGGCGACTTGGTGAACTCCATCAGCGCGAACACAATGAAACCGGGAGAGCACCCTCATACTACAAGGGATTCGGAGAGCTTCGAGATTAAAACCCCGTGGACATTGAACTTCGGTGTGGCTTTCGCTCCTTATGTTCCGGTTCTTAATCCGGTCATCACTGCGGATCTTGTGGATATGCTTGAGCTGTGCAGGACCATCGGTTCCTCAAGCTTCAGGTGGAGCGATCTTCTGCTTCATCTAAATGCCGGAGCCGAGTTCGGTCTGTTCGATGTCCTGACTGTCAGAGGCGGAATCAACCGCGGATATCTGTCGGTCGGTGCAGGTCTCAATCTGTACTTCATGCAGGTTGATGCCTCATACGGATGGCAGGAGATGGGAAATCAGCTCGGAGACAAGCCGGTTGATTCGCTTACAATCAAGTTCAGTCTTGGTTACGACAAGAAATGATAGAGGTACCGAATATGAAGAAAACCAGGATAACAGTTGTTTTACTTGTTGTGCTTGCTCTTGTTCTGACCTCCTGTTCACAGGATTCCGCGGCCAATCTCGGAAGCCTGATGGGCAAGATGGGCAATAACGTGTGGGGTATCAAAGCCGACCTCAGAAAGTCCGAGGCCGCAGCGGAAAAAGTCGACACCATCGACAGCGCGGATAAAATCCAGAGCACGAAGGCTGCCGATGAGCTGATCTCCACAGTCAAGAGTATCATCGGTTCCGACCAGAACGTCGAAGCCTTCCATAATGAGATGGGAAAGCCTGCCGCAATCGAGGCCACAGACTTTAAAAATGCCGTAAATTCGTTGTCAGAAAAGGTTACTACATTGAAGACCACGCAGCCTCAGCTTGCCAAGGCTTTTGAAAGCACAATCAACTCGTTCAATAACCTTGACCGCAGCAAGCTTACCAAAAGCGATGTCGTGACCGTTTCCCTCGTCAACTCCCTGCTGGAGGAAGCCGGATCTGAAAATTCAACTTCGGAAGCCGTGGTCAGCAAGGCAAATGATGTTCTTGCCGTCCTCAAGCTCACAACCGGATTCTCGGAGCTGAATGTTATTGACGACATCGACCTGAGCGGTATTTTCTCAGCCATGTCATCGAACAAAACGAACAACAAGGCTGTATCCCGCGATGATGATCCGAACACCCTCCTTCTGGCACTCGGAAAGACGCTTGAGAAGATTGCAAATCTCATAACCGATGATAAAGGAATGTTCAACAATCCCAAGTTCAGAAGATTCCACATGGAGGCAAAGGCAATCAAGCTCGCCTATGAGGTTGCCATGAGTCCGTACTTTGCAGAGGGCTACAATCTCGGAGACACAATCAAGGGAGTCTGCAACGGTAACAGACCCAAGACAGAGGCTTCTCTTGATGACCTTGTGATGTACGTCTGCGCTTCCGTTTCCTGCTATGTGGACAACATCTCTAAGCTGTCGGAACTTTTCCTCGAGCGGTATCTGAACGAGACCATCATTACTGCCTTGGGTAATGCCGACATGGCTACTCTCAAGGAACAGGCCGTTGATTCCATGGCAACCGTGCTTGAAATCAACCGTCAGGAGAGCCAGGATCTTTCCAGCGATGTATGGACCAAACTGATCAAGACAATAGCCGATGAAACAGGCACGGATGAGACAGTTGTCCGTGAAACAATCTCCACAATCAAGGATTATCTTGACAATGGAGGATCACTGAGCAATATTCTCAACAATCTGCTTTCGGAAAACCAGGAATATATAATCGATTCAGCTGTCAAGAAACTGATTGAGGATCTCCAGACCTCACTTGGCAAAATCATCGAAAGCATCAAGACCGAGGTTAAGTACTTCGTCGGAACCGTGACCGGAATCCTCTATGATTCAGGATTCAATAAGATTATCGATAGAATGATAGGTTTTGTCGATACAATCAAACTGAACCTCGATTCAGAAACATAAAGTGCAAATGGTTTTTGCCCTTTTAACACAGGCAGTACTGCTGCCGGAACCGGCTGACTGCCGGCTCAATTAACAGACTTGAACATGACGGTGTTCTGACCGCCGCAAGTCATTTCCAGAGGCTCCATGGGAGTGAGGCTGTAATCCTCGACCAGGAGCCTCTCGTTTTTTCTCAGCATCTCCCTTGCCCTGTCGATTGCAGCTCTCTCTACGGCTCCGCCTCCGATTGTCCCTGAGATCTCGTTATCCGTTACAAACATCATTGAGCCCACGGATCGGGGCGATGAACCTTCCTTCCTGATTATCCTCGCCATTACTCCGCGTTCTTTTGATGCCTTGTCTGCCAGAGCGGCATCGATAGTGATCGCGTTTTTGTCCGCACGGAAGACCGAGATGATCTGTGCCATGACTGCAACCGCTATTTCCTGCGGTGTGACTGCGTTGATCTTAAGCCCTATCGGTGTGCAGAGCTTTTTCATCATGTCGTCCGTTATTCCGTTTTCATGGACAATATCCATGCAGTGGGCGATCTTTGCCTTGGACCCGATCATCCCTATGTAGGAGTGCGGATGCCGCAGTGCATAGAGCAGGCAGGCCTCGTCATGCAGGTGGCCGTGTGTGAAGATGCAGTAGTACGGTGCGAAGAAGTTTTCATATTCCTTTGAGAGAATGTCGCTGTAATCTCCGCAGATTCTGGTTGCCTTTGGGAACCTCTCCTGTGTCAGGAGCTCCTTCCTGCTGTCGAAGACGGTTACCTTCATGTCCTGAAGGACCGCAAGGTCATAGAGGGCCTTTCCCACATGGCCGCATCCGAAGAATACCAGATGGGGCTCTGCCACAATGCTTTCAACAAGATCCGGTTCTGCCACAGGATCGTCCGAATCGCCGAAAAGAAGCTTCCCGTCTCTGTAGATGGCCTCGTGCCCGTTCTTTATGTTTGTCCGTCTTTCAAGGTTTCCTTCAGCAAGGACCCTAACCAGATTTCTGTAATAGTCGTTCATCCGAAAACCTCCTCAAAGACCTTCTGCTCCGCAACGCGGCACTTTCGCTCAAATTCCATGTACTGCATCAGAAGAGTCCTGCATGCGTCGGAAAGGGTTGCCGAACCTCCGTCACTTCCTCCGTGGACGCGGATCACCGCTTCCTTTCCCATGGCTTTTTCCACATTCCTGATGATCTTCCAGGCCTTTGAATAGCTTATCTGCATCTTTTCAGAGGCTGCCTTTACGGACTTCTCGCTGTCTATGTTCAGAAGCAGGTCCCTTACTCCGGGACCGAAGAATCCGTCTCCGTTTTCAACAAGAACAAGTTTTGAAATGAAGTCCATGGCAACCTCCGCTTCAAAGATATCCTTTGCACATGGTTTGCGCAACCATTGTTTTTCAATTAGAATGATGGCATGGACCTGTACGGAACCCTTGCCCGTAAGGCTGCAGGAGACAATTCATTCATTTCCCTCATAGGTGGCGGCGGAAAAACAACGCTGCTGATCAACCTTGCCTCGCATCTGCGTTCTGCGGGAAAGAAGGTCCTTATC
>Ga0310690_10009653_pt1 | contig 12087 bp, 6 predicted proteins | sample AusTroGonzalo_MG_2_FD_207661 | JGI IMG/M metagenome (GOLD analysis project Ga0310690, IMG submission 207661) | Bovine rumen microbial communities from tropical cattle in Woodstock, Queensland, Australia - Gonzalo_04 (v2) (version 2) | ecosystem: Host-associated > Mammals > Digestive system >...
AAATCAGTCTTCGACCATTGTCCTTTGCTGAACCCAGCGCATCCTGCTGTAAACGGCAGGACGATTTCTTGTTGTACCTTCATTCCATAATCATTCAGAAAGTGTACTTTATCGGCCTATTCTGCACGTTCAAAACATGGTTATACAGCAGAATTATCTTATTATGTCACTTTATTATTTTGTTTTTACATTCTATTTCTTCATGAATTTCTTCCCCTCCTTGATGTAGATGCCCTTTGTGGGATTGGCGATTCGTCTGCCGCTTAAATCGTAAATTGCCGAATTTGCGGTGTTGGGAGCAACAATGGAATAGACGGCTGTGTTGTGGCAGTTCATGCGGGCAACGGAGAGTCCGAGGCCACCATAATGGGTGAGCCAGATGAGGTCACGCTTTATGTCAAGGGTGATTTTCGTCACCTCATTGAGGGCGATGCCTGAGTTGTCGGTGTCGTAGGTCGTCCAAACGGTTTCATCGTAGCAAACGAGGCCGACGTCATCAGCTGTGGCTATCCATAGACGATTGTCGGCATCGACCTGTACATCCCAGAAGCAGTCGCTGGGCAGCGGCGAGTTGTTGTGGTTGTAGGTCGTACATGCGTTTCCGTCAAAGCGTGTCAATCCCAGACCATATTCTGAGCCCATTTTGTCGGGATAGCGAGGGTCGCGACAGTTCAACCAAAGGATGTCGTTATTGTCGACGGTCACCAATCCCACATAATTGGACGGGATGGAGGAATTGGATGTGGTGTAGTTACTCCATTGAGTGCCATCGAAGCAGAATAGTCCGTCACCACTAGTGCCACACCACAGGCGATTGCTACTATCGAAGGCCATGCTCTGAACGGACTTAGATAAGATGGAATTGTTTTTGTTGTAGACCGTCCACGTCTCACCGTCACGCATATAGAGTCCATTGTTCGTGCCTATCCAGAGACGGTTTTTACGGTCGAACTTGATGAGGTCAGCATCGGCTTCGCTAAAGGGGTAGTCGGTTCTCGTGTAGACCTTCTTTCCTGTCTCGGTTAGCTCAACGAGACAGGTATCTGTAGAAAACCAAGGCCAGAGTATCCAGACGTTGCCGTTACGGTCAGTTTCGGTCTGTGCTGTCTGCGACATAGGTTCAAAACTATAATCATCCGTATCTATATTGTATTTCTGAAGGCCATAGAGTGAGCCCACGTAGAAGTTGCCGCCTGCGTCAATACAACCGCTTCTTAAAGACATCGTATTATCATATAACACATTGCCAATGAGATCGACATCAGTTAGTCCGTTGTCCGTGAGCCTTAGCAGGCCCTCGAAGTGTGAGCCTACATAGACGCTGTCGTCATCTGCGTCGATAGTCAGCAGGTAATCGTTCGCGATGTTCAACTGATATGGATAGGCCGCGAAGTCCGTACCGTCAAACTTGGTGATGAAGCCGTTGCCAAACATCCACAGATTTCCATTCCCATCGACCGTCAGGTCTGTGATATTCGCCTCGGGCAGGCCTGAATTGCCGGGCGTGTAGTGTGTAAAATCGCTGCCATCGAACTTAACGAGCCCGTTGTTGGTCGCAATCCACAAGCATCCGTCTTTGTCGGTTTCAATGTTGTTTGCTTTCCCATATGGAATATTGTAAGGCACCAAATCATTGGACGTAAAAACGCAGAGGTTACACCTATTCAATGCATCGTAGCACGCCACCCATATACGCCCGTCCCTGTCGGCCCTAATCTTCTTGACGTAGGCGTAAGGACTGAGCGGATTGATATCAAATTTGGCTGTGCACTTCTTCCCATCGAAGGCGTACAAATATGCTATGCCACCAACGAGCATAGTTCCGTCAGTATTGAAATAGAAGCCAGAAAAGTGTTGGTTGCTCAGAAATCCAGCATTCTTCATATCGAATTTCTCTATGACGTTGTCAGTCACACATGCCAAGCCGTTGTACTCCGTGCCAACCCACAACCCGCCATCATGCAGCACCATATCGGTGATGGAATTTCCCGACATGCTCCCGTCAGCGCGTTTGAGCACCGTCTGCCCACCGCTCTGCTTGTCTATCTTCACAATGCCGCCGCCCTTCGTTCCAACATACAGGAAGTTCTGGTCGTGGATGATTTTCATCACGAAGTTATTGCTAGAGATATTCTGCCAGTCAGTCAACTGGGCGTGCACCGTGATGGCGATAAGGAAGAAGAGCGTGTTAAGGATAATAATCTTCATATCTTTACATTCTTTTACTATTCTCTATTGCTTATAACCATATACGAGCAGTATTTACTGAGCAGATTGGACAATGGCAAATCGCCTTTTTGGTAGCGGTCTGCGTCAAGTTTAAGAATTCTTTCGCATATAGTTTTCTTACCTTTGTATAGCGCTTTAAGATACGGAATGCCATTCTCTTCAGTAATGCTTACCGCTGTGAAGAATTGTGTCAGGTCTTCTGCATTATAGACGATGGAGTAACTTGGGCGCTTTGCCCCAGGAATGTCCTCTATGAGTATGTTCTTATCGACAAGATCCTGTATGTCGCGTATGGCGGTGTCCTTTGAGCACTTTGCAAGAGTAGCCCATATCTTGGATGTTATCTTTGCCTCATAGCCGTCAAGAAACAGATTGAGCATCTGAGTTTGTCTTTCTGTCATTGGTACAGCGGATGCTTTCTGCCAGAAGAAACTCTTGTTCAAAATGGTAGTGACAATGGTGTCTGCCTCGTCGAGTGCATTCACCAGTTTCTGTAGATACCACTCCAGCCACTCTGTGATGTCACCATCGCCATGCTGCATCTTCTCCAAAATGTCGTAATAATGATTCTTGTCCTTGTTAATCTGTGACGAGACATTGTAGAAACGGAACTCACTTTTCTCTCCACGAGCTAGCAGCATATCTGAAAGGATACGGGCCAACCGGCCATTGCCATCTTCGAAGGGATGAATGCTCACAAACCAGAAATGAGCGATAGCGGAACGGATTACGCTACTTACAGGCTCATCCTTGTCAAACCATGTGAGGAACTTTTGCATTTCTTCTTCCACACGGTCGGGTGATGGCGCAATATAATGAATTTTCTCACGTCCAAACATTCCGCTGACAATATGCTCCTCGTTTGTACGGTACTGACCTATTTCTATCTGGCCTCCTTCGCTATAGCCCGAAGGAAAGAAAGCAGATTGCCAAGCGCACAACTTTTCTCTGCTAAGAGGCTGATTATAATTTTGTACAGCTTCCAACATAACACCCACAACAGAATCAATATAATGTGAAGGAGCACTATATTTCACGTTCTCAATACCCAGCCTTCTGGCAATGGATGAACGTACCTGATCCACGTTCAGTTGTATACCTTCAATCTCTGAAGAATATACCACGTCATAAGTCAGATTCTCTGCCATTGCACGCAATTTACTGTCAAAGCCGAGCGAACTTAGCCTGCCATAAAGCAGACCTTGCTTACGAAAAACCTTCTCCTGAAGAAGCGTTATCTGTGAATCGTTCCAACGGAAGTCTGTCCAATTTTCTCTTTCGTGTATATACATAACATATTCGTTCTTAGTGCGACAAAGTTTTGTTTGTAACATCGCAAATTCTGCGGCAAAGATACTGAAATAATGCTGAATCACCAAATAAAATATAAAATATCGCATATTATGCGACGTTTTTGTCTATAAATCGTCGATTATCCCCTTGTGGACACAAAAAAGGACCTGCCCAAGCGGACAGGTCCCTTTCATTATGTTAGAGTGATATTTACTCCTCAACAGCAGCCTGCGCGGCAGCCAGACGTGCGATGGGCACACGGAAGGGAGAGCAAGATGCGTAGTTCATGCCAATCTTAGCGCAGAACTTCACAGAGCTGGGCTCACCACCATGCTCACCACAGATACCGCAGCGCAGGTCGGGACGTACCTCACGGCCTTCCTTCACAGCGAACTTGATGAGGCGGCCTACACCCTTCTGGTCGAGTACCTGGAACGGGTCAACCTTCAGGATCTTCTTGTCGAGATATACAGGCAGGAACGAAGCGATATCGTCGCGGCTGTAACCGAAGGTCATCTGTGTCAGGTCGTTGGTACCGAATGAGAAGTACTGAGCCTCCTCGGCGATACGGTCGGCGGTCAGAGCAGCACGAGGAATCTCAATCATCGTACCAATCTCGAACTCAACCTCGATACCCTCGGCAGCGAACACCTCCTTAGCGGTGCTCTGGATGACTTCCTTCTGCTGCTTCAGCTCATAGAGCGTACCAATCAGCGGAACCATGATCTCCGGCATAGGATTCTTACCTTCCTTCTTCAGCTCGCAGGCAGCACCGAGGATGGCGCGGGTCTGCATAGCGGTGATCTCGGGGAAGGTGATACCCAGACGGCAACCACGATGACCCAGCATCGGGTTGTTCTCGGCCAGAGAAGCTACGCGGCGCTGGATAGCCTCCAGAGAGACGCCCATCTCCTTAGCCATAGTCTCCTGACCAGCCAGATCGTGGGGAACGAACTCGTGCAAGGGAGGATCGAGCAGACGGATGTTCACGGGCAGACCGTCCATAGCTTCGAGGATACCCTTGAAGTCGGCCTTCTGATAGGGCAGCAACTTAGCCAGAGCCTTCTCACGTCCAGCGAGGCTGTCAGAGAGGATCATCTCACGCATAGCGATAATCTTCTTGTCCTCGAAGAACATATGCTCGGTACGTGTCAGACCGATACCCTTGGCACCGAAGGCGCGAGCCACCTGTGCATCGTGAGGTGTATCAGCATTGGTACGAACCTGCAGCTTGGTGTACTTGTCGCAGAGGTCCATCAGCTCCTTGAAGTCGCCAGAGAGCTCAGCAGCCTTCGTGGGCACCTCGCCAGCGTAAACCTGACCGGTGGTACCGTTCAGAGAGATGTAGTCACCCTCCTTATATACAACGCCGTCAATCTCAACGGTCTTTTCCTTATAGCTGACGTTCAGTGAGCCTACGCCAGATACGCAGCACTTACCCATACCACGAGCCACAACGGCAGCGTGAGAGGTCATACCACCACGAGCGGTGAGGATACCCTCAGCAGCAGCCATACCGGCGAGGTCCTCGGGAGAGGTCTCGATACGTACGAGCACTACCTTATGACCATCCTCGTGCCAAGCCTTGGCGTCGTCAGCGTGGAACACAATCTGACCACAGGCAGCACCGGGAGATGCGGGCAGACCCTGAGCGATGACCTTAGCAGCAGCCAGTGCCTTCTTATCGAAGATGGGGTGCAGCAGCTCGTCGAGCTTCTGGGGCTCGCAACGCATGATGGCAGTCTTCTCGTCAATCTTACCCTCGTGCAGCAGGTCGATGGCAATCTTTACCATTGCTGCGCCAGTACGCTTACCGTTACGGGTCTGGAGGAACCACAGCTTACCCTCCTGTACGGTGAACTCCATATCCTGCATATCGCGATAGTGCTCCTCGAGCTTGTTCTGGATGCCGTCGAGCTCCTTGTAGATCTCGGGCATAGCCTCTTCCATTGAAGGATACTTAGCTACGCGCTCAGCCTCAGAGATACCGGCACGCTCAGCCCAGCGCTGAGAACCAATCTTTGTGATCTGCTGCGGGGTACGGATACCAGCCACAACGTCCTCACCCTGTGCGTTGACCAGATACTCACCGTTGAACAGGTTCTCACCATTGGCAGCATCACGGCTGAAGCATACACCAGTAGCAGAGGTGTCACCCATGTTACCGAATACCATAGCCATCACTGATACGGCTGTACCCCACTCGTCGGGAATTCCTTCCATCTTACGATAGAGGATAGCGCGCTCGTTCATCCAAGAACGGAACACAGCGCAGATAGCACCCCACAACTGCTCGATAGGATCGTTGGGGAAGTCCTTACCGGTGCGCTCCTTGATAGCCTTCTTGAACAGCACAACGAGCTTCTTCAGGTCCTCAACAGAGAGGTCCTTGTCGAGCACGACGCCGCTTTCCTTCTTCACCTTCTCGATGATCTCCTCGAACGGATCGATGTCGGTCTTGTTGACGGGCTTCATCTCGAGCACCACGTCACCGTACATCTGTACGAAACGACGGTAAGAGTCATATACGAAGTGAGGATTGTTGGTCTTGGCGGCCATACCCTCAGCCACCTCATCGTTCAGACCGAGGTTCAGGATGGTATCCATCATACCGGGCATAGAAGCACGGGCGCCTGAACGTACTGAAACCAACAGGGGGTTCTTGGCATCGCCGAACTTGCAGTTCATCAAGTTCTCGATATGCTTTACAGCTGCCATCACGTCGTCGTTCAGCAGCTCCATAATCTTCTGCTGTCCAACCTGATAGTATTCATTACAGCAGTCAGTAGTAATTGTGAAACCTGGAGGAACGGGCACACCAATGTGGTTCATCTCTGCAAGGTTAGCGCCCTTGCCACCGAGTTCCTCACGCATCTTTGCATTACCTTCGGCCTTACCATTACCGAAGAGGTAAACTCTCTTTTGACTCATTAGTTTGTATTTTTAAGATTAATATTAATATATAAGTTATTGTCGTATTTTGATTAGAATTCTGCAAAGATAAGCCAAAAATCGCACTTCTCCAAAGAAAATGAGAAAAAAATGCAGGCGACGGCCCAAATTTCTAAATTTTCACTTTTTTCCTTGCCTATTTGCAAATATATGCGTAACTTTGCAGTTGCATAGAAAACAAATAATTATTTGAGATAGACTTAATGGCGAGAAACAAGAAACCATTACCACTGCTGGAGAGCGTCACCATCGAGGCGGTGGCTGCTGAAGGCAAGTGCTTGTTCCATTGGAACGATCTGGTGGTGTTTGTACCCTTTTGCGTGCCTGGCGATGTGTGTGACGTTCAGATCAAGCGCAAGAAGCACTCGTTTGCCGAGGGCGTGGTGGTACGCTTTATAAAATATAGTAATGTACGCGCGATACCGTTCTGTCAGCACTTTGGCGTGTGCGGCGGCTGCAAGTGGCAGAACCTACCCTACGAAGAGCAGCTGAAGTTCAAGCAGCAGCAGGTGTACGACCAGCTGCATCGCATCGGGAAGGTGGAGTTGCCAGAGTTTCTCCCCATTCTGGGCAGCGTGAAGACACAGGAGTATCGCAACAAGCTGGATTATGGATGCGCCAATAAGCGATATCTGACCAGTGAGGAATTGAAAGATGAGCGTATAGAGAAAAACACACCTGCCATCGGTTTCCATATCACTGGGGCGTTCGACAAGATTCTGCCCATAGAGAAATGCTGGCTGATGGACGATCTGCACAACCGCATTCGCAACGACATTCGCGACTATGCCATAGAGCACGGTCTCAGTTTCTTCGACCTGCGTCAGCAGGTGGGACTGCTGCGCGATGTCATCATCCGCAATTCGGCCAGCGGTGAGTGGATGGTGATTATCCAGTTCCATTACGACGAGACAGGCGGTGAGAAGGAAGCCTTAGGTCTGCTGCAGCACGTGGCCGACACCTTCCCACAGATCACCTCCCTACTCTATCTGGACAACCAGAAATGCAACGACACCATTGGCGACCAGGACATCCTGGTGTTCAAGGGTGAGGATCATATCTTTGAGCTGATGGAGGACCTGAAGTTCAAGGTGGGTCCAAAGTCGTTCTATCAGACCAATACCGAGCAGGCCTATCATCTGTATAGCGTAGCGCGTGAGTTTGCGTTTTCAAACCTCAAATCTCAGACCTCCAACCTCAAGCCTCTCGTCTATGACCTCTACACCGGCACCGGCACCATCGCCAATTTCGTAGCCAGGAAGGCCAGCAAGGTCATCGGTATAGAATATGTGCCTGAGGCTATTGAGGACGCCAAGATCAACTCACAGATTAACGGCATTGAGAACACTCTGTTCTATGCCGGCGACATGAAGGATATCCTCACCGACGAGTTCATTGCCGAGCACGGACGTCCCGACGTGATCATCACCGACCCCCCACGTGCCGGCATGCACTCCGATGTGGTGAAGACCATCCTGCGTGCAGCTCCCGACCGCATCGTCTATGTGTCGTGTAATCCTGCCACCCAGGCTCGCGACCTGCAGGATCTCGACGTAGCCTATAAAGTGACGGCTGTTCAGCCTGTGGATATGTTCCCCCATACACCCCATGTTGAGAATGTCGTACTGCTGGAGAAGAAATAAGTAAGATAAAGATATAAGACTATGAAGAAAATTTTAATGGCTGCCCTGATGATGGGCGCAACAATGAGCACACAGGCTCAGAGTGAATGGTTTCAGAACGTGAAGTTCAGCGGTTATGGCATGGTGCAGTATCAGGCCAGCGACCAGGACGGTGCCGAGAACAACGGCTTCAACCTCCGTCTGGTGCGTATGGCACTGGAAGGCCGCGCACATACCGACTTCTACTGGAAGGTTCAGATGCAGATCAATGGTAACACCTACGACCCCGACAAGAGCTCTACTGACATCCGTCTGGTGGACCTCTTCGGCGAGTGGCAGAAATATGAGTTCTTCAAGGTGAAGGCCGGACAGTTCAAGCGTCCTTTCACATTCGAGAACCCCATGCACCCTATCACTCAGGGCTTTATGAGCTACTCGCAGAACGTCAGCAAGCTGGCAGGCTTCTCTGACCGCTCCGGTGGCAACGCCTCTAACGGCCGTGATATCGGTGTGCAGTTGCAGGGTGACTTCCTGAAAGACGCCAATGGCCGCAACTTGCTGCACTACCAGGTGGGTGTGTTCAATGGTGAGGGTATCAACCAGAAGGACAAGGACAACCGCAAGGACATCATCGGCGGTGCATGGGTGATGCCAATCAAGGGACTGCGCATCGGTGCCTTCGGATGGACGGGTAGTCGTGCCGGCGTTGGCGAGAAGAACCGCTATGCCCTCTCTGGCGAATATACCGCTGACGACTGGACCTTCCGCACAGAGTATATCCACAATCAGGGTTGGAATGCAGCCCACACATCAGACAAGGCCGACGGTATCTATGCCCTCTGCATTGCTCCTATCCAGAAGAACAAGTTCCATGTGAAAGCCCGCTACGACCTCTATCGTGAGGCTAAGGAGTGGAGTCGCAGCAAGACCTTCTACGAGATTGGTGCCGACTATATGTTCACCAAGAACCTGCAGATCAACCTGGAGTATGCCCGTGTCAACGACCGTACCCTCGAGAAGCACGACTACAACATGGTTGACGTAGAACTTGACTTCCGCTTTTAATCACTAATGGCCTCAAAGGTATTACTGGTTTATACCGGCGGGACGATTGGGATGAACAGGAACCCGCTGACAGGTGCTCTGGAGCCGTTTGACTTCGAGCACCTGCTCAGCCGTGTGCCAGAGCTGGCACAGTTTCAGACGGAGATAGCCACCTATCAGTTCAACCCACCCATCGACTCCAGCGATATGTCACCACGTCTGTGGACGGAACTGGCACATATCATTGCCGATCACTACGATGAGTACGACGGCTTTGTCATCCTGCATGGCACAGACACGATGGCCTATACCGCCTCTGCCCTGTCGTTCATGCTCGAAGGACTCACGAAGCCCGTTATCCTCACCGGCTCGCAACTGCCTATAGGTCAGCTGCGTACCGACGGCAAGGAGAACCTTATCACCAGCATCGAGATGGCAGCAGCCAAGCGTGCCGACGGTACTGCGATGGTGCCTGAGGTGGGTATCTATTTCAATGGCCATCTGATGCGCGGCAACCGTACCACCAAACAGAGTGCCGACGAGTTCAACGCCTTCGAGTCGTTCAACTATCCGCACCTCGCCGATGCCGGCGTCGAGATCACCTACCACGAGGACCTCATCCTCAGACCTCAAACCTCCCGCTCGGCCGAAGGACGCTTGCTACCAGAGGGACGCAAGAACCTCCAACCTCAATTCAAATTAGACAACAACGTCATTATCTTCTCGCTGTTTCCAGGCATCCGCGAGGACCTCATCCGCCACATCATCGCCACCCCCAACCTGCGTGCCATCGTGATGCGCACCTTCGGCAGTGGCAATGCGCCGCAGAACCCTTGGCTCATCAACGCCCTGCGTGAGGGTACCCGCAACGGCAAGATTATCATCAACATCAGCCAATGTCTGCAAGGTTGTGTGCAGATGGGACGCTACGACACAGGCTACCAGCTTCAGGAGGCAGGCGTCATCAGCGGCTATGATGGTACCGTTGAGGCCGCCGTCACCAAGCTGATGTATCTGCAAGGCAAGTACGACGATATGGAAACGGTCAGGGAAATGATGAATAAAAGTATACGTGGCGAGATAACCGTTTAACACAAAAACACGTTATCAAAATGACACAAAACACCCCATAAGTGTGCAATTCATGCATATTTATGGGCTTTTTTTGTATCACAAAGAAAGATTTTCGTTAATAAATTTGCATTTTTTAAAACTATTTCGTATTTTTGCACGCTGTAACAATAAAATGGAGCACAAATAAACATTAGTAAATAATGTACACGCGCCTTCGCGAGGAGGCTTTTTACTTTAGATAATAATACATCAAATTAACAAATTATTTATAAACAACTTTAAAAAACGAGAGAGATTTATGGAAAAAAGACTAATGACGTTGTTGATGGGACTCTTCCTCTTTGTGGGGGGAGTGATGGCCCAGACGAAAGTCAGCGGTACCGTTGTGTCTCAAGACGATGGTGAGCCCGTCATCGGTGCTACTATCATGGTTGTAGGGACGCAAGTCGGTACGGTTACTAATGCCAACGGTCAGTTCTCACTGACCTGTCCTGCTGGCAAGAACACGCTGCGCATTACTTACATCGGTATGGAGCCTCTGGAGGTGACCGCCCGTCCTAACATGCGCATCATTCTGACCAGCGACGCTAAAGCCCTCGACGAGGTGATTGTGGTGGCATTCGGTACTGCAAAGAAGAGTGCCTTCACCGGTTCGGCTAAGGTTGTTGGCAGCGAGGAACTGAAATTATCGCAGGTAACCTCAGTAACCGACGCTTTGGCTGGTGCCGTTGCTGGTGTGCAGCTGGTATCAGAAAGTGGCGACCCCTCTTCAACGGGTAAGATTCGTATCCGCGGTTTCAGCTCACTGAACGCTGGTAAGGATCCTCTTATCATTGTCGACGGTGCTCCTTACGATGGCGATATGGCCAACCTGAACCCTGCCGATATTGAGAACATGACCGTGCTGAAGGATGCTGCTTCAAACGCTCTGTATGGTGCCCGTGGTGCCAATGGTGTGATTATGATTACCACCAAGCGTGCAAAGCAGGGTCAGGACGCTCAGATTACTGTTGACGCCAAGTGGGGTGTGAACAGTCGCGCTCTGCAGCACTATGATGTCATCACCGACCCCGCTCAGTACTATGAGCTGCAGTACAAGTCACTGTACAATGCCAATGTGGCTGCCGGTCAGGACAACATGACTGCTTGGAAGAACGCCAACAATGCGCTGACCACAGCCAAGAACGGCGGTCTGGGTTACAACATCTGGACATTACCTGAGGGTCAGACCCTCATTGGTCAGAACGGCAAGTTGAACCCCAACGCCACACTGGGTTATCTGGCAAACTATAACGGCGAGGATTACTGGATTACTCCCGATGACTGGGAGGAGTTAGGTACTCGCAACGGTTTCCGTCAGGAATACAACATCAACATCAGCGCCGCTAACGACAAGGGCAGCTTCTACACCTCACTGGGTTATCTGGAGAACCAGGGTTTGATGGAGAACAGTGATATGAAGCGTCTCACCGCTCGTCTGCGTGCTGACTATCAGGTCAAGAAATGGATGAAGATTGGTGGTAACATCTCTTACACCCGTTTCGACCACAATTCACTGGGCAACAATGGTAGCGAGACCTCTACTGGTAACCCCTGGGCTTTCACTACTCAGATTGCTCCTATCTATCCTATGTATATCCGCAATGCTGACGGTTCAATCAAGGTTGATGGCAACAACATCAAGATGATGGACTACGGTAACAACACCAACGCCGGCATGAGCCGTCGCTTCATTGAGGACGCTAACCCCATCCAGGATATGCTGCTCAACACCCGTAACAATGAGGGTAATGCCTTCAACGCTTCTGGTTTCGCAGACTTCACCCTGATGAATGGCCTGGTATTCACCGTGAATGGTACCATGAATCTCGAT
>Ga0310690_10009656_pt1 | contig 12086 bp, 9 predicted proteins | sample AusTroGonzalo_MG_2_FD_207661 | JGI IMG/M metagenome (GOLD analysis project Ga0310690, IMG submission 207661) | Bovine rumen microbial communities from tropical cattle in Woodstock, Queensland, Australia - Gonzalo_04 (v2) (version 2) | ecosystem: Host-associated > Mammals > Digestive system >...
GTCAATTATTTTAGTAGCATTTACATTTATCGCAGTTCAAAATATTTTTGCACAGAGTGATGAACCCCGCAACGAGATCAGCGTCAGCTACGGTGCAGGTGTATCCCTGCTTGGTGACGGTATCGGCCATGCTATTGGCGAAGGACTGATTGATGGCCTTAGGGGGGCTAACTGGACGAACGATAAGCAGTTCGGTTCCTTGGGCGTAGAGTATTTCCGCCATCTGAATAACCCGAGATTCGCTGTCGGTGGTATCGTGACCTACGCACAGTATGGTGAGGATGTTGAGAAAGGCGGTGTGAAGGAAGCTGAGCGTACCCGCAGATACATCTCGGTGATGCCCGCAGTCAAGTACTATTATGTCAACAAAAAGAACTTCGGTCTCTACTCTAAGTTAGCTGTAGGTGCCATGATGATGACCTCTAAAACGAAGGATCTCCAGACTGGTCAGGACAAGAGTGACAGTAAGCTGTACTTCATGGGTCAGGCCTCGGTCATAGGTCTTGAGGCAGGTAGTCAGAACGCCCGCTTCTTCTTAGAAGGTGGTGCCGGTGAACAGGGTATCGTCCTCGCAGGTCTGAGATGCAGGTTCTAATTGCCTACGGCGTTACGGGAATAAGCGTGAATGGGTCGTGAATATTCATGGTTCATTCACGCATTATTTATGCATATTTGTGTGGCGTCGCAGACAATGGTACAATTAACGTTTTTTTCTCTGTATTCCTTTGTCGTTCCCGATTAATTTCGTACCTTTGCAGCCAATTAAATAAATTGTAAATTGTAAATTGTCAAATTGTAAATTAAGACATGGCACAACAAGAAGATGTTTTTAAGAAAATCGTGAGCCACTGCAAGGAATACGGATTCGTGTTCCCCTCCAGTGACATCTACGACGGATTAGGCGCTGTGTATGACTACGGTCAGAACGGTGTTGAGTTGAAGAACAACATTAAGGAATATTGGTGGAAGTCGATGGTCCTGCTGCACGAGAATATCGTGGGCATTGACTCGGCCATCTTCATGCACCCTACAATATGGAAGGCTTCGGGACACGTGGATGCGTTCAATGATCCCCTCATTGACAACCGTGACTCGAAGAAGCGCTATCGCGCCGACGTGCTGATTGAAGATCAGATTGCGAAGTACGACGAGAAGATTCAGAAGGAAGTGGAGAAGGCTCGCAAGCGCTTCGGCGAGAGCTTTGACGAGGCGAAATATCTGGAGACCAGTGAGCGCGTGAAAGAGGCAAAGGAGAAGCGCGACGCGCTGCATGCCCGCTACGCTGCCGCCATGCAGGGTCCCGACCTGGAGGCTCTGAAGCAGATTATTCTGGACGAGGAGATTGTATGCCCTATCAGTGGTACCCGCAACTGGACGGACGTGCGTCAGTTCAACCTGATGTTCTCTACGGAGATGGGCGCTTCGGCTGACGGTTCCATGAAGGTGTATCTGCGTCCGGAGACGGCTCAGGGTATCTTCGTGAACTACCTGAACGTGCAGAAGACCGGTCGCATGAAGATTCCCTTCGGTATCGCCCAGATTGGTAAGGCTTTCCGTAACGAGATTGTGGCCCGTCAGTTCATCTTCCGTATGAGGGAGTTCGAGCAGATGGAGATGCAGTTCTTCGTACAGCCCGGCACGGAGCTGGAGTGGTTCCCGAAGTGGAAGCAGACGCGTATGGCTTGGCACCAGGCACTGGGCTTCGGCGCAGAGAACTACCGTTTCCACGACCACGACAAACTGGCCCACTATGCCAATGCTGCCACGGACATCGAGTTTAAGATGCCGTTCGGATTCAAGGAGGTGGAGGGTATCCACTCACGTACGAACTTCGACCTGTCGCAGCATGAGAAGTATTCAGGCAAGAGCATCAAGTACTTCGACCCCGCTACGAACGAGAGCTACACGCCGTTCGTCATCGAGACGAGTATCGGTGTTGACCGTATGTTCCTCAGCATCATGTGCCATAGCTATTGCGAGGAGAAACTGGAGAATGGCGAGACACGCGTGGTACTGAAGTTGCCCGCAGCGCTGGCTCCTGTGAAGCTGGCTGTGATGCCGCTGGTGAAGAAGGACGGACTGCCCGAGAAGGCCCGCGAGATCATCAACGACCTGAAGTTCCACTTCAACTGTCAGTATGACGAGAAGGACTCTATCGGTAAGCGCTATCGCCGTCAGGACGCTATCGGTACGCCGTACTGCGTCACTGTCGATCACGACACGCTGAACGACGGTTGCGTCACCCTGCGTTTCCGTGACACCATGGAGCAGGAGCGCGTGAAGATCAGCGACTTGGCTGCAATCATCGAGGATAAGGTCAGCATCGCAAGCCTGCTGAAGAAACTTCAATGATGCTGGCCTTCGGCCTAAATGATAAATGATAATTGAGAAATGATCAAGCAAATAATGGGCATTAATAGAAAATACAGTTGGAAGCGGTGGATGCAGATGATGAGTTTGTCATTTATCATTTGTCATTTATCATTTAGCTTGTGTGCTTGTAGCGAGAGCAGTGATGCTGTAGAGGAGTTTGCCGACTGGCAGGCTCGCAATGAAACGTACTTTGAACAGCAATATCAGGCACATAGCGCTAGTAATATCATCAAGAAATGGACGGTAGAAGATGCCACAGAGGTACCCCATACCGACTGTGTACTGATAGATAAACTTAAGGAAGGCAGTGGTACGGTCACTCCGTATTATTCCGACACGATACGGGTACATTATAGTGGACGTCTGTTGCCGTCAGTCAGCTATCCGCAGGGTTATGTGTTTGATCAGAGCTGGTCAGGTACATTCGATGAAGCGACTGCTGTTCCCTTGAAATTCTCTATGTCAGAAGTTATTCTGGGTTTCTCAACGGCTCTGCAGCGAATGCATAAGGGCGACAAGTGGCGCATCATCATCCCTTATCAACTGGGGTACAATGCTGTGGAAAAAACTGGCGTCCCCGCTTATAGCACGTTGATATATGAAGTCACGCTTGTTGACTTCTGGAGTAAGACAAAAGGCGATAGGGACGAGTAGTAATTCGTGTCTTTGCCTAAAAAACTAAAGCCTATGCAGAAATACGCCGACTATATCCAACAAATTGAAATCGACTCCCTGTGGAGTGGTAAGAAACATGTCCTGTGGAACCTTGACCCGAAGGTGAACATCCTCAGTGGTATTAATGGTGTGGGAAAAAGCACCATCATCAATAAGGTGGTCAAGGGACTTGCCGCAGGCGGTGAGTTTCCCAGTCACATGATTAAGGGTGTGCGTCTGAAGGTCTATCCTGAGGATGCCAAGTGGATACGCTATGACATGATACGTTCGTTGGATTCCAACGTCTCGCAGACGTTTACCGACGGTAATAGTGCCATACGTCAGGCTTTAGCAGCCTTTGGTGAGAAGGCAGGCTCGCTGCTGGATTTCCAGTTGTATCACCTGCAGCGTAAGTATCTGGATTATCAGGTGAACATCGGCAACCGTATCATTGCTGAATTGCAGCAGGGACAGATGGATGCTGCCCAACAGCTATCGAGACAGAAAACACGCTTCCAGGATATTGTTGATGACTTGTTTGCTGAGACGGGCAAAAAAATTGTCCGTACGGAGAACGAAATCCGTTTCACGCAGATTGGTGAGACATTGCTTCCTTATCAGTTGTCCAGCGGCGAGAAGCAACTGCTGGTAATTCTGCTTACCGTGCTTGTGGAAGACCAACAGCCCTACGTGCTTTTCATGGATGAGCCGGAGGTTAGCCTGCACATTGAATGGCAGAAACGGCTCATAGAGCTGATTCTCGAGTTGAATCCCAATGTTCAAATCATCCTGACCACCCACTCGCCTGCCGTCATAATGAACGGTTGGCTTGATAGTGTCACGGAGGTGGATGATATCATCGTATCAGCCCCCTAAGTCAGGGGGATATAGGGCTCTGAACAAGTCAGACTCCATCTTAGCCTATGGCAAAAAAAACAAAAATCCATAGCCCAAACGCCTATTCCTCTAAGTCAGGGGGCTTGAGTGGATACCTAGACAACAGTTACTTTGAGGCCGCTAATGCCTTGAGGTCAAGGAAGTCACGTCGTCGTATCGTGGCATACGTTGAGAGTTACGACGATATTCTATTCTGGCGTTCTGTGCTTGGCAATTTCGAGAATGACAAGCTCTACTTTGAGGTGATGTTGCCCACGCGTAAGAAACTGGAGCGTGGAAAAAAGTCGGTGCTGATGAACTTTATTGGCGACAAGGCTGGTCCGGATATGATAGCCTGTGTGGATGCCGACTACGATTATCTGATGCAGGGTGCTACGCCGCAGTCGCGGATGATTATTGACAGTCCTTTCGTCTTCCATACCTATGCCTACGCTATAGAGAATATGCAATGTTATGCCTCGTCGTTACACGATGTATGTGTGATGGTCACCTTGAACGACCATCGTATTTTCGACTTTACGGAGTACATGCGGCAGTATAGTGAGGCCATTTTCCCACTTTTCATCTGGTCGGTATGGGTATATCGGACAGGAAACTACCACAACTTCACGCTCACCGATTTCGCCCGAATAATAGACCCGGGGGGCTTTAGCATCTTTAATCCGCAACCATCTATCGAACACCTGCGAAAGAAGGTATCAACGAAGATCCGACAGCTACAGGTTGAGTTCCCTGATAACAAAGAGCAATACCTGAAGGTGAAGGAGGACGTGAAGGCTTTAGGTGTCACGCCCCAGACGACCTACCTCTATGTGCAGGGGCATGCGTTGTTTGACAATGTCATCGTGCCGATACTGAGTAAGGTGTGTAATCGTCTGCGCATGGAGCGTCAGGACGAGATACAGCGTACTGCCCGGCACCATACGCAGCGCAAAAACGAGATGTCCTGCTACGAACACTCGTTGCAGGACATCCGACAAATGCTTAAAAAGAATATGGGCTATCGTCTGGCTCCGGAGTTCCTGCGCATTCAACAGGATGTGGAACGCTTCCTAGCCCCTACACTACAAGCCTCTGACACTTAACGCTAAATAATGTAAGTCTCCAGAAACTTGATGGTGCCTTCCGCGCGTACATTATTTATAGTGGCAGGCAACAGGATGGTTTCTCCTTGACGGAAACAGACTTCCTCTCCGTCAATGTTCAGTGTCCCTTCGCCCTTCACTCCGATAAGAATGACAAATGAGTCAAGCTCCGAGTAGTCTATCTGCATAGGTTCATCCAAGTCATAGACTGCTGTATTGAAGAAGGGGCACTCCACCAACAACTGTCCTTCGTTCTTCCTGGGAGTGTATGTCAGACGGTAGTCGGGTAGTACATGGTAGTCGATGCTTTCGGCAGCCTCCTGCGTATGTAATTGACGGAGGTTTCCGTCCTTGTCGCGACGCTTGTAGTCGTAGATGCGGTAGGTGACGTCGCAGGTCTGCTGGACCTCGACCAGATAGCAGCCGGCGCAGATGGAATGGATGCGTCCGGCCGGAATGAAGAAACAGTCTCCCTCTTTGACGGTATATTGTGCTAGAGCATCGCAGATGGTGTCATTCTCCACCATCTGACGGTACTCCTCGGGAGTGATGACTTTCTTCAGGCCGTTGTACAGCTTGGCATCAGGAGCAGAGTCCATGATGTACCACATTTCCGTCTTCCCGCGTGGCTTACCATGTCGGTGAGCTACCTCGTCATTGGGATGAACCTGTATACTCAAGTCCTGACGGGCATCAATAAACTTGATAAGCAGGGGAAATTCATCGCCGAAGCGCTGGTAGTTGGCTTTTCCAACCAGACGATCTTTCTGCTCTTTTACAATGTCATTGAGACTGCATCCTTGTGCTTCAGTCTCATTGCCGGGTACGCCGCTGATCTGCCAGCTCTCCGTTCCCCAGATAGGTTTTTTCAAAAGTGGGTTAAATTTGTAGTAGTTCATATCTTTATTAATTGTCTTTCCAATAACTGCGTGTGAACAGCACGAGGACATTCATGATTTCCAGACGTCCGACGATCATGAGGAAGGAGCATGTCCACTTGACGTAGTCGGGCAGTTGTGCCCATGTCATCGAAGCACCAATCTCCTGCTCAAGTGAAGGACCAACGTTACTGATGAGCCCGAGGGAGATGCCTACGGCATTGATGTTATCGACGCCAGCCGCCATCATGATGGTTGCGCAAACCAGACAGATGGTAATATAGATGGCAAAGAAGGACATGAGTGTAGTAATCTTCGATTGTGGTATCGGCTGACCGCTCACCTTGACGGGGAGAATGGCGTTGGGATGGAGAATGCGACGGAACTCATTGCGCATCACTTCGAACACCATGAGGGCACGCACACATTTAAAACCACCGCTGGTGCTACCGGCAGAGGCTCCAATGAGCATGAGACAGGCGAGAAGAATCCATGTGATGTGCGGCCATACATCGACATTGTCGCTGAATATGCCCGTAGTGGTCATGAAAGACACGACTTGGAATAGTGAGGACCGGATGGCGTGCTCCACGTCATATCCCAATCGGCTGATGAGCAAACCAGCAATCCAAAGAGTGACGACGATGACAATACCCAAATAGACCTTGAACTCAGAGTTGCGGATAAGGTCGCGCCAACGTAGCTTGAACAGTGAGAGATACAGCAGCGTGAAATTAATACCAGCCAGGAACTGGAACAGGGCTGACAGGTATTCAATAGCGGGGTTGATAAAGAGTGCTGCATTATCATTATGGGTAGTAAAGCCACCTGTTGCGGTGGTCGTCATGGCAAAGTTAACGCTGTCGAAGCAGTTTAGGCCTGCCAACCAGTAGCTGAGTATGCAGGCTACGGTGAGACCGAGGTAGATGGTCCAGATCCACTTGGCATTGGTGGAGAGTTTAGGGTGCATCTTCGTGCGGATGGGGCCGGTGGCCTCCGCAGCATAGACGCGGACGCTGCCGCCACCCATGGAGGGAAGGATGGCAATAGTGAAGAAGACGATTCCCAAACCGCCAATCCATTGTGAGAGGGAACGCCAGAACAGAATGCCGTGTGGCAAACTCTCTATATCGTCAACGATGGAGGCTCCTGTGGTGGTAAATCCAGAGATAGTCTCAAAGTAGGCATCGGTCAGGTTGCTGATATAGCCACCGATGATGTAGGGCAGCATACCAAAGAGGGAGAAGATGACCCATGTGCAGGTAACAACAAGGTAGGAGTCACGACGGCTCATGTTACTGCCGGCATTACGGCCGCAGTACAAGAAGAGCATGCCACCGCAAAGTGTGAGGATGGTAGATATCAGGAATGCGATGCTGTCATCCTCGCCGTAGGTGTAGGACATGATGACGCACCATGACATCAGGAAACTCTCCAGACAGAGCAGTTGTCCGATAATCTTCGATACCAACCCAAAGTTTACCATAACACATTGGCTTTAAAGAACTTCTCAACTTTCTTCAAATTGTGCTCATGGCAGAAAACCATGACAGAGTCGCCTGCCTGAATCTGAGAGTTACCATTGACCAGATAGCCTTGCTCGTTGCGTACCAGTCCGCCGATGGTTACGCCGAAGGGCAGACCGAGAGCTTTGACAGGTTTCTTCGTTACCCTCGAACCTTCAGCGGCTATGAACTCTGCAACATCACTCTCTACCATCATTAGTGAGCGCATGTTGCTGACCTCCGCATCAAGCATCATTTGGAAGATGTGACTGGCGGCGATGTTCTTCTTATTGATGATGGTGCCGATGTCTAACTCTTCGGCCATGCTCACGTAATCCAGATTCTCCACCATGGCTACCGTTTTCCTGACTCCGAGTTTCTTGGCCGTCAGACATGCCAGGATGTTGGCTTCCGCACTGCCTGTCAGGGCAACAAAGGCCTGGGTGTTGCGAATACCTTCGTCTTCCAGCAGGGACAGGTCGCGTCCGTCACCATGAATGACCATGGTATCTGTCTCACTCAGAAGGGTGTTCAGCTGTTCACAACGTCGTTCGTCGCGTTCAATAATCTTGATGTTCATGTAGTCGGGAGCCGTCAGTGCAGCGCGCACACTTGTCTTGCCACCGCCCATGACAATGACATTCTTCACGTCGGCATAGTGTTCCTTACCTACAATCTTGCGGATGTAGGGGATATATTCGCGTGTCGTCATGAAGTAGGCTAAATCGTGAAGTTGCAGCACATCATTACCTCCGGGGATGATGGTCTCGTCGTCTCGTTTGATGGCTACGATATGGTAGGGGTCATCAGGACCACAAAGGTCTTTCAAGGGTTGATTCAGTATCTCGCAACTCTCGCGTAGCTTGATGCCGAGCATCACAAGAGCACCGTCGTGCACGTCCCAACGCTGGCGTACCCACGAAAGTTTCAGTCCATTGATGATGTCCTTGGCAGCTAACACCTCTGGGTAGATTAGTGAGTCAATGCCCAGATTCTTGAAGAAGGGTTTCATCTGTGGGTCCAGGTACTCATAGTTGTCAATACGGGCAACGGTCTTCTTGGCACCTAAGGCGTGTGCCAGGATACAGGCATTGACGTTACGGCTCTCCTCGGGAGTAACACCCACGAAGAGGTCTGCTCCCTCACAACCGGCATCCTTCAACGTGCGAATGCTGGTGGGCGAGCCTTGCATGGTCATCATGTCATAGCTGCTGTCCAGACCATTGAGCCGTTCGTCGTCCTCGTCAATGAGAACGCAGTCCTGTCGCTCGTGCGAAAGCAGTTTCGCCAAATGGGTGCCAACGGCACCGGCTCCTCCTATGATAATCTTCATTCTATAATAGCTTGAATTATACTTTCCTTGTCAATGCCCACGATGTGTTGCAGCTCGCTGACCTTGCCGTGCTGTACAAACTGGTCATCGGGCAGTCCGAGACGGATGACCTGTGGGTGATAACCATGGTCGTTCAACCATTCCATGACGGCAGAACCTAATCCACCATTACGTACGCCATCCTCCACGGTAACTATTTTTTTGAAACGGCGACCAACCTCCTCAAGCAGTTCCTCGTCAAGGGGCTTCAGGAAGCGCATGTCGTAGTGGGCGATGCTTGGTTGAGGTTTGGGAGTTGGGGCTTGAGGGTTGATAACCTCTTCCACGGTATTGCCTATAGGACCTATTGAGAGTACTGCCACGTCGTCTCCGTCATGTAACTTACGCCCCTTACCTACGGGAATTTCCTCTAACGGACATCGCCAGTCAACCAAAACACCGTTACCACGCGGATAGCGGATGACGAACGGACCTTTATCGGGTAACTGAGCCGTAAACATCATTCGGCGCAGCTCATGCTCGTTCATAGGTGAGGCGATGGTGAGGTTAGGAATGGGACGCAGGGAAGCAAGGTCGAATGCACCATGGTGTGTGGGACCGTCTTCGCCCACCAGTCCTGCACGGTCGAAACAGAGTACCACAGGTAACTTTAGGATGGCCACGTCGTGAATGATATTGTCATAGGCACGCTGGGCAAATGCAGAATAGATATTACAGAAAGGTAGCAAACCGTCTTTCGCCATACCGGCGGAGAAGGTCACAGCATGCCCTTCGGCAATGCCCACATCAAAGGTGCGGTTAGGCATCTCCTTCATCATAATATTCATGGAACAGCCAGACGGCATAGCAGGTGTGACACCCACGATGCGTGGGTTCTGACGGGCCAGTTCTAAGAGTGTCTCACCGAACACAATCTGATACTTCGGTGGCTGACCAGTGGTGTCCTTGACGATACGTTCGCCTGTTTCGGGATCGAACTTACCGGGAGCATGCCATATCTCGGCATGTTTCTCGGCGGGCTTGAAACCCTTACCCTTCGTAGTGTGCAGGTGTAGCAATTTAGGACCGCGCATGTCCTTGATTTGTCGTAGGATTCGCACCAATTCCTTCACATCGTGCCCGTCATAAGGACCGAAGTAGCGTATGTTCATGCCTTCAAAGATGTTCTGTTGGTGTGACAGAGCAGACTTCAAGGCGTTGTTCAGACGCAGGATTCCTTTCTTGCGGTTATCAGTCAGTATTCCCTTTGAATGCAACCATCTCGATGCCTTGAAACGCAGGTCGTTGTAGGTCTCGTTCGTATCCAACTGCAATAGATACTTCTCCATGCCACCTACGGCACGGTCAATGGACATGTCATTGTCGTTCAGGATGATGAGCAGGTCGTTGGGGCTAGACGATACGTTGTTAAGTCCCTCGAAAGCCAATCCACCCGACATGGCACCATCGCCGATGACGGCTACTACCTTGCGTTGGGTGTCAGGTTTTGAGTGTCGTGCGGCTACAGCCATACCTAATGCAGCTGAAATGCTGTTAGAGGCATGTCCGCAGGTAAAGGTGTCATACTCGCTCTCCAAAGGAGAGGGGAAGGGCATGATTCCGCCTAACTTACGATTGGTAGAGAATTGTTCACGGCGGCCTGTCAGAATCTTGTGTCCGTAGGCCTGATGGCCGACGTCCCATACGATGCGGTCTTCGGGTGTGTTATAGACGTAGTGCAGGGCAACTGTAATTTCTGCCACGCCCAGACTAGACGCCAGATGACCGGGGTTCACCGACAACTCATTGACGATGTTCTCGCGTAGTTCCTTGCATACCTGCGGCAACTCTTCAACTGACAGTTTCCGCAGATCTTGGGGATATTGTATTTTGGCCAAAAGGCTCATTTTTGTTTCTTCCACAGTGTTTATATTAACCTAACAACATGCAAAGGTACGAATAAGCAAGGAAAAAACCAAATTTAAATCAATTTATCATCATTTTGCTTGGTTGTTAAATAAATATTCCGTAATTTTGCAAAGTAATCTAAAACGTTACTGACCTCGATAATGAAGTATATTCAGCTTCCCTCGGCAGAAGGAGTGAGAAAGCTATCGTTCTACCTCGCCATGGAGGAATATGTGGCCCGTCATATTGATGAGCCAGATTGTTTTTTCATCTGGCAAGTGGAGCCGAGCGTGATATTCGGACGAAATCAGCTTATTGAAGCAGAAGTGAATCTAGACTTCTGTCGTAGGCATCATATCCAGATTTATCGTCGTAAGAGTGGGGGTGGTTGTGTGTATGCTAACATGTCGAATCTCATGTTCAGTTATATTACTACTGAGGAGAATGTCAACTTCACTTTTAACCGCTATCTTATGATGATAGTACACATGCTACAACGGTTGGGTGTAGATGCACGTGCTTCTGGGCGAAATGATGTGATGGTGGGCAATCGTAAGGTAAGTGGCAATGCCTTCTACAAGCTTTCAGGACGAAGCATCGTACATGGTACCATGCTCTACGATACGGATATGGTTCATATGGTCGGTTCCATAACTCCTACGAGTGGAAAACTGCTGTCTAAGGGGGTCGCGAGCGTTCACCAGCGTATTTGTTTATTGAAAAACCATATCACGTTAACACTCGACGAGTTCCGTCAGTTTGCCCACGATACGTTGTGTGATGGTGATATTATGCTGAGCGCTGACGACGTGCAGGCTATTGAAGAATTGGAACAGGAGTACCTATCGCCGGAATTCATCTATGGTAACAATCCTCGCTATACCGTCATCAAGAAACGTCGCATCGAAGGGGTAGGGGATATGGAAGCACGTATTGAAATGAAGAACAACATCATCAGGAGTGTCAACCTGATGGGCGATTATTTCCTTATCGGTGAGTTGGATAGTCAGCTATTGGACAAACTTAAGGGAGTACCTTTAGAGCGTGGCGCGCTCAGTCGCATATTGCCTGACCGTATTGATGATGTCATACTCAATTTGTACAAAGAAGACTTTATTGACTTATTAATATTGTAAAAACTATGGAAACAAAAACAACTTGTCTTCATGACAAGCATGTAGCCTTAGGGGCGCTGATGTCGCCCTTTGCCGGCTACGACATGCCTATTCAGTATAAGGATATTACTGCCGAGCATGAGACCGTACGCCAGAAGGTCGGTGTGTTCGACGTGAGTCACATGGGCGAGGTGGATATCTGCGGCCATGCAGCTGCCCACTTCGTGAATCATATCTTCACCAACGACGTGCTACCCATGAAGAACGGCCAGATTCTCTACGGCATGATGTGTTACGAGGACGGCGGCGTGGTGGACGACCTGCTGGTATATAAGCGTTCGGAAGAGCTCTACACACTT
>Ga0310690_10009657_pt1 | contig 12084 bp, 11 predicted proteins | sample AusTroGonzalo_MG_2_FD_207661 | JGI IMG/M metagenome (GOLD analysis project Ga0310690, IMG submission 207661) | Bovine rumen microbial communities from tropical cattle in Woodstock, Queensland, Australia - Gonzalo_04 (v2) (version 2) | ecosystem: Host-associated > Mammals > Digestive system >...
CTATTCCTGTTTTAGAAACAGCCCCAATTACTACACAAATTGATTTACCCGGATTGGGTGATAGTTCATTGATTATGTACCAACTGGATGAACAAACACCTGTCGTTTTAGGTGAAAAAATTCCCCGTTGGGCAAAACCAACTCTTGTTTTAAGAAATGGTATATCCTACCCCGCTGGTACAGGGTTGCGCCAATTAAAAGCCGGTGACAAAGTTTACGTATTTTTATCGTCCGAGTTACAACGTCCTGTTTTGGATAAATTATATGGACGCCCTGCATCTGATGATATTATGGCACGGGGTGATTTTCCCATTTCCGCCAACACTACATTTAATGAATTAGAACATTTATACGGTATTTCTGTTGATAGAGGTATTCGTTCATCCACTATTTGCGATTTGTTTCAACAAGAATTTTCGGAAGTGGAAATCGGCGATCGACTAGTTTTGGATACTATTGAGTTGGTTGTTCATACCATAGAAGATGGACGTGTTGGTATGGTTGGACTTGATTTTGATCCCAAAGGCAAAAATAGCATCCATCATCATATTAAACTTTTATCTTTAAAAAATTTAAAAAAAAGGTTGACAAGCCATCAAAAAATAGTAAAGTAGAGTTATAGACCCATAACAAAAGGAGATTAAAATGGTAGACCATAAATTAAATATGAGTGCAGATAAAGTTGCGTTGAGTGATATGTGTTATTTCACTCAAAGAGCAGCTAATGTAACATCTTCAGAAAGAGCAAGATATGATGCCAGAAAGGATGATGAATATATAGCTTATCTTGCTGAACGTCAGGATGCTATTGTAGATAAATTTTATGAAACTGCAGGAAGTGGTCGTACGACCGCCGCACAACGTGGCATTGTCAATCAATCTCTTAATGCTTACAGCGGAGCTTTATTGAGCGGACGAACAGATTTTGTAAGAAATGGTGGATATTGGAAAAAAGACCAATCCGGTCGATGGGAATTCAAATGCCCTGCTACTGCTGCTGCCGGTGCAAAAAGGAATTTAGCCACTATCGGAGGTATATGGCGGTCCATTCAACAATTAAAGGGGAAATGGGATAATAATTGCCAAGCACGACAAATTGCTGATAATGGAAGAGATCAGGCGGAAAGACGTAAGGCCAGCCAAAAAACAAAAGGCTTTCTTAAAGGATTACTCAGAGGAACTATATTAGGTGGTACATTATTGGCCACGTATTGGGGAGTCACCAAATTGATTGATAAATTCGGTCATTCTGATGGTGAGTTGGATCGGGATGTTCTGAATAAAACAAAGATAGAACATCGTATGACTCAAAAAGAAAGCTTAGAATACCAAGCTGACTATGGTGCTACTCAACAAGGTTGGGTTGTAGATGGACAGCAATATATACAACAACATCAACCACAGCCAGAAACTCAAACCATTATAGAGGAAGAAAGTCATGAAACGGTTGAAGAATTTACTCAACCACAAACAAGAACAACAAGAATCATTAAAACAACACCTCCTCCTCAACCACAAACTTCTGAATACATAACCATTGACGAAATTAGGACTCAAGCGGATCAGCATGCTGTTGAGTACCAAACTGTGATGCAACCACAAAAGGTCGTTCAAGTACAAACACCCTCCGTTACAACCACTGTCGTAGATGATACTCCAGTTAAGCTGGCTGTTGTTGAGGGGTTGAAAGAAATTGGCGTAGCAGGCCTAAATGCTTGGGGCAATGCGGAAGTAGCTAGATTTATGTCCCGCAAAGGACCAGACGTTCTGAGTATTACAGATAGTCATGATATAGTAGGCAGTTTCAATGATAATAGTTCACGCAGTTTAGTCACAGGTAATGGTAATGATTATAGTGATCAGAGCGTTCGTATAGGGGGAGGACATGGCCATGGTATGGGACATGGCCATAAACCTGGTATGGGACCTAGCGTGAAACCAGGTATGGGTCCAGGACATAAACCTGGCATGGGACCTAGCGTGAAACCAGGTATGGGTCCAGGACATAAACCTGGCATGGGACCTAGCGTGAAACCAGGTATGGGTCCAGGACATAAACCTGGCATGGGTCATGGTGCAAAACCTGGCATGGGTCCTGGCGCAAAACCTGGCATGGGTCATGGTGCAAAACCCAGCATGGGTCCTGGTGCAAAACCTGGCATGGGATCAGTACGTAAACCCAGCATGGGTCCTGGCGCAAAACCAAGTATGGGATCCGTACGTAAACCCAGCATGGGATCTGGAATGAAAAAAACTCTCTCAAGTCAACCTCAGGTGCGTACACCCATGATGAAAACAATGCAAACTCGCTCTGTCCAGGGAGGTAAGTTTAGCAAAGGGAACGTCCAAAAAAGCGGACATAAAGCTACGTACCGCACACTGGGTCGCTCAGGTGGACACCGTCCTTAAAATAAAATCCCCGAAGAATCGGGGATTTTTTATTGCTTTTGAAAAATTGCCAAGAAAAAACCATCCGTATGGTGTTTAGCCGGTGTGAATTGGGTATGATGTATCAAGCGAAAATCATGATGTCGCCCTAAAAAAGAACGCATTTGTATTTGATTTTCCGATTCCATCAATGAACAGGTCATATAATACAAATACCCCTTTGATTTCACAAAATCCACTGCTTTATCTAGAATCTTTTTTTGCAGCTCCACATAATGTTTCATTTGCTTTTCGGTCAATTTAAAGGGGGCATCTGGATTACGACGCCAAGTACCTGTTCCTGAACATGGTGCATCCACCACCACATGATCAAATTGACCAGTGGGATGTTGAGTTATTTGAATAATAGAATCCCCTGAACGTTTTGCACGTACTTGTAACTTCTTCAAGCTGATAGCAGAAATATCATGTGCTATAATTCTACCTTTATTTTGCATCATCTGAGCAAAAGCTAAGCTCTTTCCCCCCGCCCCTGCACAATAATCCAAAACATTTTCATTGGGCTGGATTTTCGTGGATAAGGCCAATAACTGAGAACCTTCATCCTGAACTTCCACTTGTCCCGTTTGATAAGCCTTTATGGTGTCTAAGTTCACACGTTTTCTTAAAATCAGCCCCCAAGGTGATAAGGGCGTTAAATCTGTTTCAATCCCCTCATCTAATAATTCTTTCTGAATTTTAACGCGATCACCATTACAACGTAAAATCGTTTGTGCTGGTTCTTTCATGGCCTGTAATTCATTAATAGGAATCAATTTATGAATCCAATCAGGAATAGGACGTGTACGCAAAACTTGCCATACACCATCAACTATCGCATGACGATCCTTAGATCCAATATATCGCCGTGAACGCGTATAGGCGTTAATCACTTCATTAGCAGGTCGATTTGTCGTATCAATTTGGGTAAGAAGTTCATTGATAGCAACACTAATCTGTTCAGGCTTCATCATTCCCCCTAAAACCCGTCGCTACTACATAAAATTCACTGGAATCCTTACGACTCGCATCGGGTTTAGCATGTTTCACCACTTTAAAATCTTTCTTCATCTGCAATAAAAACTTACTTTCTGTACCACCTTGAAAAATTTTGGCAATGAAAACGCCATTGGGATTCAACACTTTCAGTGCAAAATCATAGGCCATTTTTACCAAATTCATAATACGCAAATGATCCAAACTATGATTACCTGTGGTATTAGCCGCCATATCGCTCATCACAATATCAGCTTTATGCCCATCCATCAAATCCCATAAAACATCAGGCGCTTTGTCATCCGTAAAATCCATTTGCACCATTTTAGCCCCCGCAATCGGTGCTGTTGGCAATAAATCCATCCCAACCACTAAAGGATTTTCAGATGTAGATTTTACTAAACGAACCGCTACCTGAGTCCAACCACCTGGCGCACATCCCAAATCTACCACACGCTTACCGGGTTTGAAAAAATGGAACTGATGATTGAGTTGTTCTATTTTAAAAGCAGCGCGCCCCCGAAATCCTTGATCGTGTGCCGCACGAACATACGGATCATTGATTTGACGCTGTAACCATTTTTGACTAGAAGCCGAACGCTTTACTCCAGTCTTTAATTTTTGCTTTAAAGGGCGTTTATTAAACTGCATATTTTCTATCCAACTTGGTGCGGGCGAAAGGACTTGAACCTTCACGCTTTTGGCATTGGCTTCTAAGACCAACGTGTCTACCATTCCACCACGCCCGCAATAAAAGTATTATAACACAGATATTGTTAAATTTCAAGCCTAAAAAAACCCGCCATTAAGGCGGGCTTTTTATCTATTATCTTACGTGTTCATCTATCCGAAAAGCTCTAGGCATTCCCTTTGGAAATGAAGCATGCTGATCCACCTTAGTGCCTTCCAAAGAAGTAGAAAGACCTCTGTGCATAATCATACTTGCACCATCTGACAAAGGAGCCAAAGGCTCATCACCAATACCCTTGAGTTCTGTAGAAGGGGCAACTCCACGACAAACACCAATTAATTTAGAACAATTCATTTCAAAACCTTATTTTGTTACAACAGAAACATACGTACGGTCTTTGGCAGAATGCTTAAATTCCACGACACCGTCTGCTGTCGCATAAATCGTATGATCCACACCCATTCCAACATTTTCACCAGGATAGTATTGTGTACCACGTTGACGGATAATGATATTCCCCGCAACAACAGCTTGACCACCAGATTTTTTAAGCCCTAACCGACGACCGGCAGAGTCTTGAGAATTTTTAACGGAACCACCCGCTTTTTTATGAGCCATTTTATTTCTCCTTAGCCTTTAATTTCTAAAACTTTAATCAAGGTCAAATCTTGCTTATGACCGTTTTTGCGCTTATAACCATGACGACGGGTCTTTTTAAAAACGATGACTTTCTCACCACGTGTCTGACGAATAATCTCAGCTTCAACGCTTGCACCCTTTACAAAAGGTGCACCAACTTTATCACCCACCATCACGACATCCTTTAAGGACACCTTATCACCTGCTTTGCCAGCCAATTTTTCAACAGCCAACACAGCATCTTTTTGAACTTTATACTGCTTACCACCAGTTTTAACAATCGCAAACATGATACATCCTTTCTAAAAAAACTGAGGCAAAGTATATACTATTTATTCAAGGTTGTCAAGAAAAAAAGTAAACAATCCAAAAGATTTTTTCTTGTCAAATTCACAAAGTTGAAGTAAAATGTCGATGTTTTAGGGATGTAATTCTCTTCAACTCAACTTTTATTAAAGGAAGGAAGGAAGGAATATGTTAAAACAAACCTTAATCGCTTTGAGCGTTTTAACTGTTGCAGGAACAGCCTCTGCTGCAGATATCACAAATCCATTTTATTTACCTACAAAAGGTCAAATTGGATCTATTACATCAGCCGATTATACACGTAATCAGTACAAGGACAAATTTTCAGGAAAAGAAACAAGCTATAGTACAAACTTATCTGAAGAATTACAGTATGGTTTAACGGACAACATAGCATTAGTGGCAAATGTGGGTAATATTTTTGCCAAATTGAAAGAAGCTTTTTTAGATGATAGAGATATTTTAGGTAGCAAAACAGATAAAGAGGACAAGAATATCAATTGGGAAGCTGGTTTTGCTTGGAATATTTTCAGTCAAGCCTTTAGATTACAAGCTCAAGTGATGTATGGTCAAGATCCTGCTGTTAATCGCTTTAATAAAGGCGCGGGCGAATATAAATATGTAACTGGTACAATTAAAACAGGTTATCAATTTAAAACAATGTTGCCCTATATAGAAGTTGGTGAACAATTACCAATTGGCCAGAAAAAAGGGGATGATGAAAGAATTGGTGCTGACAAACCTGTCTATACAGCCAAAATTGGTTTATACCAAGGGAAATGTGAGACATGGGCTTTAGATACCGGCATTCGTTATACACATGATGAAAACACAGATATAGAAGGAACCACTTATACCGCTGAGGTAGAAACTTCCTATTATTTAGCAAAAAATACATCCATCGGTGTATATGGAACATACGCTTTAAAAGGCAAAGCCAAGGTAGATGCAGACATTCATAATAAATCTATTGGAGCACGTCTGCGTTGGTTCTTCTAGTTTTCTTGAATAAAGAACTCCCCGATTGGTTTTATCGGGGAGTTTTTTGTATACCGGAACAATATTTTACTGACACAAAGCATGCATATAATTCTTTGGACTTCTCAGAGTATATTTCCCTGTTAAAGGGGTATTCCAAATTTGATTAGCTTCCAACCCTATCGTGTACGCATGACAAGAAGAATGATAATTAGTCCAATAACAACCATATTTTCCCAAAGATTTACGCAATTTTTTCATATTGTCTGATATTTTTTTCTTATGTGATTCTTTATCCATATCCCAACAATCTTCCGTTCCATATACACAACAATGTGCTGCATCATTATCACTCAAGCTGAGTGAAGAATAACCATCATAACAATGCAAAGAAGGATATACACCCGTTAAAGTCCATCCATGTGAAGCGCACCAGTTTTCAGCAGACCACCATGTCATTTCTTCACCACTACTATAAAAAGTGCCAAAATCTTTTGAAGAAAAGGATTTGCCCAATATATTATTCGATTTACATTGTCCAAATCCTTTTTCGCATTGGCCTGCATAATTTTCAAAAGCACAATACTCATTCTTTTTACAATCTCTATTGCTTTCACAAACATTTTGACAAATTCCAGTAAAACCACACAAACTCTGCGATGTCTGAACACATTCTAAACCATCAGCACATCCACAAGTATCCGTACAAGCTTTCCCCGCTTTCGGTAAGTTTTTTGAAGAAGGACAAGAGATACATTCATGTTTTTGACTATCGCAATACTGTCGCCCACTACAATCATAATTCATCTCACAAGCGACACACTTACCCGACTTCGTACAAATAGGTGTTCCCTCAGCACAATCTATTTTCTTAACAGTTACACACCCTTTGGCATCAACTGTATCTTTTGCAATAGAACAACTTGTTTTCGTTGGTTCGGGACAAACTTGGCAAACCCCATTACTTTTGTTACATACCTCACCCTTTTCTGAATCACAGTCAACCTTTTTAACTGTCACACACCCCTTAGCATTAACCGTATCTTTTGCAATAGAACAACTTGTTTTTGTTGGTTCGGAACAAACTTGACATTCTCCTTTAGTGTTACATATCTCATTAGATGAACACTCTTTCTTAGCATATATTTTACAACCACGTTCATCATATTTATCAGACGCACAACTTATCCCCTCCTCTGGAACAGGACAACAATACCCCTCTTTTTCATCGTTTTCTACACAACCATTTTCACATATCATTTCCAAACAGGCCCCTTTAGGAGTTTGACCATCATTCATATCATACCTGGTCCAACCAGCATAAGTTATTACTGAAACACCTAATAACGCAACCAAAACTAACAAAATAAATAATTTTATTTTCATTATCTCCCCCCATTTTTTCAACTTTTATATGTTTTTATTACACTCTCTATTAATTTGTCAACAGAAATAAAACTTTACTCTACTTCTACACGCCCCATTTCTTTCTTGGCGGTAATTCCCAATGCGTTCAAACCGTTCTTTAACACTTGTTGAACAGCTAACACCAAGGCCATATTTTTACGTGTACGAGACAAATCATTACCATCCACAAAGCGATGACCACTTTTGGCACCCAAAGTCCAAATACTGTGAAATAAAGCCGCAATTTCATACAAATACCCGGCCAATAAATGGGGAGCTTTGTTTTGGGCTGCCACTTCCACGATATGTGTCATTCCCAACATTTTTTGAATCAATTCACGTTCTGTTTCATTGGCCCCTGAATATAAATTCATATCTAAATCTTTTTCCGTTGGTAATGCACCAAATGTTTTTTCGTAAGTATTCAATACTGAATATGTCCGTGCCGAAGCATATTGGATATAAAACACTGGGTTATCTTTGGATTGTTCTTTGGTTTTAGCCAGATCAAAACTCATTTGGCTGTCAGCTGATTTAGTCAACATAAACAAGCGGAAAGCATCCGCATCAATTTCATCCAAAATATCGTCCACCAACACAAAGTTCCCAGCCCGCTTGGACATACGGAAAGGCTTACCATCTTTTTGCAAACTCACCACTTGGCAAAGTGCAATATCCAATTTTGCTTGATCGTTTGTTAAAGCCTTGACGGCCGCTTTCAAACGCTTCACATAACCACCATGATCAGCCCCAAACAAATCCACCATTTGATGAAACCCACGATCAAACTTATTGACATGGTAAGCAATATCCGAAGTAAAATATGTTTTGGATCCATCGACACGCAAAATCACACGATCGCCATCATCCCCAAAATCTTTGGCACGAAAAAGAGTTTGTTCCACGGGCGCCCAATCTTCCACTTCCTCACCTTTTGGCTTGGGTAAAACACCTTTATAAAGCAAGCCCATATCCTGCATCTGTTGGACAGCCTTATCCACAGCGCCACCTTCCACCAATGATTTTTCCGATGTAAAGACATCAAATTTAATCCCCAACTTGGCCGCATCAACCTGAATCAGTTTCAACATTTGTTCAATGGACTTGCTTTTAAAATATTCTAACCAATCTGCTTTGTCCAACCACTTATCACCATCGGCATCTTTAATGCTTTGAGCAACAGGAATCACGTAATCACCAGGATAGCGTCCTTCTGGAATCTTTTCACCCGAATGCCGACCAAACAATTCTTCATAACGCCAATATACAGATTCCGCCAATACGTCTACCTGCTTACCGAAGTCATTGACATAGTATTCTTTAGTGACATCATAACCGATTTGTGATAAAAGGCGCGCTACTGAATCGCCGAAAATAGCAGCACGACTGTGGCCCACATGTAAAGGTCCTGTCGGATTAGCCGACAAAAATTCCACATTGACTTTTTCATTTTGCCCAATATCGGATTTTCCAAAATTATCTTTTTGGGCAAAAATTTCAGCGAAGGCTCTATCCCAAAGTTCAGCACTTAAACGCATATTGATAAAACCAGGACCCGCAACTTCCACCGTTTCAAATAAATCATCTTCTTTTAATTTAGCCACTAATTGTTCGGCCAAAGCGCGTGGATTTTGCTTTAAATTTTTAGCCATCAGCATTGCCGCATTTGTAGCAAAATCACCAAAGGCTTTATTGGCAGGCTTTTCTAGCGTCAGATGATTTTTTAAAAGCGTTTGTCCGGCTTCATCCAAAGACCAAGTAGACTCAGCCAATGAAGTAATTTTCTCTTTCAAAAACTGGTTTAAAATCATTTTTATCTCCTTTAATTTTTGAGGGAAATTATATCAAAAAAGACATACGTTGTCAACGCGATTTTGTTAAAACAACCACAATTTCCACATGATTGGAATAAGTAAATTGATCCACAGGGATAACTGGGTTGAGTTGCCAACCGGCTTTTACTAAAATTTGGATATCACGTGCAGCTGTTTTGGGATTACAGGACACCATAATAATTTTACCTTTTTCTAATTCTGCCAATTGTTGACATTGCGCTAAAGCCCCTGCTCTAGGTGGATCCAAAACGATCAAATCTACACCTTTCAATTCTTCCGCTAATAAAGGACGCCTAAATAAATCACGTACAACGCCGTTTGGACCAAGCCATGCTACTGCTTCTGACACATTATCATAACCCGTTGTGGTTATACCGGCTTGAATCAACGGACGCGTAAATGTTCCAGAACCACAAAACAAATCTACCGCCTTTTTGGCGCCCTGTGCAGCCGTTAGAACTAAGCGTACCAAAGTTTCTTCACCCTCTAAACTTGGTTGAGCAAAATTGTCCGCACTACCTCCATATAACCCTCGTTCAAAAATCGGTGTATCATTATAAACTACACGCGCAATTTCTGCATTCTGATTCAAAGAAGTTAATAATTCCAATTTTCCTAAATCAGGTACACCCGACTTATCACGGATATGAATATCTAATCCAACTGAAGTAGAGGCCAAAAAAACATCCCCTGAACTATTCAATTTTTGAATAATAGGGCGTAAAATCGGTAAAACTTTATTGATCGATGGTAACAATAAAGGACAAGAATCAATCTCTACCACTTGATGACTTTTATTTTCGTTAAAGCCCAAATGACCACGCACAAAAGAAAAACTGGCCCGACGACGTGTCCCTGTCGGAATTAAAATAAGAGGATTTAAATCAATATCCAGCCCCACATCCCTGAAAGAAAAGCGTATAAAATTTTCTTTCTTTTGCACATAATCGACCCTGGATAGATCTTGCCACACACAGCCACCACAACGATTAAAATAAGGACAAATTGTTTCTAACATGTTTTAATTATACCGAATTTTGAACCAAATGTCAAAAATTATCCCTTGACAGAGAATGATTTTTAGGCTATAATAAATCTCATCAAGCGTCCGCTTGAATTATTTCCCATTTATTTTTGAAAGGCTTTTCCATGCAGTTGCAGGATTTGAAGAAGAAATCACCGACAGATTTATTAAAATATGCTGAAGAATTGGGCATTGAAAATGCGGCCAGTTTACGTACCCAAGACATGATGTATGCTATCTTAAAACGTTTGGCTGAAACAGAAACAACCTTGTTTGGCGAAGGCGTTTTGCAGGTCATGCAAGATGGTTTTGGATTCTTACGTTCTCCAGAAGCTAATTATCTGGCTGGTCCTGATGATATTTATGTAGCGGCCCAACACATCAAACGTTGGGGATTGCGCACAGGCGATACAGTCAGCGGTGAAATTTTGGCCCCAAAAAATAATGAAAAATATTTTTCTTTATCAAAGATCAATCAAGTCAATTTTGATGATCCGGAAAAACTACGTTACCGTGTAAATTTTGATGATTTAACACCTTTGTATCCCGAAAAGGCCATCAAAATGGAACACGAAGTAGCTGATGAAAAGAAAAAAGATATGACAGATAGAATCATAGATTTGATTTGTCCTCAAGGATTTGGACAACGTTCCTTAATCGTTGCTCCTCCCAGAACAGGTAAGACTGTGATGTTGCAAAATATCGCTCATGCTATTACAGCAAACTTCCCAAAAGCGCACTTGATTATGTTATTGATTGATGAACGCCCAGAAGAAGTAACCGATATGATTCGCTCTGTTAAAGGTGAAGTTATTTCTTCCACATTTGATGAACCTGCAGCACGCCATGTTCAGGTAGCTGAAATGGTCATCGAAAAAGCCAAACGTTTGGTAGAACACAAGCAAGATGTTGTGATTTTGTTGGACTCCATTACCCGTTTAGCACGTGCCTACAATACAGTTGTGCCTAGTTCAGGTAAAGTTTTAACCGGTGGTGTAGATGCTAACGCTTTACAAAAGCCTAAACGCTTTTTCGGAGCAGCCCGTAATATTGAAGAAGGTGGCTCTTTAACAATCTTTGGTACCGCATTGGTAGATACTGGTTCGCGCATGGACGAAGTTATTTTTGAAGAATTTAAAGGTACCGGCAACAGCGAAATCGTGTTGGATCGAAAAGTATCCGACAAACGTATCTTCCCTGCCATTGATGTCACAAAATCTGGCACACGTAAGGAAGAATTATTAGTCGATAAAAACAAACTACCGAAAATGTGGATGCTACGCCGCATATTGATTCCAATGGGGGTGACGGAGTCTATGGAATTTTTGATGGAAAAATTAAAATTCACCAAAAATAACGATGATTTCTTTAACTCCATGAATCAATAAAAATGAGCAATAGATTTAAAGTAACGATTTTTAAAAAATCAAAAAGATCACCTTATCCGGACCACATTATTGTGGTAAGAAAGTCGTCCAGCTCTGATCAATGGCATCCCTATAATGATACAGTTCACCTTTACTTTGATAAAGGTATTCTGGCAAAATTTGTTCATGTGCAAGATGCACCAAAAGGTAAGCAAATTTGGAATCCAGAATCTGAAAGATATGTGGATTTAGAACCCAAACATAAAATCGAAAATGAATTTATTATGAAGGATGGAAAAGTAAGTTATCTGAAAATGCCAACAACAAACCATTTTTATTCTTTCGGCTATACAGTAGGCACGCAAAATATTACGTTTTGCAATGATCAAACCCATCCCGGATTTTTCGATTACT
>Ga0310690_10009659_pt1 | contig 12083 bp, 10 predicted proteins | sample AusTroGonzalo_MG_2_FD_207661 | JGI IMG/M metagenome (GOLD analysis project Ga0310690, IMG submission 207661) | Bovine rumen microbial communities from tropical cattle in Woodstock, Queensland, Australia - Gonzalo_04 (v2) (version 2) | ecosystem: Host-associated > Mammals > Digestive system >...
CACACTCTATTGGCTGGCTGTGGGAGTTATGGTGCTGGTCTTTACTGTGCTGGAATTAGCCATTGCACGCCCTTACATCATGGAATGTAGCCGTTTCATTATCGAGCAAATTGGTTTTTATTCTTTTTTCTCAAAATTATTATTTGCTGTTGGTGGACGCTACCTTTTCTTCAACTTCTTCCCGTACTTGTTCAGAGAACGGAAGCAGCTGCAGGAGGCTTTGGATGCCGAAGTGAAAATTGTGTATCAGGAAGTCCGCAAACTCGACGTGGTCGATCATCACAACAAAAACAAACTTATCCTGATTCCTATCGACGACATCTACTATTGTCAGCAGGACGGCAACTACACCCGCATCTACACGGTGGACAACATCTGGTACAGCCGTCTCGGCTCTATGGTTCATCTTGAGCAACTGTTCGGGGAAGAGGAGTTTGTGAGAATCTCCTCCACGCTGTTGGTCCCCTATAAATACATTGCCTCGTGCAAGGAAAACGAGGTCGTGATGAAGAAGATGCCCTGGACGCGCACGCCCCTCAAATTCACCATAGACGCGAAAAACAGCGAGGAGATTTCCGAACGGATTGCCGTTCATTTGGCACAGCACGGTTGTAGAGACGCGATTAATCGCGTCTCTACAGGTAACGAACAGTGCGGTCGTAGAGACGATGTGCACATCGTCTCTACATCGAACCGAAAAAGACGACATCCCATTAACCCTTCGCATGAGAAACAAGAGGCCGTTTTCGCCTTCGTCCAGTCGCACCCCGGCACCCGCTCCACCGAAATCACCGCCGGAACCTCCATCTCACAGAGCACCGTAGAACGCTGCCTCGCTGAACTCCGCAAACAGGGCCGCGTGGCATACGTGGGCTCGAAGAAAAACGGGGGGTATGAAGCGGTGTAGAAATGCGTGCGCAAACCCAACAAAACCAAGAGCCAAGAGCCAACAGCTAACAGCTAACAGCCAACAGCCAACGGCCAACAACTAGCCTCACAACGTCTTCCGCAACCTCTGTGTCAGCGGCTGCGCATAGATAAAATCGTTTAAAGTTTGGTCGTCGGAGGTGAGGATATTGTCGCTGCTGCCGCGCCAGGCCAGATGCCCCTGGTAGATAAATGATATGGTCTCGCCAATGGTGATAATAGAATTCAAATCGTGAGTGTTGACAACCGTGGTCGTGTTGAAATCATGGGTGATTTTGGTAATCAATTCGTCAATAAGCAATGAGGTTTTGGGATCCAGACCCGAATTGGGCTCGTCAAAAAAGAGGTATTTAGGATTGCAGGCCAACGCGCGGGCGATGGCGGCACGCTTCTTCATACCACCGCTCAACTCTGCAGGATATAGCTTGTTAACATTCTCCAAATCAACACATTCCAGACAGAAATTGGCACGGTCTAATTTCTCGCTCTCGCTTTGATCTGTGAACATGTCCAACGGGAAAGTGACATTTTCCTCAATGGTCATAGAGTCGAACAGCGCAGAACCTTGGAACACCATCCCCATCTCCTTACGAAGCAACAACTTATCCTTTTCCGGCAGGTTGTGGAACTCGCGCCCGCTATAGAGCACCTGTCCCTCCTCAGGCGTGAAAAGTCCTACCAAGCACTTCATCAACACCGTCTTACCCGACCCGGACCGCCCGATAATCAGGTTCACCTTGCCCTCCTCAAACTGCGTGTTGATGTCGTGAAGCACTTGCTTCTCGCCGAAATACTTGGAAACGTTGTTGACTTCGATCATTATTGACTATAACTATGACTTTAACCTTGACTTTAACTTTGACTACCACCCCCACATTGCGCTTTGCGCATCTTACTTCTCCGGAACTGCTGTAGAGACGGTGTGCACACCGTCTCTACAATAAAATAATGCACACCGTCTCTACTACCCCGCCCTTCGGGCACCCCTTTCTAAAAGAAGGGGAATTGGGGTTTTTCGTTACGGTTTACTAATCGCTGTTGCCTATTGCCTTCTAGTTTTCGACGCTGGAAGCGTCGTCTACTATGCCTGTTGCCTTCTAGTTTTCGACGCTGGAAGCGTCGTCTACTACGCCTGTTGCCTTATAACCGCTAACTACTAACTGCTAACTACTAACTAAAGCATAATGTCCGTAATCACCACATTAAGAATCAGAATAATGAAGCTCGACACCACAATCCCTTGCGTGCTGGCCTTACCGAGTTCCAGTGCGCCGCCTTCGATACGGTAGCCGTAAAAAGAGGCCACCGTGGACATGACAAAAGCGAAGACACACGTTTTCGTCAACGCATAAACCACATCATAAACGCGGAAGCAGTAGGTAAGACCATCCATAAAGTCATAGAGGGAGATACAGTTGGTGAGCCATACGGTCAGGAAGCCGCCCAAAAGAGCAAAAGCAATGCTGAAAACGCAAAGCACGGGATTCACAATAATGGAGGCCAACACCTTCGGCAACACCAGATGCGAAGCGGGATTAATACCCATAACCTCCAATGCATCAATCTGTTCCGTAACACGCATACTGCCGATTTCCGCCGTGATGCGCGAACCGAGGTTGCCCACCAGCAGCAAACTGATGATGGTGGGGCACAGCTCCATCACGATGGAGGTGCGGGCCACGAAGCCCACCGTCCACGACGGAATCCAACCGCTTTCGATCTGCAACGCGGTCTGCATCGTGATCACACTTCCCATGGCGAGCGACACAATGCTGACAATCAGCATGGAGCCTATTCCCATGGCATCCATCTCAAACACCCATTTTTTCAGAAACACAGACCACTTGGCCGGTTTGGAAAAGACTTGCCGAAGGAAGATGAGATAGTCGCCGAGTGTAATCAGCAGTTGACGAAACATTTATTTCAATTTGATGTTCAGTTCGTCCAATTGTTTCGGATCGATGGGCGTGGGGGCGGGCAGCATCGTGTCGCGACCGGCGTTGTTCTTCGGGAACGCGATGAAGTCGCGGATGCTGTCACAGTCGCTGAGCACAGCGCACAAACGGTCGAAACCGAAGGCGATACCACCGTGAGGCGGAGCGCCGTACTTGAAGGCGTTGATCAGGAATCCGAACTGGCTCTGTGCCTGCTCCTCCGTGAAGTTCAGGGCCTTGAACATGCGTTTTTGCAGTTCCGGACGATGGATACGGATGGAACCGCCACCGATTTCGGAACCGTTGATAACCAAGTCGTAAGCATTGGCCAGCACTTCGCCGGGACGGCTTTCGAGCCAATCCTCATGCTCGGGCTTCGGTGCGGTGAACGGGTGGTGCATAGCGTAGTAGCGTTGCGTCTCCTCGTCCCACTCCAACAGCGGGAAATCAATCACCCACATCGCTTTGTATTCGCCAGCCTTGCGCAGACCCAGACGGGTACCCATCTCCAAACGCAACTCGCACATCTGCTTGCGAGTCTTCATCGCCTTGCCCGACAAGATGAGGATGAGGTCGCCAGCATGTGCATCGCAACGTTCTGCCACGGCCTTCAAGTCATCCTGCGTATAGAATTTATCGACGGAAGACTTAAACGTACCATCTTGATTACAAAGAATATAGACCAAACCAGCGGCGCCCACGCGCGGACTCTTCACAAACTCCGTGAGGTTGTCAAGTTGCTTGCGGGAGTAGTTGCCGCAACCTTCGGCCTTGATACCGATGATGAGCTCAGCCTCGTTGAAAACCTTGAACTCCTTGCCTTGCAGCACGTCGTTGAGTTCCACAAAACGCATTCCGAAACGAGCATCGGGCTTGTCGGAACCATAGTACTTCATCGCATCGTTCCAAGTCATGCGCTCCAATTTGCCAATCTCCATCCCCTTGAAAGTACGGAAGATATGCTGCACAAGACCTTCGAAGAGATTGAGGATGTCCTCTTGCTCGATGAACGACATCTCACAGTCCACTTGGGTGAACTCGGGCTGACGGTCGGCGCGGAGGTCCTCATCGCGGAAACAACGCACGATTTGGAAATAGCGGTCCATGCCGGCCATCATCAGCAGCTGTTTCAGCGTTTGCGGTGACTGCGGAAGCGCGTAGAACTCGCCCGGATTCATACGGGAAGGCACGAGGAAGTCGCGGGCGCCCTCGGGAGTGCTGTTCACCAAGAACGGGGTCTCGATTTCGAGGAAACCTTGGCCGCTCAGGTATTTACGGATTTCCAAACCGAGTTTATGACGGAATATCAGGTTGTTCTTCACCGGATTACGACGGATGTCAAGGTAACGGTAGCGCATACGCAGTTCGTCGCCGCCATCGGATTCGTCCTCAATGGTGAACGGCGGCACGATGGCCTCGTTCAGGACTTCCAATTCGTGCACCTCAATCTCAATATCGCCCGTCGGGATATTCTTGTTCTTGCTGTAACGTTCTATCACCTTGCCGGTTACGCGGATCACCCACTCGCGACCCATCTGCTCGGCGCGCTCACACAATTCGGGGCGCTCCTCGTGGTTGAAGGCCAGTTGCGTGATGCCGTAACGGTCGCGCAAGTCAATGAAAATCATGCCGCCCAAATGACGGATCTTCTGAATCCAACCGCTCAAAGTCACGGTCTGCTGAATGTTCTCAAGCGTCAGCTCGCCACAAGTATGCGTTCTCAACATATTTTTAGAATCTTTTATTCCTAATTTAAAACGGCTGCAAAGGTACATTTTTTTCGGAAAACTCTCTTCGCGAAGTCATCTTTTTGGCATTATCTTGCTTACACCTACCGATTCACATTTTTTGTATTTTTGCCGTTGTTTTTAAAATATAGAATCGAACAATATAAACTTTTATTTATCAGTAAATTAAACAGATATGTCAGTTATTAAACCGTTTAGAGGATTCCGTCCTCCGAAAGAAATCGTTGAAAAATTAGCTTCCCGTCCTTACGACGTGTTGAACTCCGAAGAGGCCCGCAAGGAATGCGAAGGCAACCCTTACAGCCTGTTGCATGTCACCAAGGCAGAAATCGACCTCCCCGTCGGCACCGACGAGCACTCTCCCGAGGTCTATCTTCAGGTGGTGAAGAACTACAACAGCTTCAAGGATTACGGCTGGCTGGTTCAAGATAAAGAGGAAAAGCTCTATATCTACGCCCAAAGCATGAACCCCACGGAGCCTAACGCTCGTTGGCAATATGGCATCGTGGCTTGCGCTTACAGCGAGGACTATGTCAACAAAATCATCAAGAAACACGAGCTCACCCGCAAAGACAAAGAGGAAGACCGCATGAAACACGTGCGCATCACCAACGCCAATGTGGAACCCGTATTCTTCGCTTATCCCGCCATCGCCCGCATCGACGAAATCGTGGCTTCCGTGACCGCCAAGGCTCCCATCTACGACTTCGTGGCTAAGGAAGACGGCTTCGGTCACCGTTTCTGGGTGATTGACGACCGCAAACTCATCGACGAACTGGTGGAGATCTTCGACAAGCAGGTTCCCGCTATGTACATCGCCGACGGTCACCACCGCAGCGCTGCCGCTGCCCTCGTGGGTCAGGAAAAGAAAGAGCACAACCCGAACCACACCGGCAAAGAGGAGTACAACTACTTCATGACCGTGATTTTCCCGGACAACCAGCTCAACGTCATCGACTACAACCGCGTGGTGAAAGACCTCAACGGTCTCACCAAGGAGCAGTTCCTCAACGCTCTGAACGAGGCTTACACCGTGGAAGAGATGGGTACTGAAATCTACAAACCCGCCAAATTGCACGAGTTCAGCATGTATCTGGACGGCAAATGGTACAAGATGACCGCCAAACCCGGCAAATACGACGACAACGATCCTATCGGCGTTTTGGATGTGAAGATCCTCAGCGACCATGTCTTGGATAAAATCTTGGGTATCAAGGACCTCCGCACCGACAAGCGCATCGACTTCGTGGGCGGTATCCGCGGTCTGGGCGAACTGAAACGTCGCGTTGATAATGGCGAGATGAAGGTCGCTTTCGCTTTGTATCCTGTATCCATGCAGCAGATCATTGACATCGCCGACACGGGCAACATCATGCCTCCCAAGACCACTTGGTTTGAGCCGAAGTTGCGTTCCGGTCTCGTCATTCACGAATTAGCATAAGTCTCACGAATTCTCAAAAATATGTTCAAAGTTCCTGTTCTGCTCATTTTGTATAATAGAGTAGAGGAAACACACGACGTATTTCAAGTATTACGCACGGTGCAGCCCACTCAATTGTATGTCGCGGGTGACGCGGCCAAGCCCGGCAATATGCTGGACACCATGCGCACCTATCAGGCGCGGGCCGTCATCCAGCCCGAGTGGCCGTGCCAAGTGCACAAATTATGGCAGGACAATCATCTGGGCAAGTCCCAGATGATTGCCACAGCCATGAAATGGTTTTTCGAACATGAGGACGAAGGCATCATCCTCTTCGAAGACACCGTTCCGGGGTACGATTTCTTCCCCTATTGCGAACAGTTGCTGGAAAAATACCGCAACGACAAGAAGGTCTTCAGCATCGGCGGCTTCTATTGGCGCCACCGCAGCCGGAAGAGATACAAAAAACGGATGAAGAAGGGCGAATCCTCCTATTTCTTCTCCGCCTACGCCTCCACCTGGGGCTTCGCCACCTGGAAAAACCGCTGGTCGGACTTCACCCTCTCCATGGATCAATACACCAAGGAGGATTTCGAGAAGATGATAGAACCGTACATGCGGAAAAACAAACAGAAGCTCTATTGGATCAACCGGTTCAACAGTCTCAAGAAATACAAAGCCAACTATTGGCCCTATCAGTACAATTTCCACATCTGGGCACACCAAGGGCTTTGCATCACCCCGTACCTGAACCTGGTGACCAACATGGGGTTCCGCAAGCAGGCCGAACGGAAAATCCGCCACCTCAAACGCAACGCCTACCCCATCATGCCCCTCGTACACCCCACGGAGCTCGAACAAGACTACGGCGAAGACCGCTACATGTTCAAGCATATCTTCAACGGTGCCTATATCACCCTGTTCAAGAGCTGGCTCAACGAGCTCATTTCCACCAACAAACCTGAAATCTAATCCCCTGTTGCCTGTTGCCTATTCACCTAAACAATGAACAAACCGACCCTCAAAAAAATATTTCAAGAAGTAAAGAATTACTTCTTTATTGTCCTCGGACTTGCCCTGTTCACGTTCGGGTGGTCGGCCTTTCTGATTCCATACGAAGTTTCGGGTGGTGGCGTAGCAGGTGCGGCCTCCATTCTTTATTTCGCCACGGGGAAAATCCCCATCGGCGTCACCACATTTGTGCTTAATGCCATCCTCATTGCCATCGCATGGCGCGTACTGGGCACCAAATTTTGCGTCAACTCGCTGATTTGCACGTTGGTGATGAGCGGTTTCTTTTCCATTTGGCAGCCGCTGTTCCCCAAGCCGATTGTCGATGACATGTTCATGAGCGTCATCATCGGGTCGGCCATCGCGGCATTCGGCATCGGCATGGCCATCAACTGGGGCGGCAACACCGGCGGCATTGACATCATCGCACTGATGATCGGTAAATACCGCAACATCTCCTACGGCCGCATCAGTCTGGCCTGCAACATCCTCATCGTGGGCAGCTCCTACTTTGTCATCCACGATGTGCAAAGACTGGTTTACAGCTTCGTGGTGCTGTTGGTCTCCATCATCGTATCCGACTTGGTGATAGATGGTTACCGGCAGACGTATCAGTTCATGGTCTTCTCCATGAAAAATGAGGAGATCGCGCAAAAAATCAGTTCCACCCTTCATCGAGGGGCCACGTTTTTAAAGGGCTACGGTTCCTACAACCATCAGGAGAAGGATGTGCTGCTGATTGTGGCGCACCGCACCGACAAGAGCGTCATCACACGCATTATCAAGGAGATAGACCCGGATGCCTTCATCACTATCTCCAAGACGGCCAGCGTTTTCGGCAAGAATTTCGACAATATCAAGATATGAAGAAAGATTTTGCGCCCGTAGAGGCGCGGGTGAACGCCAAAATCAACATCGGGCTGCAGATTGTACGCAAGCGGAACGACGGCTACCACGATTTGCAGACCGTTTTTTATCCGACAGATTTTTTCACGGACGACTTGCGCATCTCCCCATGCGATGAGGAGGTGCGGTTTGTGTTGGACAGTGGCGAAGATTTGGGCGACAGCGAGAATAACCTATGTGTCAAGGCACTCCGTTTGTTACAGCAAGATTTCGGTATTTCCGGGGTGGAGATTTTCCTGCGCAAGGGCATCCCCACCGGTGCCGGTTTGGGCGGTGGTTCCGCCGATGCCGCCTTCACGCTGAAGCTGCTGTCACAGATTTTCCAACTGCCTGTCACAGAGGAGAAATTGGAAGAGTATGCCTTGCAACTGGGCAGCGATGTGCCCTTCTTCCTTCGCAACCAGCCGGTGTATGCCACGGGGCGCGGCGAAGTGATGACCCCGATAGAGCTGGATCTCTCCCCATATCGGTTAAAAATCGTTAAACCTGACATCCACGTCTCCACCAAAGAGGCATACGCAGGAATCGTACCTATGGAGAGCGACCTCTTCTTACCCAATGTGTTACAGCAGGACATCACCACATGGCGCGATGCAGTGGTCAACGATTTCGAGACGAGTGTCTTCGCCAAGCACCCAGAATTAAGAGAAATTAAGGAGGGATTTTACCGCGATGGTGCTCTCTACGCCTCCATGTCCGGCAGCGGCTCCGCCGTGTTCGGGATTTTTAGGCAATAGGCAACAGGGAATAGGCTAATTGCCGACTGCGCGGTAGCCTCCCGTCTTCTTGCTCCCCTCATACGTGATGAGCTCGTCCTCCTTGAGCTGCTTGAGGATGCGGTTGACGGTGGATAAAGACAAGCCCGTTAGTTCAGACAATTTAATTGCAGAAATACCACGGTTATTGGCTATAAGCCGATGGATCTTTTTTGTTTTTTCATTGTCAGGGACTTTTTTCTTTCTTTTTTCTTCACTTTCCTGGGAAAGCTTGCACCTCTGACTCAATGATTGAAATTCCTTCTGTTCTTGGAATTTTGGGGACACCTCAAACGGTTTATTTTCGTTGGCTAACCACAATTGCCCATCCGAATACTGTTCAATCTGCTTTCTTGACACCAGTGTTTTTCGGTTTATCTGCAAGAGGAATTCAACACCGACAAGATTTTTGACATCCGTCAAAGAACCGTATCGGAAAAAGACATTCTCTTCGTTAGCATATATTTTGGTGACATTCCTGTCCTGCTCGCAATAGCGTATCTGCTTATAATTCAGCAGGACATTGTTTCCAGAGAAATCCTTAACCTCTATTTTATTGTCTGTCTTCATCAAAAGGTTTTCGGTCATCTTTTTCTGAGCCCGACAACTGTTGAGCTCACAAATGAGGAATGTAAACGAGAGCAATCCTATATCTCTAAGAGAAGCAAAACACACACAGTTCCAATAATAAGCATGGGCTTCCTTAGGGGCGAAAGACCTGAGAAGGCAAGACATGATGTCGTTATAAAGCCACGAAAATTCCACAAAAAGGGCAACCACTACACTGACAACAGTGCTTATTACATAAGCAGCAGTCTTATTTCGTTGAAAGAAAACCGGATGCAAAAAAAAGCGTTCAGGTAACAGGTGGCCAACAGCAACACTCCAATAACATATTCTTTAAACGCATTTCCAGGGCTTGGTCGCAACAGAGAATTATTGCAAAACAAAAAAAGGAACACAGTGCAAATCACCAGTTGTGCAGGATAAATCCATCTTGTAGAAATATTCAAGCTTTTCATAATCGTTTTTTGGTGCAAAGATAGTCATTTTATACATTCAAAACGAAATGTTCGTCCAAATGATAGGATAAAGGCCGTTTCTTAGGCTAAAAAATCAAATAGGATATATTTATTTGAATATCACTGTGTTGAGACATGAAATTTAAAAATTTAAACATTCATTTATACATTCATAAATCAAGTTCGTCCTGAAAGACAGGATAAGGACGAAGAAAACGAGGTTTCTGTGGAAAAAAAACATATTTTTGAGGACAATTATTAATAAAAATATCGCATCATGAAAAAAGTAAAAACAACAAGTAAGATTGTATTATGCTGTGTGATATTGCTTAGCATTATTTCATGCCGGCATGAAGCTGAATCGGTCATTGACAGTGACAACAGGGTGATACCTGTACAGACGGGAGAAAAAACAGCCAACGAATGTATGTGTATAGTGAACGTGGGACATGATGCCAAAGGATGTCCTGGCTGTATATTTTATTATGGAAAATACGTTCATGTCGATTGTCAGGGACATGGCACCGCATGTCGTGTTGCCGCTACCGTATCGCTGAACCAGTCCGGCACGGACATCACCGCTACCACGACCGACACATTTGGCTTGACCTCGGACGATTTCTTCCTGATGCCAGACCGTTCTTTGGACTACGTGGACGAGAACAACAACCGCATCTTCCTGAACATCCCAGAGCAGTTGGTCTATCGCGACACCACCACATTACAGTTCACCTTCACGGGGCTGTTTTTCAGCAACACGGCGGCATACAACAATAATTAAGAATGCAAAATGAAGAATGAAGAATAATGCGGCACGTGAGCGGTTCGCGGGATCTGTAGAGACGGTGTGCACACCATCTCTACAACGAACCGGGAGGCAATACATAATGCACAATTTAAGGGAAAAACGTATTTTTGCCGAAAAGAATTCACAACAATCAAAATAATGGAATAATGAAAAAGATTACAAAACAGACAAAGAAAATCAGCCGAAGATTCGGTACCGCATTGGCCTTGACCATGCTCTTGTTTTCCGTTTCGCCTGTCCGCGCTCAGTACATGTCGTTCTTCGGCGACAGCACGTGGAAGTACCAATACACCTTGATCACACGCCCTCCTGAGGATTATATTGAATATCCTCCAGAGACTCCGAATGCGTTGGGTGTGTATTGCATCACCATGTCTTCATGCTTCAGCAAAAACATTACCGGTTATTATAGTCTCTTTCCTTATTCGCCTGAATATTCTGACCAATACGATTGCAATTCTCTATCCCAATGCCATGACCATGATGGGGAGCAGCATCCTGAAATATGGCTGATGTACGCCCATTTATATGAAGATACTGTGCATGGTCGTTTACTTGACTACGGTCAAGTGATATGCGACATGTCTTTGTCGGAAGGAGATACATTTGTTTATGAAGGTCTTTGTGGTATGTTGTATAGTTATCCGTACGGAGAACACCTTCTTGACCCTGTGAGCATCTCAATGATCGTGGACAGTGTCAGGTATCTTGAAGGCCGGAAAACGATTTTTCTCTCGTTGCTCGACCATCTGGACGACTACTTTTATGGTACTGGAAATCACGGGGATCTTGCCGAATACAACCTCTCCATCCGTTTCATTGAAGGTATAGGACCCACGTATGGATTGTTGGACCCCTTGTGTGAATTTCGCAACTTGTATAACATAAACCATGGTTATCCTGATCTACTTTATTATAATTTAAACCCACAGTTGGGCTTGCTACAATGTATGTACAAGGATGATTCATTGGTTTACATGGCACATCAGGGTCTGGGCTGTGATCAGACCTGTTTTGGGTATCAGGAGGTGGGACTGCAAAGCCACCCTCTTTCATTTCTAAACCTGTACCCCAACCCCGCCACGCAGTATGTGGTCTTGGATATGAGCACGGGCGAGGAGATGAACGGTATAGTGACCATTACGGATATGATGGGCAGGACATGTCTTCAACAGAAAGCAGAAAGCACCAGCTGCCGCATTTCCGTGGCAGACTTGCCGGTAGGGATGTATTTCTGCACTTATACGGATGGCAAAAGGAAGGTGACGAAGAAGTTTTTAAAGGAATAGGAGTATGAATTGACATCAAATAACGGTTCGCGGGATCTGTAGAGACGGTGTGCACACCGTCTCTACAACGGACTGGGAACAATGCATAATTCATAATTTAGGGGAAAAACATATTTTTGCCGAAACGAATTCACAACAATCAAAAATACCACAATTATGAAAAAACATATTATTACCCTGTTGATTGTCAGCGTGTTCGCGGGGACTTCTGCACAGTCATACACTGATACATTCAGAATAAACAATAATAAGCATAGTTTGGG
>Ga0310690_10009660_pt1 | contig 12083 bp, 8 predicted proteins | sample AusTroGonzalo_MG_2_FD_207661 | JGI IMG/M metagenome (GOLD analysis project Ga0310690, IMG submission 207661) | Bovine rumen microbial communities from tropical cattle in Woodstock, Queensland, Australia - Gonzalo_04 (v2) (version 2) | ecosystem: Host-associated > Mammals > Digestive system >...
CAAAAGCCAGAACAGGGAATAATAACTCGGGCGCCCCTTGTAGAACTGGCTGTTGAGCCAGGCACGCTTGGAGACGCTCTTCGAAAAGATCACATAACCGAGCACCATCCTGTCGGGGTCGCTCTCGCAGTGCAGGTTACTGGCGATTTCGCCGGGGGTGGGCGAGAACAGGTTGTCGCCGCCGCTGGAGGTTTCTTCCAGGTTCTTCAGGAAGCGGTAGGTGCTCTTGGAAATGGTCTTCGCCGTCACGTTGATGGTGTAGCGCTGGTGGTTCCGGTTGTCTGAACGGGGAAACGTTTGCAGCGGCCAGTTGGTGACGCCGTCCGTGGACATGGAAGTATAGTCCACCGGATAGGTTCGATAGTTGTTTTGACTCCTCCAGCACCAGTATTTGCTGTCGTCCGGTCCGGATTCCGAGATGCTGAAGGTACCATTGGGCCGCGGGGTTACCGTGTACATAGGAATGTAATCCACATGGAACCGCCAGGTTTCGTCGAAAGAAAGCAGGGCGTAGCCGGTGGCGTCCGGGCCGCCTTCCAGGCTCACGGCCACGGTCACGTTCTGATCGTCGGCCATGAACTGGATGTCCGAGATGACCGGCGGCTCGCCGAAATCGGACCAGTCGCTGGTGTAGGTGTTACCCAAAGCATTGATGCAGAGCCGGTATTTGCGGTCTCCAGGGACGTTTTTGGTGTCGATGTAGAAAACGGGGCTGGTCGGATCATAATAGGTTCCATACATGGTAGCATGGGAGGAACTGGTCAGGTAACCGCCAGGATCGGACGAAGGTCCGTTGGAAATCCCCGGATAAGTTCCTCCTGCGTCGTCTTCCAGCCAGACCTTGGCACCGGTGAAATTCGGTAACGAGTAAGAATCCATTTCGCTGGAATTTGCCGAGGGATAGAGCGAATAGAGCGTGCCCAGCCGGACGGAGGAGATTTCCCCGATGGTAATGTTTGCATCAACCGAAAGGATTCCCTCCGGAGCCTCGTCGAGTTCCGGCGTGTACGGATAGATGCAGGCCGTCACGCAGCAGCAAAAGGCAAGGATGGATAAATGCTTTTTCATCAGAACAGGATGTTAAGGTTGATGTAGGGGATCTGGGTGGCGAACACGGACAGCATGTAACCCTTGGTCCCGCCGCCGTACCAGCTGTATGCCCCGCCGTTCTTGAAGAAGACCGAATAGGGGTTGTGCCGTCCGGTAACATTGTACACGCCGATCGTGATGGTCGTATGGAAGGCGGCTTTCAGGTAGTGTCCCGGGTCGATGTTGAAAGCGACGTCGGTCCGGAAATAATCCGGGATCCGGTAGGCGTTGCGCTCGGTATAGGCCATCCGGTACATGCCGCCGTAGTAGTACATGCCGATGGGAACCGTCACAGGCCGGCCGGTGGAATAGTCCACATTGACCGAGAAGCTGTACCGGTGCGTAAGGGCGAGGTTCGTCACGAGCTTGAACTCATGCGGTTTGTCGTAGGGGGCGTTGTACCATTCGCCGTGGGCGATGGCCTCCAGCCCCCGGTCGCCCATTTCCTTCAGGCGCGCGCGGGAATAACTATAGGAAGCCCAGCCGGTTATCTTTCCCGTGGTTTTCCGAGCCATCACTTCCACGCCGAAAGAGCGGCCTTTCACGGGGACGAGGTCGTCCGCGAGGTCCGGATTCATGACGAGGGTGGCGCCGGGCAGGTAGTCCAAAGCCCGGTACGTATCCTTGTAGTAGGCTTCCAGGGAGAAGTCGATGCCGGTGTTCAGATCGGTCCAGTAGGCACCCGTGGCGGCCTGCCAGCCCCAGGTTGGCTTGATCCGGTCGTCGCTCAGTTTCCAGGTGTCCATGGGCGAAACCGCGGACGTGTTGGAAATCAGATGGATATTCTGTGACAGCGAATTAGCGCCGGCCTTGAACGAGAGATTCTCCATCGGCGAATACTTGAGGGCCAGCCGGATGTCCGGGAAGCCGTAGAACTGACTCCCCTTCCGGGCATAGAATGCGGTCAGGCGGACACCGCCTTCGACGGAGAATTCTTCGGTTGGTTTCCAGGTATCCGAGGCATACACGGCCGGCTCCAGGGCCATCTCCCGCTCCAGGGCGTTGGCCTTGATCGAGGAATTCTCCCCGTAGGGATTCTGGATGCCGGGATCCAGGGCGTAGCCGGTCACATGGACGCCCCACGCGAGTTCATGCTCGTCGTTGAGGGTCCGTTTCCGGTCGGCGCGCAGGAAAGCCTGCTGGATGTACGTATCCAGGTCATAGGCGCCCCATTCCCATTCATGGGCCGATATCCGGCTCGCATAACGGTCGTAGCCCGCGCTCATCTGCAGCCGGCCTTCCGTGGTCTTGTGTTTCCAGACGAGGGAAGCGTTCACATTCCCGTACCGGAAGGTCGTATCCCCGCCGAAGGAGAAGCGGTCAGTGGCATAATAACCGTAGGCCTGAAGGGTATTGTCGTCATTGATGCGCTGAGTGATTCCCAGGTTCGCGTCCGTGAAGGCGGCCGAACCACCGCCGTAGTTGCTCTGTTCCTTCGGGATCCGCTTCAGGATCCAGTCGGAATACGTGGTGCGCGCCCCGGCGATGACGGAAGTCTTGTTTTTAACGATCGGCCCTTCCAACTCGAGGCGGCTGGTCAGGAGGCCGATGCCGGCGGATCCTTTCCAATGATCCATGTTTCCGTCCTTGCTGTCGACCCGCAGGACCGAAGACACCCGCCCGCCGTACTCTGCGGGAATGGAACTCTTGTACAGTTCCACGTTCTCCACGATATCCGGGTTGAAGGCGGAGAAGATGCCGAACAGGTGCGAAGGATTGTAGATCGTGTTGCCGTTGAACAGCACGAGGTTCTGGTCGGCGCTGCCGCCGCGGACGTTGAATCCGCCGGAGGCCTCGCCCACCGTCTTGATGCCCGGCAGGGTCAGGACCGCCTTAATCACGTCCCCTTCTCCGAAGGCCGACGGAATCTTGTTCATCGTCTTCACGCTCACCTTCTCCACGCCCATCTCCGTATTCCGGTGCTGGGCCATGCTCTCGGCGGAGACGACAGCTTCCTTGAGCATCGTCACCTTTTCCGTCATCACGACGTCCAGGCCGCCGTCGGAATGGACCTGGACCCGCAGGGCCAGCTCTTCCTTGCCGTCGGCGCTGAAGTGCAGGATGTTTTCGCCGATGGGCAGGTTGATGCGGTACTGTCCCCGGCGGTCGGTCCGGACATAGGTCTTGGTGTTGTCATCGAAGACCAGGACGCCGTACATGGGCTCGCTTGTCTCGGCTTCCGTCACGGTTCCGTGGACCCGGCTGGTCGCGCTCCCCTTGTTCTGGCCGGGAACGCCCACGGTATAGACCTTGTTCCGGTAGGTGGCCAGCAGGGGATTGTCCACGTACTGGACGATGATGGTATCCGCCTTGATTTCCGCGAAGTAGCCGTCCGGCAGGCCGGCGCCTACCCCGGGAAGGTTCGCTTCCGCGACCCTCCCCTGCGGCGCCTCGGCCGAATGGGTGTGCCAGGTAACGGTCTCGATACCGAGCGAAGGATTCCCCGCCGGCGTATTGAACCGCTTCTTCAAGTTCCGCTTGGTAATCTTTTTCAACAGGCCCTTCTCCAAAGCATAGAAGGTTTCTTCCATCTGGAAGTAATTGGGAACCTGCGAGTTGAACTCGGGGTCCTCGTAGCCGATGCGGTTATAACCGCCGTTCGCGTCGAAGCGGATCCGCTTGGTGACTTTCCGCAAAAGGGGTGTTTCCCCGTCCCGCAGGACCTCGTAAAACCCATCGGGAGCCTCCGCGTATCCGAGGTAGCGCAGGTTCACGAAGGTCTTGGGCCCCATCGTGAACCAGGCGACCTGGTCGCGGAACACGATCATGGCGCTGACCTTGTCCAGGGGGCGGACCTCCAGTTCGTCCTGGTAGGCGTCCACATTCATGTAGATGTCCTTGTAAAGCCGCCCGTTGTACATCACGTCGCCCAGCTGGAACTCCTTCCGGTCCCAGTAATAGGTTCCGTTGTACTTGTACGGGTAGGTCGCCGGCAGTTTTCCGCGGAAGATGCCGGCATACATGCTTTCAGGGTCCTGGGCCGCCAGGGTCCCGGCGAGCGCCCAGAGAGCAAGGACGGTTGCAAGTACTCGTTTTACCATAAGAAATTATTGAAAGGGTAGCGGCCCGCATGGATTTCCGCCACCATTTTATACAGGTCGTTCCGTAGCTTGTCGATGCCGATTTTCTGCGTCGCTGAGATAAAGATGCAAGGAGTCTTTTCCTGCGCGATCCAGCTGTTTTTCAGCTCGTCCAGCGTCCGGTTCCGGGCCTCCTTCGGCGTGAGGGAGAACTCGTCATAGGGTTCGTAGGTGTAGGCGTCGACCTTGTTGAACACCACAAAGACAGGCTTGCTGGCCGCGCCGATGTCCTGGAGCGTCTGCTCCACCACCTTCATCTGCTCCTCGAAGTCGGGGTGGGAGATATCGACCACGTGTACGAGGATGTCGGCCTCCCGGACCTCGTCCAGGGTGCTTTTAAAGGCCTCGACCAGTTGCGTAGGTAGTTTCCGGATGAATCCGACGGTGTCGGACAGCAGGAACGGGCAGTTTTCGATGACGACCTTCCGGACCGTCGTATCCAGCGTCGCGAACAGCTTGTTTTCCGCGAAGACGTCGGATTTGGCGAGAAGATTCATCAGCGTGCTCTTCCCCACGTTCGTATATCCCACCAGCGCAAGCCGCACCAGGGAACCGCGGTTGCTGCGCTGGGTGGCCATCTGCCGGTCCACCTTTTTCAGGTCCTCCTTGAGCTTGGAGATGCGCTGCTTGACGATCCGTCGGTCCACCTCGATCTGGGTTTCACCCATACCGCCGCGGGTGCCCATGCCGCCGCGCTGCCGCTCCAGGTGCGTCCACATGCCTGCGAGCCGGGGCAACATATATTGATAATGAGCCAGTTCCACTTGCATCTTCGCATAGGATGTTTTCGCGCGCTGGGCAAAAATCTCCAGAATGAGGCTGGTCCGGTCGATGACGTCGCAGCATTCGATGATCTTCTCGATGTTGCGCTGCTGGGTGCCGGTGAGCTCGTCGTCGAAGATCACGTACTGGATTTCGTTCTCTTCGCAGTACTCCTTGATTTCCTTCAACTTGCCCGTGCCGATGTACGTGGCCTTGTCCGGACGGTCCATCCGCTGCAGGAACATCTTGTCGCCGATGGCGCCGGCGGTCTCGGCGAGGAACTGGAGTTCGTCCAGGTATTCCTGGACCTTCCGCTCCCCTCCCTTCTCGAGGACAACGCCCACAAACACGGCTTTCTCTGTCTTGTAAAGACTCATATCTATATAAACTCTACAGTTCTGGAAATACGTCTTTTAAATCGTGACGTAAACCGATATATCCTACAAAAGTACTCATTATTTTTCAGCAGTCCGTTTTTTCGTTGTAGATTTGCATAAATTTCACGCCATGGTTGCTTATTACACCGAAGACACCAAGTTCCTGTTCAAGGAGAAGCGGCTTACCAACCGCTGGCTCAAACTCGTCGCCGAGAGCGAGATCCGCCGCCTGGGCGATATCTCCATCATCTTCTGCTCGGACAACTACATCCTTGACGTGAACATGAAATATCTCCAGCACGACTACTTCACGGACATCATCACCTTCGACTACTGCGAAGGCGACCGGCTGAACGGCGACCTTTTCATCAGTGTGGACTCGGTCCGCGAGAACGCCGCCTTCTATGAGACGGAGTTCGAGAACGAACTGAACCGGGTGATTGTCCATGGCATCCTTCACCTGATCGGCTATGACGACCATACGAAGGACGATATCGCCGTGATGCGTGCCAAGGAGAATTACTACCTTTCCCTCCGGGAGCTCGTATGACCTCTTCCTTTGACATCATCGTCGTCGGCGGCGGACACGCCGGCTGCGAAGCCGCGATGGCCGCGGCCTCGCTCGGCTCGTCCGTCCTTCTGGTCTCCCCCGACCTGAACGGCTTCGCGAAGATGTCCTGCAACCCGGCCGTTGGCGGAATCGCCAAGGGACAGATCGTCCGGGAGATCGACGCGCTCGGCGGATGGACCGGCGTGGTCACGGACGCGGCGACGCTCCAGTTCCGGATGCTCAACCGCTCCAAGGGTCCGGCGATGTGGAGTCCGCGCGCGCAATGCGACAAACTCGCCTTTTCGCTGAAATGGCGCGAAGTGTTGTTAAGTTGTTGTAACTTAAGTATTTACGCGGATTTTGTCGAAAATCTTCTCTTTGAGAATGGCGTTTTGGCGGGCGTCCGTACGATTACCGGGGCAATTTTCAAATCTCAGGCGGTTATTTTGACCGCCGGCACCTTCCTGAACGGTCGGATGTTCATCGGACCGCACTCCTTCGAAGGCGGCCGCATCGGCGAGTTCCCCTCCTATCACGTCTCCGACCAGCTCGCCGCCCTTGGCATTCCGACCGCCCGGATGAAGACCGGCACTCCCCCGCGGATCGACGTCCGCTCGGTGGACCTCTCCCGCCTCCCGGTCCAAACCGGCGACCCCGCCCCCGCCCGCTTCTCCTTCCTCGACATTCCTTCCGCAATCCAGGAGGGCTTACCTCAGCTCGACTGCTACATCCTTCACACGAACGAGCGCGTCCACGACATTCTTCGTTCCGGCTTCGACCGCTCTCCCCTCTTCACCGGCCTGATCCATGGCCGCGGTCCGCGGTACTGTCCGAGCATCGAGGACAAGCTCCGGACTTTTGCGGACAAGGATTCGCACCAGCTCTTCCTGGAGCCGGAAGGGCGTAACAATTGTGAGTACTATCTGCAGGGCTTCTCGTCCTCGCTTCCTTTGGACGTGCAGCTCGATGCCCTTCACGCAATTCCGGGTTTGGAGAACTGCGTCGTCTTCAAGCCGGCCTATGCGGTCGAGTACGATTACTTCGATCCGCAGTATCTGAAGTACTCACTTGAGTCCCGCGTGGTCGATGGTCTCTTCCTTGCCGGTCAGGTCAATGGTACGACCGGCTATGAAGAGGCGGCCGCTCAAGGTCTCATGGCCGGTATCAATGCGCACCGCAAGCTCGCCGGTCAGGACCCGTTCATCTTGCGTCGCGACCAAGCATACATTGGCGTCCTCATCGATGACCTTATTAATAAGGGCGTGGATGAGCCGTATCGGATGTTTACTTCCCGGGCCGAATACCGGATTTTACTTCGTCAGGATAATGCGGACTTCCGCCTGACTGAGCTCTCGCACGAGATTGGGTTGGCGTCCGAACAGCGCTACGCTGCTGTCTGTCGCAAGAAAGAGCAGGTGGCTGAATTGCAAGAGTATTGCGAAACCAAGAAGGTCCGTGCGGATGCCGTCAATGGGTATTTGGATTCCGTTGGCTCCGCTCCCCTGTCTGACTCCCGCCGTTTAGCCGAGTTGGTAGCCCGCCCCGAACTCTCTTTGGACGAGCTCCTGAAAATTGTTCCACATGGAACATTTTCTCCAGAAGTCGTGGAATCCGTCGAGATCGGTATCAAGTACGAAGGCTACATCGAACGCGAAAAACAGCAGGCGGAAAAGAACAATCGCCTGGAATACATCAAGATTCCGGATGACTTCGACTTCAATCGCGTCCAGTCTCTTTCCATCGAATGCCGCCAAAAATTGATGCGCTACCGCCCCGCAACGATTGCCCAAGCCTCCCGCATCTCCGGCATCTCCCCCGCCGACATCTCCGTCCTCCTCGTCTACTTCGGCCGCTAATCCTGTTCCACGTGGAACACCGCCACGGATTAAAGCTTCTTGAGCGCTGCCTTGATGAGATCCTCAACCTTCGGATTCGGGTTGGCTTTGAGGATGGAAGGCATGACTTTGGCGATGGCGGCCTTGGAGAAGCCGAGCATGACGAGGGCCGTGGTGGCTTCATCGACCAGGGCGTTGTTGTCCGTCTTGAAGATGGTGGCGGGTTCCGTTCCGGCGCCCTTGACGATCTTGTCTTTCAGTTCCAGGACCAGGCGCTGGGCGCTTTTGAGTCCGATTCCCTTGACGCTTTTGATTTTGTGGATATCCTCGGAGAGGATGGCCTGGCGGATTTCTTCCGAGGTCAGTGAGGAAAGCATCATGCGGGCGGAGGCGACGCCGATGCCGGAGACGCCGATCAGGAGACGGAAAAGCTCGCGTTCGTCTTTGGTGGCGAAGCCGAAGAAGAGTTCTTCGTCCTCGCGGATGTAGTGGTGGATGTAGGCGACAGCCTGCGTTTTCAGCTGCAGGGCTTCATACGTCTGCAGGGAGATGAGGATGCTATAGCCGATGCCGCCGCATTCGAGGATGAGCTCCGTGGGCGTCAGTTCGATGATTTGTCCTTTGATGTAATCAATCATAACGCAAAAATATGTAAATTTGCAGACTAATCAAAGAAGAATGAAACCGGAGGAAATCAGAGGACTGTTCCCGGCCTTGGCGCAGACGGTGTATGGGAAGCCGCTTGTCTATCTGGACAATGCGGCGACCGCGCAGCGGCCTTTGGCCGTGCTCGAAAAGGAGCGCCTGCTGGCATCAACGGCCAATGCGAACATCCACCGCGCCGTGCACAAGCTGGCCGTGGATGCGACGGAGGAGTACGAGCGGACGCGCGATGTCGTCCGGGATTTCCTTAACGCCAGCAGTAGGGAAGAAATAGTCTTCACGTCCGGGACGACGATGTCCATCAACCTGGTCGCTTCCTGTTTCGGCGAAGCGTTCATCGGGGAAGGGGACGAGGTCGTCGTTTCCATCGCCGAGCACCATTCGAACATCGTTCCTTGGCAGCTTCTTTGTCAGCGGAAAAAAGCCGTCTTGAAAGTCCTTGAGATGGACGAATTCGGTGGCCTGCAGGTCGAGACCCTGGAAAAATTGATTTCTCAGCGCACCAAAATAATAGCTATCTCTCATATTTCCAATGTGTTAGGGCTTGTTAACCCCGTATCGGAAATCGTGCGGATTGCACATGCCCACGGCGTTCCGGTACTCGTGGACGGCGCGCAGGGGAGTATTCATGAGAAGGTTGATGTCCGGGAGATGGACTGCGACTTCTACGCCTTTTCCGGGCACAAGGTGTATGGCGCGACCGGAACCGGGGTGCTGTACGGGAAGAAAAGATGGCTGGACGCGATGCCGCCGTACATGGGCGGGGGAGAGATGATTGAGACGGTCCGGTTCTCCGGAACGACCTTCGCCCCGGTCCCTGGCAAGTTCGAGGCCGGCACCCAGAATTTCAATGCCGTGCCCACCCTCCAGGAAGCGCTCCGGCTGGCCTGCCAGTTCCAGGAGGATTGGGAGGTTGCGCAGAACGAGTATGCCATTACGAACTATTTGCTGGACACATTGACGGCCGATCCCCGGATTCATCTCTACGGTGTTCCCCGTGGAACACAGGTCAAGGTCCCGCTGTTCTCCTTCTCGGTAGAAGGGGCGCATCACGAAGACCTCGCCCTCATCCTGGACAAGATGGGCATCGCCGTCCGCTCCGGCCAGATGTGCGCCGAGCCTCTGATGGACCGCTTCGGCGTCACCGGCATGCTCCGCGTTTCCTTCGCGCCGTACAACACGATGGAAGAGGCGGAATATTTTGTAAAGTGTTTGAACAGAGCGATTAACATGTTGATATGAGCCTGGAAGAGAAAAAACAGTCCGTCATCGAGGAGTTCTCGGTGTACGACGAGTGGCTGGACAAGTACGAGTATCTGATCGAGTTGGGGAAGGCCTTGGAGACCTATCCGGAGGAGGGGAAGACCGAGGAGAAACTCATCAAGGGGTGCCAGTCGCGCGTGTGGCTGGACTATGAGCTGAAGGACGGGAAACTCTATTTCCGGGCCGACAGCGACGCCATCATCACGAAGGGCATCATCTCGCTGCTGCTCAGCGTCTATTCCGGCCGCACCCCGGCGGAAATCGCGGCCGACGACTTCGGTTTCATCGACGCCATCGGCCTGCGCGAGAATCTTTCCCCGACCCGTGCCAACGGTCTCGTTTCCATGATTGAGACCATCAAGACCGCTGCAAAACAGATGGCCGATCAGGTCGGCCATGACGAGACCCCTATCCTCACCGCGGAGGACGTCGCCGCTCTGCAGCCACTGTATGCCGATGTGATTCAGGCACTTAAGCAGGTATATGACCCGGAGATTCCGGTGAATATCTACGACCTGGGGCTCATTTATGAGCTGAACATCGACAAGGAGCGGAAGGTGTCCATCGTCATGACTTTCACGGCGCCGAACTGCCCGATGGCGGACGAGGTGATGCATGAGGTGCAGGAGAGCGTAACGCGGGTGCCCGGCGTGACGGGCTGTACGATCGAGCTTACCTTCGAGCCGGTCTGGGACCGCAGCATGCTGTCCGAGGAAGCCCGCGTGGACCTGGGTCTGGACTATGAGGAGGACGACTACGGGAAGCTGAACGATTAAATGGCCTTTGTCAGCGTATATCTAGGCTTGGGTTCCAACCAGGGAAACCGCGTGCAAAACCTGACGCGGGCGCTGGAGCTGCTGGACCAGGCTTTCGGATGTCACTATACGGCCCTTTCCCGGATCATTGAGACGAAAGCGTGGGGATTCAAGGGCGATAAGTTCTTGAATGCCTGCGTGTTATATAGATTTTACAGGAAGGGGAGTCCCGAGGAGCAGGGGCATGAGATCCTCGCCATCTGCAAAGATATCGAGCGGCAACTCGGTCGCAATGACGCCCCCGAATACGACGCCGACGGCCGGCGCGTGTACCACAACCGAACCATCGACATCGACATCCTTTTTTACGGCAAGGAACGGATCGACTGCGAGGACCTGCAGGTCCCGCACCCGCTCATCGCAGAACGCGATTTCGTGAAAATCCCCCTCGCCGAAATTGCGAAACCCTCGCTGAAAGCGGCGTTTCCGGAAATATTTGCGTAAATTTGCAAGATTTCTCGACTTCGCTCGAAATGACAAGAGAAGAACGCTCGAAATGACAAACGAACAAAAGATATGACACAGGATGAACTTTTCAAAGTGCTGGTAGCCCACTGCAAGGAGTACGGCTTCATTTTCCCCTCCAGCGAGATCTATGACGGCCTCGCCGCCGTATACGACTACGGCCAGATGGGCGTGCAGCTCAAGAACAATGTCAAGACCTATTGGTGGGAGGCGATGACCCGCCTGCACGAGAACATCGTGGGCATCGACTCCGCGATTTTCATGCACCCCCGCATCTGGGAGGCCTCGGGCCACGTGGGCGCGTTCAACGACCCGCTCATCGACAATAAGGACTCCAAGAAGCGCTATCGCGCCGACGTCCTCATCGAGGACTTCCTCGGGAAGATCGAGGAAAAGATGAACAAGGAGGTCGCGAAGGGCCGCAAGCGCTTCGGCGATTCCTTTGACGAGGCCCAGTTCCGCGCCACGAACCCCAACGTGCTGCGTGAGAAAGCTAAATGGGACGAGGTCCACAGCCGCTATGTCGCCGCCGAGAAGGCCAATGACCTCGCCGAGTACCGGCAGATCATCATCGACAACAACATCGTCTGCCCCATCAGCGGCACCTGCAACTGGACCGATGTCCGGCAGTTCAACCTGATGTTCCAGACCTCGATGGGTTCCACCGCCGAGGGTGCGAACATCATTTATCTGCGCCCGGAGACCGCCCAGGGCATTTTTGTCAATTACCTCAATGTCCAGAAGACCGGCCGCATGAAGATTCCGTTCGGCATCGCGCAGATCGGCAAGGCCTTCCGCAACGAGATCGTGGCCCGGCAGTTCATCTTCCGCATGCGGGAGTTCGAGCAGATGGAGATGCAGTTCTTCATCAAGCCCGGAACCGAGCTCGACTGGTTCGCCAAGTGGAAGGAGGCCCGCATGAAGTGGCACGTGAACCTCGGGATGGGCGCGGAGAACTACCGCTTCCATGACCACGAGAAGCTGGCCCACTACGCCAACGCCGCCACCGACATCGAGTTCAACTTCCCGTTCGGCTTCAAGGAGCTCGAGGGTATCCACAGCCGCACGAACTTTGACCTCGGAAACCACCAGAAGTTCTCCGGCAAGAAGATCGAGTACTTCGACCCGGAGGAGAACGTCTCCTACACCCCGTACGTGATCGAGACTTCCATCGGCGTTGACCG
>Ga0310690_10009661_pt1 | contig 12082 bp, 10 predicted proteins | sample AusTroGonzalo_MG_2_FD_207661 | JGI IMG/M metagenome (GOLD analysis project Ga0310690, IMG submission 207661) | Bovine rumen microbial communities from tropical cattle in Woodstock, Queensland, Australia - Gonzalo_04 (v2) (version 2) | ecosystem: Host-associated > Mammals > Digestive system >...
CTTCTGTATGCAGGAAAGATTTTCCTTCAGGAGAAGAGGTTCTTCTAACTGATGAGGAGTTTAATTCTGCGTGCGAGAAAATAAAAGAGTCTATTCCAGACTTTAACTATGATGTTTTATTTGCTGTAATAACGGATAATACGCAGATGAAGGAAATCTATAGAAATGCAGATTCAAATTATGAGAAGTTGCAAATTTATAGAATTATAAAAGGAGAAAATGCTCATTATCAAGACAATGTGGTCCGTAAGTTTGTTAATGAAACGTTCCATGTTGATAATGATTATATTTACCAGTTGAATCCTAGAGAATTTGAAACTGTTCCACAATATATCGTTGAAATATGCGATAGAGAAATCCTTGGAGGTGAATGATATGAACATTCCTGAGATGATTTCCGTAGATTCAAGTAATGTTAAGGCTGTTGGTTATGATGGTGCGAATCTGTTTGTTTGCTTCAAAATAAACACGTTGTATGTTTACTTTGATGTTCCAAAAAAGGTTTATGATGGACTTATGCAGGCTTCTTCGAAAGGCTCTTTTTTGCATCAGCATGTCATGAATCGATATCGGTATGAAAAATTGAAATAATTCTTGTGTGCCAATTAGTTTCTTTTTTTACCTTCTGCGTCTGCGTTAGGAAAAGAAACACGTAGGGCCGGGAGAGCTGCCTGTAATTCTTTGACTTGAATCTTGGAAAACTTATGGTGTCAAATCCTGTCAAGTACAAACAGCAGACAGGATGCCTAAAGCGGCGGTTCTATTTTTTTTCTGTTTAGGTTATATTTTTTTGTACCTATGTCGGGAGGCTTTTGTACCCTGACATGTTTTACAAACATAAAAAAGGACTAAACATGAAAAACAAAAATGAAACCAAGAGAATTACTCCGGAGCAACTTCAGGGTATGTTTTTGGATTATGCTAATACACTTTGCGCCGAACAACTTAGATTAACGAGAGAAGTTTCTTCTTATAAAGAACATTCGAAAGAGGCGTATGATGAGTATCGGTGCTGGTTTAAAGCCTTGTCTGAATGGATCCGTAATATAAAGGCCGGCAAGATACTACGCGTGTTGAGATTTGTTGGCGCATACGATGGCCGCGAAATTGACAACGATCGTCTTCTGACTGCGTTGAGGACTCTCTGTTATATCGCCCGTTTTGATGATGATTTTGAAGGGAATTTCTTTTCCTGTGAAGGAGGGCGTTATGAAATTCCCTATGATTATCTTTATCGATTAGAACGGTTTGTAAGAGCCGCTGTGTAAAAAAGAAGATGCCGCGCACCCTCGTCCAAAAATTCGACCTGGGCTGCGTCGCCATTTTTACCCTTCCAATCCAAAAGTTTACACATTTTTTCAAGATTTCCGCGACAAAAACCGAATTTAAAACGTCTATAGTAATTGAGGCGCAAACTATGTTTGTGAACATCCATCGCAAGAATTGGTAGCAAAACTGCGGTGCTAGCGGAATGCTGTTTGCAAAATGCAAGTCAAAAATGTATTTTATGGAGGATATATGGCCCTACCCATTAGCAACATACCGATTCTGACGGGTGCAGCTGCGGAGTCATTCGTCAAAAATGCGAAGATTGCCGAAGAGAACCGCGGTTCCGTCGATATCTCCCGGCAGATTGCCGAGTGGAGCGGTTTCGACGTACGCAATGCTGCACGTATCGCTAAGCTGAGGGCCGAAGGCAAATGGCCGTTCTGATTCCCTGCACTGCGGGGAATGCTTGTTTTTTTGAGAAAAAAATTATATTGATTACGGAGGTCCGTCATGCGGATTATTTCACCGGAATTTAGGCAGATGCTGAAAAAGAGCGATGTGTTCGCCCTTTTTTCGAGTGCTCGCAAGCCCGACCATTCCAAGCTGGATAAGGAAGTCGATCAGTTCGAGAAGTGGATTGCCGATGAACACGCAAAAGACCGCCGCCTGATGCTGGAGGCCTCCGGCAAAAGTCCGCTTTAAACGCCTAAAACAGACCTCTGTTCTCCAGAAATGAGGTGCCATTGGGCTTGTTAAACCCCTTCTACGAAGGTCCTCGGTAATTTTGCCGATTGGAACCACCCCGATTCTGACGGGTGCAGCAGCGTAGTCTTTCGTTAAGAATGCGAACTAAGCTAAGAGCCGAAGGCAAATGGCCTTTTTAGAGTCGAACTACTCGAAGCATTCGCGGATGGTCTGGATGATGGCGTCCTGCTGCTCCGGGGTCATCTTGTTGTCGCTCGGGAGGCATAGCCCGCGCGCAAAGATGTCGGCTCCCACGTCGGTGAAGCTGCCTGCGATATAGGCATTAGTTTGGGCGCGGCCGTTCCCGTTTGCGGTGATGAACGCGTGGCTCATGTACATGGGCTGTATGTGCATGGGTTTCCAGATGGGGCGTCCTTCGGCGTTCATGGCGGCGATGCGTTCGAGAATTTCGGTGGGGCAACTCTTGCCTTTCTCATGCGTGTACAGTGCTTCGGTTTCGCCACGAACCTGCTTGCACATGGCGTCTTTATCGATAATCATGCAACTGAGCCAAAAATTCGGTTCGCTGTTCTTTGCATCGTAGGGGTTCATGCACACGGGCAGGCCCTTGAGCCCTTCGCGGTAACGTTCGTAAATCGCTTTCTTTTGCGCAATGTGTTCGGCGAGGTAGGGCATTTGGCCGCGCACCACTCCGGCAATTACGTTGCTCATGCGGTAGTTGTAGCCGATTTCTTCGTGCTGGTACCACGGAGCGGCCTCGCGCGACTGCGTGCTCCATTTGCGGACTTTTTCGGCGTCTTCCTGGCTGTCGGTGAGGAACATACCGCCGCTAGAACCGGTAATGATTTTGTTCCCGTTAAAACTGATGGCGCTGTAGTCGCCCAAATTGCCAGTCTGTTTGCCTTTATAGCTGGCACCAAAACTTTCGGCAGCATCTTCGATGAGCAACGCATTGTGGCGTTTGCAAATTTCGCGGATTTCATCGACCTTGGCGGGCGTTCCGTACAAATGAACGAGAACCACGAGGCGAACGTCTGGGTAAATTTCAAAGGCTTTCTCAAGTGCAACGGGATCCATGTTCCACGTATCATACTCGGTGTCAATGAACACCGCTTCGCCATTCTCGTAGGCGATGGGGTTTACGGTGGCATCGAACGTCATGTCGCTACAAAACACCTTGTGCCCGCGCAAAGTTCCTTCGCCCGCTTTGGGCATGCCATACAGGGCCTCGCCGGCAAGTTTGGTACACATGTGAAGCGCAGCCGTACCCGCAGAGAGCGCCACGGCGTACTTGCAACCCACATGAGCGGCAGCGAGCTTTTCGACTTCATTGATGTTCGCACCGACGGTGCTCATCCAGTTGGTTTCGTAGGCTTCGGTTACATACTTGATTTCGTCCCCGTGCATCGTGGGGCTTGAGAGCCAAACTTTCTTTTCAAAGCGTGTCGTCATTTTCCTCTCCAAGAGGTTTATTTCTGTATGGTCACGGCGTTTCTCGGCTTGGCTTTGAGCCTGTTGCCGAGCAAGTCAAAATAGACGGGCTTGCCGTTTATTTGCAGCGGTCGAATGAATTTACGGTTGTCCTTTCCAATCCGGGTCGTCGTGGTGTCTTCTTCCACGTAGGGCTTGTCCGGGTCGTCTACCACAATCTTGATTTTGGCCTGGCTCTTGCAGCCGGTCTCGTTGGTGTAAACCACGGTGTAGTAGCCGCTGTTGTCGCCGTCCACATTCTTGAGCGTAATTTCGCGGTCGGTGGACTTGAACTTGTCCGGGCCGTTCCAGCTCCAAATTTTGCCGTCCCACGGGTGCGGGCCAAGGGTCACGTTCGCGCCTTTCTTGACCGTCAAATCAGTCGTCTCGCTCCATTCGCCGTCGCCAACTTTCACATAAGGGATAATCTTCGTGCCGCTGCACGGGGCCACGACCTTTTTGCCATCGCACACGCCAATGGAATCGGGAATGTCAATGACGCGAGGCTCGAAATCCTTGGTGGGGAAGGCCTTCATGAGTTTAGCCGTCTCTTCGGCGGTAATGGGGAGTACGGTACCGTGGCGGGGCGTAAAGGCTCCGCTCGTCTTGGTGTCTTGCACGAACTTGAAGTTTTCAAGGTCGCTGCTGGTGGTGAACTGGTAATGCCCGTTGTTGTAGCAGTCGTACATCAGTACCCAGACATTCTGGTTGATGAGTTTGAACACGCCTGCTCCTTCGACAGCTTCGGTCGTCTGCTGCAAAGCTTTGCTCGGCTTGCTCCACTGCGAACCGGTGGCCTTTCCGCTTTGGGGCATGAGAGAATACGAGGTCACCTTGCAGATGCCTCCGTCGCCCTCGTTCTTGTAGAATGCGTGGTACTTCTGGTCGACGGGGTTGTAGACGATGTCCATGTCGATAGTCGACTTGCCGCGGTCAAAGAAATGCGTCGGTTCGCCTTCCAAATCGGTAAAGTCCTTGTTTGCGTAGGCGTAGAACACTTTGTCATAGCTGATGGTGCCGTCGTTGGTCAGGAGCGAGAAATACACGAGCGGGCGGCCCTTGGTGCCGTCGCCGTTGTCGTAGGTATCGTCCCAGAACGTTTCGGGGGCCCACACGCGGGTCACGTTCGCGAAGTTCTTCCCCTTGTACTTGTCAGGGAAGTGGACTATGCTGTGTTCCCAGTTGATAAGGTCGCGAGAGCGCATGAGCACCATGCCACGGTTGCTCGCCCAGCCTTCGGCGCTCTTCATGTCGGTGTTCACCATGTAGAACCAGCCGTCGGGCGCACGCAGTACGTGCGGGTCGCGCAGCCCCTTCTTGATGCTCACGGTATCGGCTGCCACCACGCGGTTCCCGTTATTCATGGCGGTAAAGTTGTAGCCGTCGTTGCTCAATGCGTAGTAAATGTTCTCGTTGTTGTTGGCCGGGAAGTACGCGAACAAGTAGTTGGAGTATGGTTCAAACCCGTGGATAGAGACCTTGAACTTGTTGACCTTTGTCTCTGTGCTCCCGATTTCGTTGTCGTACAGGGTGCCAGTGAGAGTCACTTCGTGGTTTTCGCCCACCAGTCGCCCGTTGATGCGGCCATCGTGCCCCAAAAAGAGTGTATCGGAGCTTTCCCAGGTGACGTAGAACTTCTCGCCGGCAGCGCTTATCGTGTCGGGGAGGTCGAGGTCATTGTAGAGGTCGTGGATGCCCGCGGGCTCCATTTTATCGAACGCCTGCCATAGCGGGGTCACGTCATCCTGGGCAAATGACTGCCCAATGACGAAAATCACAGAAAAAGGGGCTAAAAAGCGCTTCATTTTCTTAATATACGTTTTTTTGCCGTTCACGTATGTTTATATTCCATATTGGAATAGAATAATATGTTCCACTTTTAAAAAAAGGCATATATTCAAATATATGGAAAAACCTCGCGCCAAGATTCTAGTCATCGACGATACCAAGACCAATATCGATGTATTGGACGGTATCCTGTCTATGGATTACGATATCTATGTAGCGCTGAATGGCGAAAAGGGAATCTCTCTGACTGAAAAGATTCATCCGGATCTTATCCTGCTCGACGTGATGATGCCCGAGATGGACGGTTACGAAACGTTGCGCCAGTTGCACGAGCGCAATATTTTGCACGATACGCCAGTCATTTTCCTTACGGCAAAGGCCGATGCAAAAAGCGAGCAGACCGGGCTTGACCTGGGAGCCGTTGATTACATCACCAAGCCGTTCAATCCATCGCTTGTCAAGCTGCGCATCAAGAACCAGCTCGACCTCAAATTCCAGCGCGACCACTTGAACGACCTCGTAGACGAGAAAACAGCCGACATCCGTAAGACGATGAAGGTCATGCTTACGAGTCTCGGTTCTTTGGCTGAATATCGCGATCCCGAAACGGGGGAGCACATCCGCCGTACACAGGTCATTGTGCAGAAGCTCGCAGAACAGCTCAAGGACCATCCGCGTTTCAAAATGTTCATCAAGTCCATTGAGTACATCGACTACTATGCGACAGCGGCACCGCTGCACGACATTGGCAAGGTGGGCATTCACGATGAAATCCTTCGCAAGCCGGGCAAACTTACTGATTCCGAACGCGACATCATGATGTTGCACCCCAAGATGGGTTACGATGTGCTGCTCGAGGCGACCAAGGAACTGAACGGAAACCCCATGGTGCGCATCGCAGCCGATATGGCCCTCGGTCACCACGAACACTGGGACGGGAACGGTTACCCGAACCACCTCAAGGGCGACCAGATTCCAGTCGGAGCACGCATGATGGCCGTCGCCGACGTGTACGACGCCCTCGTGTCCAAGAGACCCTACAAGGATCCGTACCCGCACGAAGTTGCAGTGAAGGAAATCATCAACGGGCGCGGCACCCAGTTCGACCCGGACGTTGTTGACGCCTTTATGAAAATCGCTCCGGAACTTCCTGAGATTTACGAAAAATTCAACGATAGGGAAAAAGCATCTTGATCCATAGCCCGGCGAACGTAAAGCGCCGCAAACTCAGTTGGCGCATATCTCTTGTGTACATAGCGCCAATGTTTGTCGTGGCGCTGGCTATGGTTTTTATTTTCTCTTTTTATATCCGCAGCGTTTTCATTGATTCCTCGTACATGAGTACCGAATCCAACCTCAAGAAGACGGCTGCCGATACGGAAAACTACATCAGAGGGCTCAGCGAAGATTTCATCCAGCTCCCGAGGCGGCTTGTGGGCGTTACGCGAACGAATGCCATCAAAAGCCAGTTGATCAAGCATGCACAATCGAAATCCGGAGTGCACGACGCTTATTATGGAGCCTCCGACGGAGTGTTTGTCAGCGCCCGCGATATTTCTTTGGAAAAGGACAATGCCGAATTCCGTACAAAGACCTGGTACCTGGAAGCAGCGCGAAACAAGGGACTGGCCATTACCGGGCCTACGCTCAAGAAGGTGGGCAACGAGAAAAAGCCAGTAATGACGCTTTCCATGCCTATCTGGAACAAAGCGGAACAACAGATTCGCGGAGTTGTCGCCGAAGATTTCAGCCTAGTCAAGTTACGTGAAAGCATGGGCGCCGTTGCTCGAGACGAGGGCGGCATTACCATTCTCGTCAATGCGCAGAACAACAATATCTTTACATTTTACCCGTACATGCTGAATACGGGGCGCGTTACGCAAGATACAATTCTGGAGCTTTTCCGCCTTGTCGAAGATTCGTTTAATGCAGATACATTAAAACGGGGAACTGTACGGCGCATCGAGAAGACGAACATCCATCGCCAAGACATGGTGTTCATGATTGTTCCCTTGAACCATCAGCCCTTCTACATTGTCCATGTGCTGCAGCAGAACAAGGTGGTCATGAGGCTCAAGAAAGACCTTTCGGCCATTCAGCTCATCATGTCGATTGTCGTGTTGTTGCTTGTCTCTTTCTCTGCATTTGTTTCCGGGATTCTCTTCCGCATTTTTATCAAGAAGGATTTACGCGAAAGCGTCCACTCGAGTACGCTTTTCGATACATTGCTCGGGAGCCCGCACCTCTCGCTTATCTTGACGAATGACACTTACGATATTTTGCATGCGAGTGCGAACATCGAGACATTCTTCAAAGAAGACGGGAAGGAGATGAAGGGGCAGATACTCTTCGATTACATTCCGTCGGACCAGTTCAAGCATTTTGCACACCGCGTGGCCATGGGAGGCGACCTCTATCCGAGCGAACGCAAGATTGTCGTCTCGGTGGCTAACAAGCGCGGCGAAGAAGTCTGGTGGGAAATCAGTTTCCAGGTTCTTGTCGAAGACAACGGTACCATCCGTTACCTCTTCATGATTAACGATGAGACGAGCGGCATCCAGAAAGATACCATCCTCGACACGATTCTCCTTTCGGCCGACCGCTCGTTGCTGATTATTTTCGACAGGAACATGAACGTCAAGTACATGTCCAAGCAGATTGCAGATATCTTCGACAAGAACTGGCGCGACCTCAATGGCGTTTCGTTAGACAAGTTGAAGGAATTCGGCTTGCCCGAGATTGTCTGTGAATCTGTAGACAAGGCGTTCCGCTCCCAGGATACATGGAAAGATTCCTTCATGCTCACGCTTGCGAACTCCAGCGAAATCTGGTTCCGTGGCGAAGCGGTCACGCTCAAGGCGCAGGAGTCTGTGGTGGGCTACATGCTCTCGATGACCGATATCTCCGAGGTGGTCGCGACCCGTGAAATCGCTGAGAAGGCAACACAGGCCAAGAGCGAGTTCCTCGCGAACATGAGCCACGAAATCCGCACACCGATGAACGCCATCATCGGCATGGTCCACCTGATTGCCGAAACCGATCTCGACAACCGCCAGCGCGGCTTTGTGGAACGCATTGGCCATGCGGCCAAATCACTGCTCGCTATCATCAACGACATTTTGGACTTCTCAAAAATCGAGGCAAAGAAGCAGGAACTCGAAATTACGCAGCTCGTGCTCCACGATGTCATCAGCGAAGTTACCACGCTGGCACAGGTCCGTATCGCATCGAAGCCCATCGAACTCATTATCGACGTAGACCCCGATATTCCTGAAATCCTCCTGGGCGACCCGCTGCGCCTATCGCAGATTTTCACGAACCTCATCAACAATGCGACGAAGTTTACCGAGAAGGGCAACATCACGCTCCGCATCGAAATGGAACAGGCGACCGAAATGAACGTGCGGCTTTCCATCAGCGTGTCGGACACGGGTATCGGTATGAGCCCCGAACAAGTCAGCCGGCTTTTCAACGCATTTACACAGGCAGACGGCTCGACAACGCGCAAGTACGGCGGCACGGGGCTCGGCCTTGTCATTTGCAAGTCGCTCGTGGAACTCATGGGTGGCCAGCTCAATGTGGAAAGTACAGCAGGCGTGGGCTCTAAGTTCTCCTTCCGGCTTACATTCCCAATTGCACCGCAAAACACACCCCCCAAGTGGAAAGACGAACTGTCGTTCAAGAACAAGAATGTTTTGCTTGTCGACAATAGCGCCGAATTGCGCAAGGTACTGCGCCACTTGCTCGAAAGGTTACAGTGCGTTGTCGAAGAAGCCATGACTGTTGACGAGGCACTTGATGTGATTCAGGCGCACGAGGCGGCGGGCGAGGCCCGTTACGATCTCTTTATTGTTGACTACGAGATGCCCTTCCTTGGCGGGTTCGATTTCGTACGCGGTTTGCCGGAATCCATGAGGGACATTCCTAAAATCCTCATGCACCCGATCAATTTTGACGAAGAAAATGCAAAAATTGCCACCGAAGAGATGCATTTCAACAGTTGCGTAGCCAAGCCGTTGCAGATGGTGAACTTGCTGAGCGCCATGCAGCAGGCATTTGGGCTCGAACTCACCTACAAGAAACAGGTGAAGAAGGAAAAGCGCAAGATTTACTTCAAAGAAGCGAAGATTCTCCTAGTCGAAGACAACCAGATGAACCAGGAACTGGCCGTATCGCTCCTGAACAGCGTGGGGCTTACCGCCATGGTCGCCGAAAATGGAAAGCAGGCCATCGAAAAGCTCAAGGAAAAAGCCTTCGACCTTGTGCTCATGGATATCCAGATGCCTGTAATGGACGGCTTTACCGCGACAAGGATTATCCGTCGTTCAGATGACGAGTATTTCAAGAAACTTCCCATACTCGCAATGAGCGCCCGCGCCTTCCAGAAGGACAAAGACGAGTGCATCAAGGCCGGGATGAATTCCTATATCGTGAAGCCGATTGACCCGCCGCTCCTTTACGAAGAACTCGCTAAGTTCCTGAAGATAGCAGGGGAGGCACCACAGCAAGAATCGACGATTCAACTCCTTCCGCCTTCGCAGCCGGACAATGAAGAATCCAATTTCCTCATGCAGTTCCAGAAAGTGCGCAATTTCGATGCGACCACAGGCCTATACCACGCGAACAACTCGACGTCACTCTACCTCAAGATTGTGCAGGGCTTTGTCCGCGATTACGCAAATTGCACCACCGACTTGCGCAAAATGCTCGAAGAAAACCGCTTCGAAGAATCGGTGCGCATGGTCCATACGATCAAGGGTCTCTGCGGAACAATCGGTTCGAACCATCTCCATCATCTTGGGCAAACACTCGAAAGTGAACTGGCCAAAAAAGTCAAAAATTTCGACACGTTCAACGAATTTGAAAAATCCCTCCACGAACTCATCGACGATTTGGATGTCTCGTTGAAGGCAATCGCAGTGCCCGAGCATGCCGCCGGGCCCGTCAAGAAGAGCCGACTCCCAGAAGCAACCGGCTATCTTAAGAAAGAGTTGGGACAGCTCCGCATATTTGTCGATGCGTGTTCGACGACCAAATGCAAGCGCGTCATCGAGGATTTGGAGCAAGTCTCGTTTGGCGAAGAAATCGAAGCAAAATTGCGCACGATTAAGGAAAAAGTGAGCGATTACGACTTTGCAGAAGCCATGACGCTTATCAAGGAACTTGAAAAAATTATTGCCTAGGGCCGTGGCAGTTACATCGCGACCATCGCACCAATAAAAGCGAGAGCTACTATCACCGCCGCCACAATAGCGAGCGGGTTCGCCTTTTTCTTCTTGGCATAAGGGCTGTCCGGGTCGTCTCCGAACTCGTTCTCAAGAATCTCTTCGTAATCGGGAGTTTCCAAGTCGGTAAATTCAGCGCCTTCTTTCCAGCCAGTATCGGCGTCGCTCCCGCAGTGCGGGCAGAACGTGGCGTTGTCTTTGAGAGGGGAGTGGCAGTGAGGGCAGAGAGGCATGAGGTTCGAGGTCGGGGCTTCGCCCCTTTGAGGTGTGAGGTGTTAGACGAGAGAACGGGCTTCGCCCTACAGACGAAAGACGAGAGAAAAATAGTAAAGTAGACAGTAGGCAGTAAACAGTGGTTAGTGGTTAGAATCTAGGATCTAGGGGCTAGGGGCTAGAATCTAGGGGTTAGTGGGGTAGAGCGGAACTTGTAGCGGCCCAGGAGGTCGAAGTAGCGGGCCTTGGGGGAAATCTTGACGGGCTTGAGCGTTTTGCGGATGGAGGTCGTTTTTTGTTCTTCATTAAAAACAAATGTTTCCGAATAATAAAAATCACCTTCTTTTGCGGTCATTGAATAACCTTTTTCGTTGGAACTGTATAATAGCGTTTTTTGAATTTTTCCATTTTCTTCAATTGTATAGCATTTGGAATCATCGGTTGAATCAGCAACATAGAATGTTTTTATTATACTTGTGTCAGATTCGTTAATAGAGGTTCTTTTTAAAATGACAGAATCTTGCTTTAAAATGTATTCATAATGCGATGTTAATTTGTCGCTGAAATGAAGTTCGGATACATAATTATTTGTCGCTTTTATTTGACCGCTTTTGATAACTTCGCCATTTCGATAGTTTTCAAATTTGAAACATATGGTATCTTGATTGCTACAATTATGGGTAATTGTTTCCAAATTTTGTTTCTTTAAAACGGTTTCATTGGTGTCACTATAAAAGTAAATTGTTGAAGAATTTGTTTCACCTTGAAAGAGACTTGTCGTTTTTATACTATCCAGTAATTCATTACTGTAAAAATACTTGATATAGTTTTCTAATTCTGCATCTTTCGAATAGGTTGTGTCTATTTTGATGTCAAATATTTTGTGAATATTTTTGCTGTTTTCTAATTTGAAATAAGCATCCGTACATGTGTTTGCCGGGACGGCATCGCTCAGGGCTAGAATGGCGGCAGGGACCAAGTAGAATATCTTGCTGGTACGGAATGAAAACATGGTTGCTCCTTAGTTTGCTTTAAATATATCTTTTTTTCAATGGAGATCCCCGCCTGCGCGGGGAAGACAACAAAAAAACCGCGCGGTTTAACCCGCACGGCTTTTCGGTTCGACAGGCTCACCGCTCATTGCTCACTGCTCATTGCTCATGGCTCATCGCTATAATAAAAACCGCCAGGCGCTTGCCTAGCGGTCTTTAAAGCTTTTTGCTTGATTGCGATTACAGCTTGTCGTTAGAACCAAGAACGTCGACGATCTTGTGTTCGTACATCTTCTGCATGTTTTCGCGAGCCGGCTTGAGGTACTGGCGCGGGTCGAAGTGTTCCGGATGTTCGTCGAAATACTTACGGATAGCGGCAGTCATGGCGAGACGGCTGTCAGAGTCGATGTTGATCTTGCA
>Ga0310690_10009662_pt1 | contig 12081 bp, 9 predicted proteins | sample AusTroGonzalo_MG_2_FD_207661 | JGI IMG/M metagenome (GOLD analysis project Ga0310690, IMG submission 207661) | Bovine rumen microbial communities from tropical cattle in Woodstock, Queensland, Australia - Gonzalo_04 (v2) (version 2) | ecosystem: Host-associated > Mammals > Digestive system >...
CATCGTCTGCGAGCGCCTTGACGCGAAGCTGCCTGTCGCCCGCGAATGCGCAGAGCTCATCCGCCCGTTCTCAAAGCACGTCGCCACGGGAATGCCGTACGTGACCGTCAAGATCGCTATGTCGCTCGACGGGCGCATCTGCGACGACTGGGGCGGGGCTCGCTGGATAAGCTCCGAAGGCTCGCGCCGCATGACGGGCGGACTTCGCGAGCGTGTCGATGCGATCATGGTAGGCGCCGAGACGGTGCGCCGCGACGATCCGTCGCTCCTCAGCCACGGCCGCCGCAACGACGACCTCGTCCGCGTCGTGGTCTCGCGCAGCGGACGGCTGCCGAAGCGCTCGCAGGTCTTTTCCGACGGGAAGAACGAGACGCTTGTCTTCCGCGATGCCAGGGAGGCGCTTGCGGAACTAGGACGTCGCGGCGTAATGCACGTTCTCTGCGAGGGCGGGCTGAAGCTTGCGGCGTCGCTTGCCGAGGCGGGTCTCGTCGACGAGTGGCTTTCTGTGGTTGCGCCGGCGGTCGTAGGTGGCCGTCGCATCGGCAAGGCCGTGCGCGGCAAGATAGCCGGGGACGGCGTCTTTGCAGCATTCGGCGACGGATTCGTCTGCGTGCGCTTCGGCTGACCTATGGCGCGGATGTGCCGAATATGGTATAATCCGCCTATGCAACTGCATAGAAAGGGCGGCCGGTGAGGGTCGGCGTGGTAGCGTTCAGGACGGTACTCCTCGCGTTGGCGTTCGCGTCGATGGTGTGGGGCTTTAGGCTCATGCTCTTCGACCATCTGCCTGTTGTGTTCTTGAACGGCCAGGAAGACCTCTCCTACGGCTGGTATGTGCCGCTTTTTTCGCTTTACGTCCTTTGGCGCGAGCGCCGCAAGATAGCGGCATCCGTCGGCGAACCTACGCTGGCGGCGCTGCCGCTGCTGGCGGTTTCGCTTTTCCTTGGCTTCCTCGGGGCGCGCGGGAGCCAGGTTCGCTTCGAGATACTCGGCTTTGTCGGCATGCTTGTTTCGCTGGTCTGGACGTTCTTCGGTCGGAAGACCGCGAAGCAGGTCCTCTTCCCCGCCGTCTTCCTGCTCTTCTGCATGCCGCTCCACTCGTTCCTCGACATCGTGACGATACATCTGCGCCAGCTGGCGGTGGCTGTCGCGTATTTCGTGATGAAGGGCGTCGGCGTCGAGATCGTCCGCCAGGGCACGATGCTCGTCTCGCCGACGGGCAGCTTTGCCATCGACGTGGCCGAGCCGTGCAGCGGGCTGAGGTCGCTTTTCGCGATGGCTGCCCTGACGGCGGGCTATGCGTATTTCACGCAGCCGACGTGGCATCGGCGCGGCGCCCTGTTCGCCCTGTCGGTGCCGATTGCGGTCGCAGGCAACATAGTGCGCATCTTCACGATAGTCGCCATCGCGGCCACCTGCTCGGCCGACTTCGCGACCGGCTTCTACCACGACTATTCAGGGTATGTAGTGTTTCTTGTCGCCATCGCGCTAATGGTCGCGTGCGGCGAACTTGTGACGAAGGGGGCCGAGAAGTGCAGGCGAGGGCGCTGATACCGGTCTGCGTGGCGGCTGCGGTCGTGGCGGCGATGGCCTGGCAGGGCATGGAGCCCGAGCCGGTCGTCTGCGAGGCGCCGTCCGTCCGACTTGGCGAGTTGCCCGGTTTCGAGTCGGAGGCGGTTCCGCCGAGCGAGGCCGAGCTCCACGTGCTTCCCGACGATACGATAATCGACAAGCGCGTGTACAGGTCGCAGGACGGATCGTGGTATTCCGTCTCGCTGGTCATAGGAGGATGCTCGAAGAGCTCCATACACCGCCCGGAGCTGTGCCTCCCGTCGCAGGGGTTCCAGATGACGGAGCCGCGCACGTGCGACGTGTCCGGGGTCGACTGGCGGATGCTGACGCTGGCCAGGCGCGACGCGCCGAGCCTCGCGTTTGCGTACACGTTCTTCAACCAGGACGGCTTCCGCACCAGTTCGCACGTCGCGCGCATCTTCCGCGACGTCTGGGACCGCGGCATCATGGGGCGGATAGACAGATGGGCGATGGTGACGGTGAACGGCTATCCGGCGGACTCCCGCCTGACGACGTCGTTCCTGTCGCGTCTGTGGAAGGAGGCTCTTAGATGATCGAGGACGTCACGCCGTATCTTGTGGCCTTTGCGTCGACCCTGGCGGCGACGCTGGCGCTTACGCCGCTCGTGCGCGGCCTGTGCAGGCGGCTTGGCATGGTCGACATGCCAGATTCGCGCCGCATCAACAAGATTCCCGTTCCGCGCGGCGGCGGGCTCGCGCTGGTCGTCGGCGTGTTCGTGCCGTACCTGGCGTTCTACCTGGTGACTGAACGCCCGCTCATTCAAGGCATGTCCGACGCCAACGCCATCGCGCTTCTGGCACTTTCGGTTGTGATTGCTCTCGTGGGGCTTACGGACGACAAGTGGTCTCTGCGCCCCAAGCTGAAGCTCGCCTGCCAGATTGCCGTGGCGTTCCTCGCATGGTGGTGGGCGGGCCTCGGCTTCCGTAGCCTCTGGCCCATGCTGCCGGCGTGGTTCGACTGCATCCTGACCGTATGCTGGATCATAGGCGCCATCAACGCGTTCAACCTCATAGACGGACTCGACGGCCTTGCCTCCGGTCTTGCGTTCATAGCGACGCTCGGCATGGCCGGCACGATGTTCTTCTCGCGCAATCCGCAGTCGGCTCTCTTCCATATCGCCTTCGCGGGCGGGCTGCTCGGCTTCCTCAGGTACAACTACAACCCGGCTAGCGTATTTCTCGGAGACTGCGGCTCGATGTTCATCGGCTTCGTAATCGGCACGCTGCCGCTCGCCACGCAGGCGCAGGACTCGTTCCTCGTGTCGGTGGGCGTGCCGCTGCTGGCGATGGGCGTTCCGATCTTCGACACCTCTCTCGCGATCCTTCGCCGCCTTCTCCGCCGCATTCTCGTCGGCATGGGGACGCGCGAGGGGCTTTCGCACGACGTGATGACCGCCGACTCCGACCACCTGCACCATCGCATACTTCGCGCCACGGGCCTCAACCAGCGGAAGACGGCCTGGATACTCTACGGGGTGGCCTCTGCGGCCGTCGTAGTGGGACTTGTCGCGATGACGCTGCAGTCGCGTGCGGCGGGGCTGTGGCTTGCGGCGTTCGCCGTGGCCGCGTTCGTCGTCTTCCGCGACGCGACGATCGAGCTCTTCGACGCGGGGCAGCTTCTCAACAAGGTCGCCCACATGCGCGACCACAAGTCCCGCCGGCGTCTCGCGGTATTGTCGGTCCCGTTCTACGTGTTCGTCGACGTCGTGGTCCTCACCGCAGTGTGCATCTTCTGCTTCTGGCTGTTCAAGCTCGACATCGACATGCACTTCCTGCGCCTCGAGCTTCCCGTAAGGGTGGTGTCGGTGTTCCTCTTCCTCGTTTTCTTCCGCACGTACCGCACTGTCTGGTCGCGTGCGATGCCGTCGAACTACCTGCGGATGTTCCTCGCGTGCTTCCTCGGCTCGGTGTTCGGCTCGGTGTTCGTCTACTACTGGCCTTCGTCGGAGACGATGCAGATAAAGCTCGTCGCATTCGTCTATGCGCTTGCGGCGTTTGTCGCCCTGATGTCCGTGCGCATGGTGCGCGGGCTTGTGCGCGACCTCTTCTACGCGATCGACTGCTCCCGCCTCAGGGGGCGCGGGGACGTCTCCCGCATTCTCGTGTACGGTTCCGGCCTCAGGTACAGGGCCTTCCGCCGCGAGCTTGTGCGCACGACCTCCGCCAACAACCGCATGATCGTCGGTCTCGTGGACGACGACGTTTACCTGAAGGGGCGGTACATCGGCGGGATAAGGGTCATGGGCACGATCAACGAGGTAGAGTCGATCGTCTCGGAGACCGGCGCCGACGCCGTCGTCATTGCCTGCGATTTTTCGGACGAATGGATGAAGGTCGTCATGAAGCTTCTGGAGCCGACCGGGGTGCGGGTTTCCAGGTTCTCGTTCTCCGAGGTAGAGGTCTTTTCCGGGCGCAATGAACGCCTTTCAAACAAAACAAAAGGAGCAAAATGAAAAAGATGACTAACTTCCGCTGGATAATCTGCTCGCTGCTGTTCTTCGCGACGACGGTGAACTACCTCGACAGGCAGGTCTTGTCGCTGACGTACAAGGACTTCATAGCGCCCGTGTTCGGATGGACCGACAACGACTACGGTACGATTACCGCAGTCTTCTCGATAATCTACGCGCTCTGCAACCTCTTTGCCGGAAAGTTCATCGACAAGCTCGGCACGAAGAAGGGGTATCTCTGGGCGATATTCATCTGGTCGCTAGGCGCGTGCCTCCACGCAGGATGCGGCGTCGGGACGTCGATGCTGAAGGCGGCTGGCTTCCTCGGCATGATGGGCATTACGACGTCCGTCTGGCTCTTCCTCGCCTGCCGCGCAGTGCTCGCGCTCGGCGAGGCCGGCAACTTCCCGGCGGCGATCAAGGTGACGGCAGAGTACTTCCCGAAGAAGGACCGCGCGTTCGCTACCTCGATCTTCAACTCCGGCTCGTCAGTGGGCGCGCTCGCCGCGCCGCTCTCCATCCCGCTCATAGCCAAGTTCTGCGGATGGGAGTGGTCGTTTATCATCATCGGCGCCCTCGGCTTCGTCTGGATGGGCTTCTGGATGTGGCTCTACAAGAAGCCGGAGGCGAACCCGAGGGTGAACGCCGAAGAGCTTGCGTATATCGAGGCAGGGGAGGAATCGTCCGAACGCAGTTCGGACGTCAATGCTACGGCAGGCAATGCGGCAGCTGAGCCAGAAAGGAAAATAAGCTACCTCAAGGCGTTTTCGCTCCCGCAGACGTGGGCGCTCGTCCTCGGCCGCTTCCTTACCGACGGCGTGTGGTGGTTCTTCCTCTTCTGGACGCCCGGCTATCTCTCCGACCAGTTCGGCTACAAGAGCTCCGACGGAATGGGCATGGCGCTTATCTTCACGCTTTACGCGATTGTCACGTTCGTCTCCATCTACCTCTGCAAGATTCCGACGTACATGGTCGACAAGCGCGGCATGAACGCCTACGAGGGCCGCATGGTCGCGATGTTCATCTTCGCGTGCTTCCCTCTCCTCGCACTTGGCGCGCAGCCGCTCGGCGCGTACTCGGCGTGGTGGCCGGCGATCCTGATCGGCCTCGCCTGCGCAGGCCACCAGGCGTGGAGCGCAAACGTCTACTCTGTCGTCGGCGACATGTTCCCGAAGTCGACGATCGGCACCTTGACCGGCATCGCCCAGTTCGCGGCCGGCTGCGGCAGCTTCATGGTCAACAAGTGCGCGGGCGCGCTCTTTACCTATGCCGAGAACCAGGGCGAGGCGTTTGCGTTCATGGGCTACACCGGCAAGCCGGCCGGGTACTTCATCGTGTTCGGCTACTGCGCCGTCGCGTACATCGTCGGCTGGACGTGCATGAAGACGCTCGTTCCGAAGTACAAGAAGGTCGAGCTCTGATCGATGGCGGCGTGCGTGCGCGGTAAAGCGGCAAGATGAGCTTTGCAAATCCCTGGACGCTTCTGTTCCTCGTGCCGATGGCCGTCGCCGCGTGGCGGCTCCTGAGGCGCGGACGCCGCCGCGGCATACGCTTTTCGGCCCTTGCCCGTCTGCCTTCCGGTGCGTCCGGGTGGCGCGCGCGCGTCGCGGCGGCTACGCCGTACCTCCTGCTTGCGGGGCTTGCGCTCCTGACGCTTGCCGCCGCGAGGCCGCGCACGTCGCTTGCGAGGGATAAGAAGTCGGTCGACGCAATCGCGATTGCGATGACGGTAGACGTATCGGGGTCGATGGACGCACTCGACCTCACGCCGAAGGGTGAGCGGTTCTCGCGCCAGACGACGCGCCTCGCAGTCGTCAAGAAGCTCTTCGCCGAGTTCGTCGAGAAGCGCCCCGACGACCTAATCGGCCTCGTCACCTTCGGCGGCTATGCGGCCACCCGCTCGCCGCTCACGGCGGACCACGCGGCGCTTCTCAACGTGCTGAAGGGCGTCGAGATCCCGTCTATCGCCCTCGACGCGCAGGGGAACGCGATTTCCCGCGAGGAGCAGATGACGGCCATCGGCGACGGCCTTGCCACGGCGCTTGCGCGGCTCAAGGACTCTAAGCCCAAGTCTAAGATCGTGATCCTCCTTTCGGACGGCGTGAGCAATACTGGCGCTGTGGAGCCCGACGAGGCGGCGCAGGCCGCCGCCAAGCTTGGCATCAAGGTCTATGCGATAGGCGTTGGCACCCGCTCTCGCCGCACGCCGATCTTCGGACGCGACTTCTTCGGGCGCGAGACGATCCAGTACGCCGACATGACGTTCGACGAAAGGCAGCTGAAGTCGATTGCCAAGACGACGGGCGGCACGTACTTCTCGGTAAATGACCGCGACTCCCTCGAAAAGGCCCTAGACGAAATTGATGCGCTTGAGACCACTGCGCTCGACGCCGATGTCTACAACCGCTGGCGCGAGCATTTCGCGCCGTTCCTCCTTCTGGGCGCGGCACTTGTGTTTCTTGCCGTATCGCTTTCGATGTCCGCCGCGCGGCGCGTGGCGTAGATGCGGCCGTTCAGCGGATGGCGACTAACCTATACGTCCATTTCCCGTTCTGCCGCGCAAGGTGCAGCTACTGCTCGCTCTATTCCCGCCCTGGCCGCTCCGAGTCAGAACGCAACGACTATGCGCGGCGAATCGCCGTCGCGATTTCCTCGCTGGGGACAGACCCCTCTAATATGGGGACAGTCCCCTCCACCATCTACTTCGGAGGGGGCTCTCCGGCCCTCTGCGACCTTAGCCACGTCTTCGACGCGCTCAAAACATGGGGACAGTCCCCAAATCTACGGGGACAGACCCCAGAAATATGGGGACAGTCCCCTGAATTTACGGTCGAGTTGCACCCGTTGGACGTTACAAAAGAGCTTTTGTCGACGCTTAAGGCGGGTGGAGTCAACAGGATATCTATGGGTGTTCAATCGCTTGACGATGAAATTCTTGCAAATATGGGGCGTGGGTATACTTTTGCCGATGCGGAGCGGGCCTTTGCCCTGGTAAAGACCATCTTTGATAACGCAGGCATTGACCTTATTGTAGGATATCCCGGCGAGAGGACGGCGATTCTGCCGCAGCATGCCCGTTTGGCGGATTGGGGACTTCGCCATTGCTCAGTCTATGCCTTGCAGAACGAACGACGGCTCGAGAACGTGGTAGATGACGAAACGACGATGACAAGGCTTTTCGAAACTGCGGCGTTTCTGCGGGAAATAGGACTTTATCGTTACGAAATATCAAATTACGCTGCGCCAGGCTATGAGTGTAGGCACAATCTGGCGGTTTGGCGAGGCGAGGACTACATTGGCATAGGAGATGGCGCCTGCGGTCGTATCGGCCGTCGCCGTACCCGCAACTTCTGGGGACTGTCCCCGTCGGGGATGGGGTCTGTCCCCAGGGAAGTAGGGGGACTGTCCCCATCGGAGGAGACTGTAAGCGAGGAGTTTGACGAGAAGGAGCGGAGGCTGTTTAGGCTTCGCACGATAGAGGGGCTTGACGCTTCGGGACATCCCGAGTGGGGACAGTCCCTAAAGAAGTTCGTGTCCGAAGGTCTGCTGACGCAGGAGGGCGACGTCTACCGCCTCACCGCACGGGGGACGGAGGTCTGCGACTTCATCCTTGCAGAACTAGCGTGACGCTGAAGCGCGGCGGCGACCAGCCCAACGAAGAGCGGGTGCGGCGCTGTCGGGCGCGACTTGAACTCCGGGTGGAACTGGCAGGCGATGAAGTAGGGGTGCTTCGGCAGCTCGACGATTTCGACTAGCTTGCCGTCGGGAGAGACGCCGCTTACCTTGAGCCCCGCATCTTCCAGCTTCTTGCACGCTTCGCCCTCGTACGCCAGTTCGTAGCGATGGCGATGGCGCTCGGAGATGACCATTGAATTTTTAGCCACAAAGGACACAGAGTTCACAAAGACTTTGTGTTCTTTGTGCTCTTTGTGTTCTTTGTGGCTATACAACTTGTCAGCGAGAGCGCCTTTCTTCAGGATGCACGGGTACGCGCCGAGGCGCATCGTGCCGCCTTTTTGGGTGATGCCGCGCTGCTCGTCCATGAGGTCGATGACGGGGTGCGTCGTCGCTTCGTCGAACTCGGTGGAGTTGGCGTCCTTCCAGCCGAGCACGTCGCGGGCGTACTCGATGACGGTGCACTGCATGCCGAGGCAGATGCCGAGGAAGGGTATCTTGTGCTCGCGCGCATACCGTATCGCGGCGATTTTGCCTTCCACTCCCCTTGATCCGAATCCTCCGGGGACGAGAATTCCGTCGATGTCGTCTAGTACGTTATTTAACCGTGTAGAACATGTAGAAACATGTAGATTGGATTTCTTCTTTGCCCCTACATGCTCTACCTGTCCTACATGGTTAATTTCTTTCTGTATGTTCTCCAGTTCCTCCGCTTCTATCGGGACGACCTCTACCTTGCTGTCCTTTGCCATGCCGGCGTGCTGGAGCGCCTCGTGTATCGACTTGTACGCGTCGCGTATCGAGATGTATTTTCCGACGAGCGCGATGCGGCACGTCTTCTTTGGCTGCGTCGCCTTCCTGACGAGGGAGTCCCAGACGGTGTGCTTCACCGGCCAGATGTCGAGGTGCAGCTGCCGCAGGACCTGTTCGTCCAGACCCTGGCTGCGCAGTTCGCGCGGCACGGCGTATACGGAGTCAGTTACGTCCTTCTCCTCTATGACGCACTCGCGCTTTACGTTGCAGAACATAGCGAGCTTCTGCAAGTGTTCCTCGGGGATCGTCATTTCCGTGCGGCAGACGAGGATGTCGGGGATTATGCCGATGTTGCGGAGCTGCCCGACGGAATGCTGCGACGGCTTGGTCTTGAGCTCTCCCGCAGCCTTGAGGTACGGAACGAGCGTCAGGTGCACGAAGCACGTGTTGTCGTAGCCTTCCTCGAACCTGAACTGCCGCGCCGCCTCGAGGAACGGAAGGGACTCTATGTCGCCCGATACGCCGCCTATTTCGCAGAGGACGATGTCGCAGTCGTGGTCGCCAGCCGACCGGATCGCCGCCTTTATCTCGTCCGTTATGTGCGGGATGACCTGCACCGTCCCGCCGAGGTAGCCGCCAGCGCGCTCGCGCGCGAGTACAGCGGAGTAGATGCGGCCCGACGTGAAGTTAGACGCCTTGGTGCACGTTACTCCGGCGAAGCGCTCGTAGTGGCCTAGGTCGAGGTCGGTCTCTGCGCCGTCGTCCGTCACGAACACCTCGCCGTGCTGGTACGGCGACATAGTGCCTGGGTCTATGTTTAGGTAGGGGTCCAGCTTCTGCATGAAGACCTTGTAGCCGCGGCTCTTAAGGAGAAGGGCGAGCGACGCCGAGGTTATTCCCTTGCCGAGTGAGCTTACTACCCCGCCGGTGATGAAGACGTACTTTACTTGTTTTTTCATGTTTTATTGAACCATGTAGAACATGTAGAGACATGTAGAACATACTGCATGATCTACATGTTCTTCATGGTCATTTTCTTGAATTGGTCGAAGAGGTACTGGGAGTCGTGCGGGCCGGGGCAGGACTCGGGGTGGTACTGCACCGAGAACGCGGGGAGCGTCTTGTGGCGGACTCCCTCGATGGAACCGTCGTTCAGGTTCACGTGCGTGACCTCGAGGCAGTCGGGGACAGACTCGGGGAGGACCGCGAAGTTGTGGTTCTGGCTTGTTATCTCGACCTTGCCCGTCGCGAGGTTCTTGACTGGGTGGTTGCAGCCGTGGTGGCCGAACTTTAGGCGGCCCGTCTTCGCGCCGCATGCAAGCGACAGCAACTGGTGCCCGAGGCAGATGCCCATTATGGGAAGTGGGTGAGTGGGTGAGTTGCGAGTGGGTGAGTCCAACAACTTTCTAATGTTCTCGATGGCGTACGTAACGGCGGCGGGGTCGGCCGGTCCGTTTGAGAGGAACACGCCGTCGGGGTTCATGGTGAGGACGTCCTCGGCGGGAGTCTTCGCCGGCACGACCGTTACCTTCGCCCACGACGCGAGCGAACGGAGGATGTTGGTCTTCACGCCGAAATCGTAGCAGATGACGTGGGGCTTTTCTGTTTTGCCACAAAGATCACAAAGTTCACATAGGCCATCATTTTCTTTTGTGTTCTTTGTGTCCTTTGTGGCTAAAAAATCATAGCTCTTGTCGCATGTCACCTTCGAGGCGTAGTCCTGGCCGTCGAGCCCCGGCCATTCGTTGGCCTTGCCTATTGCCCAATCCTCAATTTTACATTCTCCATTTTCAATTTTACATTCTCCCGTGTACAGATACGCCTTGCGGTTGCCATGCTCGCGTATGTGAAGGGTCAGGGCGCGGGTGTCCACTCCGTAGATGCCGGGAACCCCGTTTTCCTTTAGATACTCGTCGAGGCTCTTTTCGCTACGCCAGTTGCTTGGCGCGGTCAAGTCGCCTATTACAAGACCAGACAAGAAAAGGGCGCGGCTTTCAGTGTCCGCGCCATTGATTCCGTAGTTGCCGACTTCTGCGGTCGTGAGGACGACGAACTGCCCTGCATAGGAGGGGTCAGTCAGTATCTCCTGGTAGCCGCTCATCCCGGTATTGAAGACGACTTCGCCTAGCGCGTCCTTCTTCGCGCCGAACGCGACGCCGTGGAATACCGTCCCGTCGTCAAGCGCCAGAAACGCCTCGCGTTCGCGTTCCGCCTTCCATTTCTCGATAAGATCGTTCATTGACACTTTTCTCCAGAGCATTTGTAGCAAACTCCATGCCAAGGCACACATATCATTCCTCTATTACATTTTTTGTCGTGCCGCCTCCAATCTGAGGCAAACGTTTTACAACTTGCGAAATCCGCTGCGCTTGAAGCTGAATGTGGACACTTTGCCCTGCTTGCCGTGAAAGCGCGCGTATGGTATAATACGCAAGTAAGGCAAACTGTATGTCTGAGGAAAAGGACAGAGGAACGGAAGCGTACCTGGCCCGCATCCGCAGGACGATTGAGGAATCCAATCGGCTTGTGGAGCAGGTCGGTCTGCGCATCCAGGAGACCGACCGCATGCTGGAGCGGCAGGGACTTACCCGCGAACAGGTGATGGCATTGCGGTTTTCCGACGCGCAGATAGAGGCGGCGAACGCAGAGCTGGAGCGCCGCGGGCTCAGTCCTCTCGAGAGGTGGGAGAACGACGGCCTCTCGGGGCCGGAGGAGTTCGCCGTGGGCCGCCAGCCGTCGGCAGAGTCGGCGTCTTCCGACTCGGAGCTCGCCGAACGGCAGAGAAAATTCGGCATGATGATGAAACCTTTTCAGATCTGAGGTGTAGTCACGGCAGAAAGGAACACATGTCATGGCAATAGAACTCAATACAAGCAAGGTCGCCGCGCAGGTCGCAGGCGAGACCCGGCTGACCGAAGGCCAGGTCGCGGCGGAGGGCGCGAAGCTCGGCCCGATTCTCGGCGGAGAGTCGGTCAAGGTGACGTCAGGCGCGATGAGCGACCTCGAAAAGCTCGTCGCCAGGCTCAAGAACGAGACAGACGACACGAAGATGAGCGTGACGCAGCGGCGCATCGCCGTGCTCCAGACGGTCCTGGACTCGATGTCCGACCGCATCACGGAGCAGGAACGGGCAAGCCTCATTGAAATCGAGAAGCTTAACGGCGACAAGGCCGAGATGGTGGCCCAGCTCGCCGGGCTTGAAGGCGACAAGGTCGCCACAGAGGGGCGCATCGCCGAGCTAGACGTCAAGATCGCGGAGCTCGAGAAGGCAGTCGAGCGTGCCGTGCAGGACGGCGAAGACCACCGCGAGCAGGTCGCCAAGCTCAAGGAGGAGCGTGCCAGGGAGCAGAAGAAGCTCGACCAGCTCAACACGGCCATCGAGTCCGCCAACGCCAAGATAGCCGGGATCGACGTAAAGATCGCGGAGTGCACCAAGGCGATTGCGCAGACTACGCTTAACGAAGTGGCCAACGCCCTGCGCATAGCCGAGGACAGCTCGCTTTCGCAGGCTTCGACGAAGGAGGTGTCCAAGGAGAGCGACGCCGAGCGCAAGAAGGCGGAGGAGAAGGCGGCGGCGACCGACATCGGGAACGTAATCAGGGACGCGCTCG
>Ga0310690_10009663_pt1 | contig 12081 bp, 20 predicted proteins | sample AusTroGonzalo_MG_2_FD_207661 | JGI IMG/M metagenome (GOLD analysis project Ga0310690, IMG submission 207661) | Bovine rumen microbial communities from tropical cattle in Woodstock, Queensland, Australia - Gonzalo_04 (v2) (version 2) | ecosystem: Host-associated > Mammals > Digestive system >...
TAAACCGACACTCCGTAAGGGTGACAGCGGTCCGTACGTCACACTGGCGCAGACTGAGCTGATTCAGCGCGGGTATGACCTGGGAAGCTATGGTGCCGACGGGAAGTTTGGCGCGAAAACGGAAGCGGCTGTGAAGGCGTTCCAGCGCGACTGGGGCCTGACGGTCGACGGAGTGATCGGCCCAAAGACATGGGCCATGCTTGACTCCACACCGGTAAAGATCACATATACAGTGACAATCCCGGATTTAAGTCTTGCGGATGCAGAAGCGCTCACAAAACTATATCCGGGATCAACGATGAAGAAGGAGGGTTGATGCATCATGGACATCTGGGACGTCGTGAAGGCGGCCGGCATACCGGCGTTACTCCTGGGGGTGATCATCACAACGTGGGTACAGATCCACGCAGTGAAAAAGGGCGTCCAGGCGCTGCTTCGCGACCGGCTGATTCAAGGGTACAAGTTTTACCGGGCACAAGGCTGGGCGGACGAAGACGACCGGTCAAACTTGGAAAATGTGTATCATCAATATCATGCGCTTGGACAGAACGGCATGATGGACAACCTGCGTCAACGATTTCTGGACCTGCCACCGGACCCTCCGCGGCCGGCTCCGCAGACACAGGCGGCGGCAGCACCGGCCGGATCGGTGGCGCCTGTGACTACTACTATTGAGGGAGGACAACATGCATGAAGAGGAATTGGAAGAAGTGGATTGTTGCAGCGCTGATCCGGGCAATTCGGACATTCGCTCAGACCTTCGTTGGGTTCATTGCAGTTGGGGCAGCTTTGGAGGAGGTACAGTGGCTCCGTGCTCTCTCTGTGAGTGGGGCAGCCTGTGTCCTGAGTATTCTGACAAGCCTGGCAACCGGACTGCCGGAGGTTGAGGACGAACCGGTGCTAATCGAACCGCCAGATGAAGAAGAATAAAATAAGAAATTCGTTATTTTAGAAAATGGCCTTTTCTTAAAATAAGACGACGCCCTGGGAGTGATCCCGGGGCGTCTTTTTTTGTCTCTTTCTTTCCATGCACTACCGGCACACTACCGGCAGAGATCCACGAAATGCTTGTAAATACATGTTTCTGCCATGACTACGAATCAAAAGGTCGTGGGTTCGAATCCCGCCGGGCTCACTACCCCGGAGTCTTGAAAATCAAGGGCTCCGGGGATTTTTTATGCCCTCCGGAGCCTGGCGAAATCTGTCGCTTTTTGGCGGTTTTTTTGGTGCTACTACCGGCACACTACCGGCAATGTTATTTCATAGAATCGACAACAGCCAGTAGCTCTTCGTCGTTCGTTGACTGGTATTTCGTTTGTGTGAATGTGTAATCGGAATGTCCGATCAGCGCGGCCTTGTCACGATCGTCACCGGAAGCGGCCTTCAGCTTGTTGCTGAAGGTATGGCGGGCGCCGTAAGGAACTTTTCCGGCAGCAATGCCCAGCTTTTCCATCATCGGCTTGAAGATGTCCTCCCGGAAGTAATTGTCAGACATTTCCTTGAAGCCCTGGAAGAGTGCCATAGGATTCTTTTTACTGATCCTGCCAAACACATACTGCGGGAAGACAAGATCCGCGCCCGGAACCATCAGGCGATTCCGGATAATGGCTTCGATCTTCTGATGGACCGGCACGGTGCGGTCCCGGCCTGCGTCCGTCTTCTTGCCTTCGACTATGAACAAACGGCCCTTATGCTCAACGACCTGATCTTTCCGGAGTTCCAGCATTTCGCCGGGGCGGTATCCAAGGTAACATAGGCAGAAAATGTACTCGGCGTAACGATACGTGCCGATTGCCTGGAAGATCCTCTGTACTTCCAGATCGGTGAGCGCCTCCCGTTTCTTCGACTGGCCCTTACCGGTGAACAGGATCTCAGATTCGACCTGGGAAACGATGTGCTTCGACTTCGCATACTTCCACAGGAGGCCGGCCACGACCTTCATGTTCTGATGGGTGCGCTTCCCCTTCGGACAGGCATCCATACACTGCTGGAGCTCGTCGGCGGTGATCAGGACGATCCGCTTGTCCGCCAGTGTCTGATAGTAATGATATGCAGCGCGGTATCCGTTCATGGTGGACTTGTCCACGCGGGGAGAATACCACGGCTCCCAGGCGTCCCAGATCTGCTGGAGCGTCAGCGGCGATTCTTTTTCTTGATTCTTCAGAGTAGGAATGTAGGCCAGGGCCGCTGCTTTCGTTGAAAATCCGCCCTTTGTTTTCTTGATCGGGACGCGCTGCCGCTTGTTTGCCGGATCCATCAGGTCATCCGGAAGCTCACGATACCCGACTACCGCACAGGCCTCCCATCCGGCGCCGCGCCGGTACGCGCATCCGGTGCCGTTCGGGGATCGTTTCGGTTTGCGGGCAGAAGGTGACGTTTTTCTTCCACAATAGCAGCAGAAAACTGCATCGGAAGGTAACTCTTTTTTGCACCTGGAGCAGATCATAAGATATCCTCCTCATCAATACCAAGCAACATCTTTACCATTGTACGTGTCTTTTTGTCTGCAGAATGATATGCATGAAGCAAAAAATAATCTTCTTTATAAGAAGGAATCGTGTCTGGAAGAGGTCTTCCTGCTTCATAATAAATATTTGGGTCATCTGTAAAGTCCATTAAAAACGCTTGCGAAACATTTAATACTCTTCCAAGCTTTGGAATAAGTTCTATATCGGGGCTACGTTTCCCGCTTTCCCATTCGCTAATTGTACTGATCCCTTTACCAACAGCGTCTCCAAGTTCCTTCTGGCTTAGTCCGGCAAGCAGCCGGGCCTTTTTTATTTGCTTTCCGATCATAGTGCATTTCCTCCTTTTGTTGCATTATATATCGAATCTTTCTGATTTGTAAATATATATTTCTACAAAATCGAAATTTCTTCTTGACTTTCTGTAAAACAGAAATATAATAGGATCAGGATTTCGATTTTTCAGAAATCAAATACAAACGGTCAAGGAGGTGAAACAAATGGAAAGAACCCCGATCTGCGAACGTGTCAGGGAGTACATCGTTGAGAAAAACCTCAGCCAGAAGATCATTGCAGAAAATATGAACACTTCTGAATCTCGTGTGTCTCTTATGCTGACCGGAAAAAGAAGAATGACGGTAGACGATTACCTCGCGATCTGCAAGGCTATATCTGTACCGCCGACCAGATTTTTGAGCAACTAAGAAAGGAGGCGAGAACATGGCAAGCGAGTACAAGAGCTGGTACCTGAAGGACCTGATCCCGATCATCGAGCACACGGCGCTGGATATCATGACGGATCCGATCGCCTCCGGCAGAAAAAGGGACGGAAGCGCAATGACGATTGCTGAAATTTCTAACCAGAACAGCATGATCGCCATGCGTAACGCCGGAGTCCGGGAGATGATGAGCACACTGATCGTCATCCTGGCAAAGGACGGTGAAGACGATGGCTGACAGGATCACATTCAGCGACCTGCTGCTGATGAACACACCGGTGATCACCGGCACACAAGCTGCCCAGGCGATGGGCATGGATCCAACCAGGCTGATCGGATACGCCCGGGAAAAACCTGAAAACATCCACTTTCCGTATCAGCTGAGCGGAAACCGGATGAAGATCCCGCGGGTGCCGTTTCTGAAGTTTTGGGGATGCACGGACGAAGAGATCCGCAACAAGCGGATGAACGACTGAGGAGGACTGAAGCATGACTGGCTATCGTGAAATCAGAACCATCACCGGGCAGAAGATTTGGGTCCGCGAAACCCGGCGGGAGCGCACTGACAGGATGATCCTCCGTCTGGAAATTGTTCTGGCGCCTCTGGTGGCGATCTTCGTGTTCGCTGTGGCCGCCGGCATGATCAGGTGGTGAGTAAATGATTAAACAGTGTCCGGTATGTAAGAAAGAATTTGAAGTATTGTACCCGGATCAGTGGGGCTACATCAGGAACGGCACATACTACTGCACCTGGAAATGCTTGAGAAGAAAGGAGAATGAACAGGTGAACACACTGACAAAGGAACAGAAGGAGAAGACCATCGAGATCGCGCTGGAGGGTGGAGACTATCTGCAGCACCTGCAGGACTGCGGACTGAAGAACCCGAGCAGCACATGGTTCTACATCAAAAAGAAACTGGAAAAGGACGATCCGGAGAAGTTCGAGGAAATCGAACGGGCAATGCACCGGAAGGCCAATAAGAAGTGGAAGGCCAAACAGGGTACTGAGCAGCTGCAGCTGGATGCCGGCAAAAACTACACGGTCAAAGTGGATGAAGCACAGGAAAAACCGGAGAACCTGGCTGATGCGATGACCGGAATGAAGGACACTGCAGATGATTTCTTCGGCGAGTGCAAAAAGATGGGGCTGAAGGTCGGCGATCTGCTGAAGGTCCAAAGTGTAATGACGTACGAAGTGACGGCCATTGATACCGAGTATGGCGAGTTCTACCGCGACAAGAAGTTCAACTGTATTGACTGGCGGAATGCGGCCGGAGATGAGCTAAGCATGGGACTGGACCGTTGGAAGAAACTGGCTGAAGAACTGCCGACGATTCTCGAAGCGCTGGGGGTGGAGATGTGATCAGAGTGATTCCGGACATACCAAAGATCAAGGCCCACTGGGAAAGACGATCCAGCGAGGTGCCGGACTATCTGACGGTCCCAATGAGTGACGGCAGAGTGATCAGGTACAATCCGGAAATTCAACAGCCTGGATTCGTGAAGGCTGTTGACACAGTCCGTCGGTGGACGATCGGGTATCCATTGAAAGAAAAAAAGTGACCGCGGGACTGCCATCCCAACGGCCACAGATGAAAAGATTCCAATGCATTATATCACATGAAAGGAGAATTGAACAGTGAGAGCACTTTATGACATCGACCAGGAAATTCTGGACTGTGTCGATCTGGAGACCGGCGAGATCCTGGACTCCGAAAAACTGGACGCACTGCAGATGGAACGTGAGCAGAAGCTTGAAGGCGTGGCCCTGTGGGTCAAGGATCTGAACGCGGAGGCGGAGGCCGTGAAGACGGAGGCTGATAAGCTGATCGCCCGGAAGCGTGCACTGGACAACAAAATCACCGCGCTGAAGATGTGGCTGCTGATGGCGCTGGACGGGCAGAAGCTGAAGACGCCCAGGTGCAATGTATACCAGACCCACAGCCAGCGTGTGGCCATTGCGGACGAAGGTGAGCTGATTGAGTTTCTGCAGACGTTGAATGATCCTGAGAAGTTTCTGAAGTACAAGGAACCGGAGCTGCGGAAGGATGAGATCAAGAAGGCGCTGAAGGACGGGTTCGTGATCCCTGGCGCTGAACTGGAAACAACTGAAAGCGTGGTGATTAAGTAATGAACATTACCAGAGGGAAGAAGCAGACGGCGCTGAAGGTCGTCGTCTACGGCCCTGAGGGCGTCGGCAAGACCACGTTCGCCGCGCAGTTCCCGGGCGTCGTATTCATCGACACGGAGGGCAGTACAAGTCACATGGACGTGGCCCGGACAGACACGCCCGGCAGCTGGGCTGAACTGATCAGCCAGGTGAAGTGGTTCGGCGAGCATCCGGACAAGGTCGGCACGGTGTGCATTGATACGCTGGACTGGGCGGAGAAGCTCGCGATCCGGGACGTGTGCGAAGCGAAGAAGATCACGAGCATCGAAGAGATCGCGTACGGCAAGGGATACGTGCTGGTCCGGGACCGGTTTATTCAGCTCCTGGAAGAACTGGACAAGCTCCGGGAGAAGGGTTTGAACATCGTACTGACCGCTCACGCGCAGATCAAGAAGTTTGAGCAGCCGGACGAAATGGGATCTTACGACCGCTTCACGCTGAAGCTGAACGAGAAGAACGTGAGCCCGCTGATCAAGGAATGGTCAGATCTGCTGCTGTTCGCAAACTTCAAGACTGACGTTGTGACTTCCGGCGACGGAAAGACGAAAAAGGCCCGCGGAGGCCAGAAACGCATGATGTACACCCAGCACTCCGCGTGCTGGGACGCGAAGAACCGCTTCGGCCTGGATGATCCGCTGCCGTTCGACTTTGCGGAGATCGGCCACCTGTTCTCCGAGTGCCCGCCGGTGGAGGCGGCAGTTGAACCGGAACCGGTGAAAGAACCGATCAAGCCTCCGGAGAAGAAGGCATCCGTCACGAAGGTCAGCAAGGTGCCGGAACCGGCAGACGTGAAGCGTCCGCCCAGCATGATCAGTGATGATCCGGAAAAGGACCAGTTGCTCGACAGGCTGTGGGCGCTGATGCTGAAGGACAAGGTATGGGACGTGCTGGTCGTCCAGGCGGTGGTCGCAGAGAAGGAATACTACGACCTGAGCGTACAGATCAAGGACTACGACAAGGACTTTATCAGCGACGTGCTGATTGAAGCATGGGAACAGGTGAACGACCTGTGCCAGACCAAAATCCGTGACTTACCATTTTGAGAAAGGGGAATAAAACAATGGCTAATGAAAATCTGAAAACCTATGACTGGGACGATGCGGTGGAACTTACTGAGGATCAGGAGCGCGGAGGCCAGGAGACGGTCGTCCTGCCGGACGGCAAGTATCCGTTTGAAGTGATCAAGACGGAGAAGCAGTGGTACGACGGCGGGGCGAAGATCCCGGCGTGCAATATGGCGAAAGTGTATATGCGGGTCGACGGCGCGGAGCTGGGCACCGGACTGGTGGTCGAGAACATTTACCTGGCGGAGGGCTTTGAATGGAAGGCCGGGGCATTCCTGCGGTCGATCGGTGTCCGGAGCCACGGCGACAAGTTGGAGTTCAAAAAGCTGCTGCACTGCGACGGCGAGCGCGGCCGCTGCGAGATCTTCGTGGATGAATATGAAGGCCGGGACGGGAAGACACACCAGAGCAACAAGCTGAAGCGGTTCTTTGATAAGGAAGAGGAGGCTCCGAAGAAGGCGATCAAGAAGGGGGTCTTCTGATGTCAGAAGCGTTATGGAACAAGTTCCATGAATCGCCGGCTGTAACAATCCTGGAAGAAGGAATTTATGATTTCACCGTTGAGCGGATTATTGAATTGAGCGACAACTCGATTCTGCTTGGCTTTAATGTTTCCGGCAAATCCATTGCGCAAAGGATTTACTTCGACAGCAACGAATGTACAGCAGCCAGATATCTGCTTGCGTCCGTTGGAATCCTGAAGGATATTAACGGCACTTGGATTACAAACGAGCTCGCCAACACGGTCGGAAAAAGTGGCAGGTGTATTGTTGGCCAGTATCAGCGTAATGGAATGGACGATAACTTTATCGTTGTTTATCTTGCACCGTGGGGTGACGAAAATGACCAATGGTGGAGATATCAGGTAATTAAGAAAGCAGGGAACAGGTGTGAAAACTGCGGCGAATACGGAAATGTGGCGCATCACCTGCTTCCAAAATCAAGATATCCGAATCAACGATATAACATCGAAAACGGACAATGTCTATGCCATGAATGTCATAAAAGATGGCATGACACTTATGGGATCATGGCGGTAGGAGGCCCTGGCCTATGATGGACATCAACGAAGCCAGAGAGATCCTCCGGCACATCCCATGCAGCAGCCTCAGCTACCAGGAATGGACGAACGTCGGGGCGGCCCTCCACAAAGAGGGCCTGCCCTGCAGCCTGTGGGATGAATGGAGCGCGACAGATGGATCCAGATACCACTCCGGTGAGTGTGAGAAGAAATGGCGCACGTTCGGCAACTATGCCGGCACGGATGTCACGATGGGCACGGTGTACCACATGGCCGTCGAGTATGGCTGGGACCCGGTTGCCGGGAAGAAGACATACGGCTGGGACGATGTGATCACCTACGACGGCGAGCCGATTGATACCAGCGGATGGCAGAAGGAAGACACGAAGCCGATGGTGCCTCCGCCGACAAAGGACGCTTTCAGCCCGGCAAAAGAGGTATCAGACTACATCAGCGCACTGTTCGAGCCGGAGGAAAAGGTCTGCTATATCACGACTGCCTATCAGGACGAGGACGGGAAGTACAAGCCATACGGCAAGACTTCATCTCGGACGGCGAAGCAGCTGCTGGACAGCATCAAAAAGCATCCAAACGATATCACGCTGACATTCGGCGACTATACCGAAGCGGCCGGCGTCTGGATCTGCTTCAACCCGATGGACGGCGAAGGCCGTGCCAATAAGAATGTCACCAGCTACAGATATGCACTGGTTGAAAGCGACACCCAGGACATCGACACCCAGTATCAGATCATTCAGGATCTGCAGCTGCCGGTGAAGATGCTTGTCCACTCCGGCGGAAAGAGCCTGCACGCGATCGTGAACATCGGCGCAGTGGACTACAAGCAATACCAGGAGCGGGTGGATTTCCTCTACACGGTCTGCCGGAAGCATGGGCTGGTCGTGGACACCCAGGACAAAAACCCTTCACGGCTCAGCCGGTTTCCTGGGTTCCGGCGCGGAGAGAAGCTCCAGTACATTGTTGACAGGAACATGGGCCTGAGTGACTTCGTGGAGTGGCAGCACTATATCGAAGACGAAATGGTCGAGCCGCTGCAGGTGCAGAACCTGGCGGAGATCTGGGAGAACATGCCGCCGATCAAACCGGAGCTGATCCAGGGGATTCTCAGACAGGGTCACAAAATGCTTCTGGTCTCCTCCAGTAAGGCCGGAAAGACGTTCGCACTGGTCGAGCTTGCGATCTCCATAGCGGAGGGCCGGCGATGGCTTGGATTCCGGTGCAAACAGGGGCCTGTGCTGTACCTGAATATGGAACTGGACGAGGCCAGCTTCGATGACCGGATGAAAAAAGTCTATGAAAAGATGGAGCTCAGCAACCCGCACCGGGAGAACATCGATATCGTGCACCTCCGCGGGAAAGTGGAGATCCTTGACAAACTGATCCCGCAGATCACCCGGACCATGAAGTGTAGGGAATATGCAGCTGTTATTCTGGATCCGACCTACAAGCTGGGCATCGGTGACGAAAACGCGGCGGAGGCCGTGATCAGGTTCACAAATGCTATTGACCGGATCGCGAACACCGGCGCCAGCGTGATCTATGCACACCACCACTCGAAGGGCGCCCAGGGGTCGAAGGCGAGCATGGACAGGGCATCCGGATCGGGCGTATTCGCCAGGGACGCAGACGCACTGCTGGACATGATCGAGCTCAGGATCCCGAAGGAACGGATGGACGAAGCGAAGGCTGAGTACGGCGAGAAGGTGACCGCCTGGCGGCTGGAAGCGACCCTCCGGGAGTTCCCGCGGATTGAGCCGGTGAACCTGTTTTTCTCCTACCCGCTGCATGAACTGGACGCCAGGGAGATCCTGTCAGAGGCGAACCTGGAAGAGAACGAGCGCAGTATGGAAAACGGCCGGGAGATGGGGAACTTGGCGAAGACAGCGAAAAAGCAGGACATGAAATCTAAGCTCTACGCTGCCGTGGACAGAGACATCGAATATGACGGAAAGCGGAAAACGTATAAGCAGTACGCAGACGAATTTGGGGTATCTGAAAAGACGATAAAACGCTATATGGCAGAGTGGGAAGAGGACATCTGAAAAAGGGACAAAAAGGGACATTCCAGTTTATATAGAGATATGTCCTGTCCCTTACAGTAATGTCCTGTGGAACAGGGGACAGGGTCGAAAGTCTCCCTGTCCACCTGTCCACACTCAGGACATTTGAAAGGAGTGACCCGATGAAGTTCAAGCTGAAAATGATCCCGCCAACCGCGACTGCCCAGCAGAAGGGCGAGCAGATCATCGGCGGCCGGATCCATCACTATAAGAAGAAAAATGTCGCCCGGGCGGAGGCGATCCTCCGGGACGCGCTGCTGCCGTATGTGCCGGATGATCCGATAACGGACAAGCCGATCAGCCTGGCGGTGCTCTGGATGTTTCCGTATCCGAAGAGCGCGAAGAAGCACGAGCCGGGCATGGAACGGCGGAAGATCACCCGGCCGGACACCGACAACCTGAACAAACTGCTGAAGGATGTCATGACGGACATGGGATTCTGGAAGGATGATGCGCTGATCTGCGTGGAGCTTGTCATGAAGCTGTACAGCGACGAGCCTGGGATCCTAATCGACTACTATGAGCCCAGCATGGACGTGGACGGAGGATGGTGGAATGTCAGAGATTAAACCGTTCATCAAATGCATCGACTACTGGCCGGAACATATTCCGGAGGATAAGCTGGAGGCATACCGCCAGCTGATCGAGGAAGGTCAGATCCGGAAGAAGCATCATGTGATCTACGACAGGACCGCCGGCAGCACGACCGTCGAATACTACGCGATTGCACCGCATGAGTGGATCCTGGAAGAATTGAAGAAAAGATCGGAGGCGTATATATGCCGGCAAAAGATTGCCCATGTCGAGGATGCTTAGATAGAGGTGAAGCATGTCACGGCAGCTGCGAACGCTACCAGAGTTGGAAGAAAGATTATGAACAAGCAAAAGAGACATACAGAATGGAGCATCAGCGGCCACCGTTCCCGAACGCGCTGGTCAAGTATGTGTACCGGCGGATGAAAGAGGGGCGGATGCGGAAGTGAAATGTGAAAAGTGCGGAGGTGAAAGTACTGTCTATATACACCGCAAAATGGAGAACAACAGCGTATACAGACGACGGAAGTGCAAAAAATGCGGCGAGAAGTGGACGACGATCGAGCTGACGACGGACTACATGAAGGGCGTGATCGCAGATCTGGCCCGGATTACGAATGATTTGAGGAAGAGGTGAGAACATGGCAACGAAAAAAGTGAGTGTTGAGATCCCGGAAATGCCGGCAGCAGTGGAGACAGCTGATCAGGAGCTGGGCGTCCGGCGGGTGCTGCTGACGGATGCGTACGGGCAGAAGTATGCAGCTTGTGGACATTGCAACGTGCGCCTGGTGAATGTAGAAGAACGTGTGAAGTGCACCTACTGCTGGCATTGTGGGAAGCGGGTGATCTGGAAGTGACGAAACAGGAGAGGCTCGAAAAGCTGCAGCAGCTGCTCAAGCGGTACCCGGCACAGAAAGGCCACCTGCTCGAAGTGGGAGAGTTCACCTATGGCCAGCCGATCGTCCACAGGTGGGACGATAAGACAAAGCTGAAGATCGGCAAGTTTTGCAGCATCGGCAGTAATGTGCAGATCTTCCTTGGCGGAGAACATCACACAGAGTGGCTGACGACTTATCCGTTTGACGTGCTGATGGGTGAAGGACAGACAAAGTCAAAAGGCGACGTAACTATCGGAAACGACGTATGGATCGGGAACGATGTGACAATTTTGAGCGGAGTGACGATTGGAGACGGTGCTGTGATTGGTGCCGGCAGCGTGGTGACGAAGAATGTGCCAGACTTCGCTATATACGGAGGTGCGCCGGCGAAGTTTATCAGATACCGTGCAGAGGGACATAATCTAAAATGGTGGCATCAGCTGCAGTGGTGGGACTGGCCACTGGAAAAGATAGCGGATGCGTATGAACTGCTCATTTCAAAAGATCTTCACGGCCTGATCAAATTAAGCGAGGAGTGGGATAAAAATGCCGAAGTTTAGCGTGATCGTGCCGGCACACAATGCGGAGGACTTTATCAGGAAGGGCCTGCACTCGATCAAGGCGCAGACGTTTAAGGATTACGAACTGATTGTCGTGTGCGACAGATGCACCGACCGGACGGCTGAGATCGCGCTGAACTATGCGGACAAGACGCTGATCCGGGACTTCGGCCTGGACGGTTTAAGCCGTAACGCTGGGATCGAGGCCGCAGAGGGTGAGTGGCTGCTGTTCATGGATCACGACGACTGGTTTTTGCATGAGTACGCTTTCCAGATGCTGGCGGATTTCCTGAACGCCAGGAAAAACGAACCGCTGGACGTGGTGCTGTTTAACTTCATTTGGAAGGGGCGGGGCTATGCTCAGCAGACACGATGCCGGTATGTGGCAGTCTGGAACAAGTGCTGGAGGAGGGAGTTCATCGGTGACACGCGGTTCCCTGCAAAGCCGCACTGGAGTGACGTTGATTTCAACCGGGACATGTTTGACAAGATGCCGATCTGCACGTCGATGGACCACGCACTGTACTATTACAACTACCTGAAAGAGGGGAGCATCAGCTGGCGGGCTGAGCAGGGCGAGATCGAGAAG
>Ga0310690_10009664_pt1 | contig 12080 bp, 6 predicted proteins | sample AusTroGonzalo_MG_2_FD_207661 | JGI IMG/M metagenome (GOLD analysis project Ga0310690, IMG submission 207661) | Bovine rumen microbial communities from tropical cattle in Woodstock, Queensland, Australia - Gonzalo_04 (v2) (version 2) | ecosystem: Host-associated > Mammals > Digestive system >...
AATACGCAAATCGCACCCTCTTCGGACAAAGATATGCAGGTTCCGCAGAAAACACCGCACAGCTTAACTCGTGCAATAAAAGCGTCGCCTTATGGCAAAACATCACACAATTACACCACATTGCAAAATCAGCACAAACCACCCATTGCAAGTACCAATCGGAGCTCGTTGCGATTGAAAAATCAAATAGGACAGCAAAACAGGAAAGTCAGCTATAATCCGCCAAAAAAACCAAGCCCCACACCTCCGGCTGTGATGCCTGACAAAAAAAACTGCGCCAAACATACAAACAGGTCGCGGGAAACAAAACGTGCGATGTTTTTAGCGGGACAACGCAAGAGCTTACTCGCGGCCAGCTCTGCTACCCCACCTCAAAAAATCCTCGTTCGCTAGAGTTCTTCATATAGTAGCTTGCAAAAAAACATGAAAACTTCTGCAGTATAGGAAAATTTGACAAAACAAAAGGCGCCGCCATCGGCGCCCGTTGTTCTTTTAATAAAAGTTTTTCGTTCAAGTTTTTACGGCTATCGTTTTGCCCTCATGCTGAACAGCGCCCGTTTCCGAGCAGGGCACATTGGTTTGTTCCACGTGGAACATCGTCAATATGCGTCATTCAAAAGTTTCAAGAACTCCTCTTGCCCTATCGGACGAAACTCGGTGATTGCCGAGCGTTTATCCTGCGCCGCATCTGCAATCGCACCGAAAGTTTCGCGCGAGATCTTGGTTTCCTTGATTTTTTCGGGCAAAGCACATGCCGCGTGGAGATTTGAAATCAAATTTGCTACCATTTCGATGGCTTTTGCGCTCCTCTCTTCCTGTGGGATCTCGCCGCACTTGTCTACGCCGCACATAAACGGAAGCAATTCTTGCAACTTTGCCTTTTGCGCGTCGGATAATGCATTCAATGCGGGAACCAAGCTGATGGTAATCATCTCTTCCATCGGTTCGCCCGACACGTCAGAGAGCGCTTCCGCAAGGGCGTGCGCCGCACCAAACAATACATTCCCATATGCAATGCCCGCATACGCAGATGCGAGCGCCACCGAAAGCGCACTTCCGGAATTTTCCTCGTCTTTTACGAGCTTTTCAATGTTTGCAAAAATGAGAGCCACCGCCTTTTGCGCGTAAATCTCCACCAAGGAAACACCGTCCGCACCAACGTATGCCTCTATCGCGTTTGCGAGCGCATAGATGACGTTTGCCGCCGTTACGCGCGCGGGAGAAAGCGCGGCAACGCGCTCGTCCAACACCAACACGTTTGGAACAATGGCGGGGGTCGAAACGTAACAATCGTCCAACGAAACATACCCGCTCGTCTCATGCCCCGAACCATTCTCGGTGGGCACCGCAATAAGCGGAATCAATTTTTCGGCACGCTTTGCCGTGCCCGCTATCGGCAGAAAATCGTCACAATTTTCCGATAAAAACAATTTGAGACCTTTTCCGAAGTCCATTGCGGATTCGCCGCCAACAGCAATGATGCCGTCGCATTTTTCGGCAAGGAACTTGGCTTTCAGCTCGCGCAAGACATTCAGATCGAGGCGCGCAGGGAGCGCGTCGTACAGGACGCTTTCCTTTACGCTGCCTCCACGAAGCGCCGAGCGCACCTTATCCGCCGCACCCAAGCGCACAGCGGTAGCGGATGCAATGACAAAAGGCTTTTTGGAGCCAAAACACTCCAGCTCCGCGCCGATCGTACGCAATGCACCTTCGCCGCAGTTGATTTTGGTCGGATTATAAAATTCAAAATATTTACGCATATTCACCTCTTTGCGCCGTCCCCATAGAGCGCGCTCCACTTTGCATCCGAAAGGAAGAGCTTGTCCGATACGTAAAAAATCCGCATAATGGCGGAAAAATGTTTGCTTGTACCGCAATACGAAACGCGCCCCTCCGAAAGTGCCGTTGCCGCCGTCGCGCGATTTGCCGCCACACGCGACAAAACGTTCTCATCTTCAAACACTATGCTTGTCAAAATATCGGATTTTTCCGTCTTTTTCATAATGCGGAGCGCATTTCCTTCTTTGATGAGACGAATGCGATTTTTGCCGGCGCAAAGCTCCAAAGCAAAAATGCCGGGCAGAGAGTACATCACGTCTTTTTGCGCGTCTTCGCTTGTCTCGGTCACGCGAACAAGTCGCTTTGCAATGCGAAGAAGCTCCACGTTTGCGCGGAGCCAAATGCCTCTGTTCTTTTTTGTTACCGCAGACATTTCCATCAAAAGGCCTCTGTTTGTTTTCTATTACGTTACCACACGCACGCGCGAATTGTCAACGCAATCGCCCGTCGTCAGTCTATTTTGCCCGAAGCAGGACGACCGCTTCAGCGGCTATCCCCTTTTCTTCACCCACAATGCCGAGCTTTTCCGTCGTTGTGGCGGCAAATCTCACGCACGATTTATCCATGCACAACACATTCGCTATCGTACGCTCCATTTCCGGCAAATAGGGAGCAAGCTTCGGTTTTTCCGCCATTACAGTGGCCGATAGGTTGCCGACCGCATATCCTTTCGCCGCGATCTCGTCGCACACGGTGCGCAAAAGATCCAAACTGCACGCACCTTCGTAGGCGGGGTCATCGGGCGGGAAAAAGTGTCCGATATCCGGAAGATCCGCTGCGGTGAGCATTGCGTCCATAATGGCATGCGTCAGCGCATCCGCGTCGCTGTGACCCACAAGTCCTTTGTCGTGCGGAATGCGTTTGCCGCCAAGCACCAAATCGCGCCCGTGAACAAGCGGATGCACATCGTATCCAACTCCGACCCGCACGGAAAAATCCTCGTAAAAGTCGGATAGATAGGTAATTTTCCTGTTTTTTGGATCTCCTTCCGCAAGAGAAACCGCGCCAAACTTTTTCTCAAACAACGTTGCGTCGTCCGTCGCTTCTTCCCCTGAAGAATACGCGGCATACAACTTGGCAAAATCAAAGCACTGCGGCGTCTGCACCGAGAAATACTCCGCGCGATCTACCGCACGCGAGCCCCCTTCCGTCTTCTTGCGGAGAGAATCGGAGCAGGGCACAACGGGCACCGCCGACCCTTCGCTTGCGGCAAGCGTCATCGTGCGCTCGATGAGCGCCGTCGTCACAAAAGGACGCGCGCCGTCGTGGATCGCCACTACAACGTTCTCCGTCCCAAACCGCTCCTTCACCAGGTCAAGCGCGCATTTTACGGTTTTTGTGCGCACGTCGCCTCCCGCCACCACAAAAACGGGCTTGATCGCATTTGCAAAAAGCGTCTCGGCCTCTTGCACCTTTTCCGCACGGACCGCAACCACTACCGCATCCACAAGACAAGAGGAAAGGAAGGGACACACGCTCCGCATAAGAACGGTCTCTCCGTTCACTTTCGCCCAAATTTTGTCCACGCCGGCACGGCTTCCGCTTCCTGCCGCAGCGATGATTGCAACTCCTTTCATTTTTCCTCGTAATAATCGGATATTTCCGAATTTTTCTTTTTACACGTTCGAGCGTGCCTCGCGCCTTGGAGCGTTGTCACCCGATTTGCACACATTGTCAGTCAATTACCTCGTAAAGCTCGGAAGATTCTTGCTTTTTTGTAACTTCCGCCACGTTCGTCACGCGAACGCGCAAACTGTTATTGCCGTACACGATCTCGATGGTGTCGCCCACCTTTACTTCCTTTGCGGGTTTGGCTTCTTTGCCGTTCAAAAGCACGCGAGAAGCGCTGCACGCATCCGCCGCAACGCTGCGCCGCTTGATCAATCGACTCACTTTCAAAAATTTATCCAATCTCATAGATATATATTACCATACCGCCGCGCTTTATACAAGCCCGAAACGCGAGGCGCTCGCCCCATCACTTTTTCTTCGCCGCAAGCAAAACGAGCTCGTACGCGCCGAAAACGACCAAGCTGACGCCGAAAATCACGCTTGCCGAGCCGCGGAACGACTCAATGAAAAGCAAGCACAGCCCAAGCACCAAGCACGCCGCGCCGACAACAAACTCCAAAACAAACCAAAACAGGTTTGCATCTTTACGGTGGAAGCGCGCGAGAAACGCATCCAGCACAAAAACGAGCCCCACGCCGCATAGAAGGTAGGGCGTGATCCGAACAAAGTTCGACAGCAGTTTTTCGGCAATAAACGCCACGCCGAGCGCGATGATAACGCCGCTCAACACGCCTTGCACGGAAAAAAGCGAGTGCTTTCTCGTGGCGGCAAGCACAACGTTGATCGCTCCGTACAAACAGAGCGCCACGCCGATGATGATGCCGACGGTGCCCGACGCGATTTTTAAGCAAAACAGCACGCCGATTGCAATCAAAATGAGGTCGGTGATGATCTTTTCCGCCAAAACGGTGGAGTTCTTTTGGGTCTCGAGAGTCTTTTTTGCCATAATAATCTCCTTTTCGGGGCGCATAGCCCCGCTTCCTTTTATATTATAGTATGCAAGGCAGGGGAAGGGGCAAGAAATAAATTAGAAATTGGGAATTTTGCGCGGCACGACCCGCGCCGCCATAACCGCACGCCGTGCAACTTCACTTGGCGAAGCCAAAACGCACTTTTCAACGAGCAAAACTTCACTTTCGGCAGAAAATTCACAGCTACAGTCATTTCGCGTTGCCGAATAAACCCCGCGTATCATATAGATGATCGGCAACCCTTCGACTGCGTTTAGGGGACAAAACGGGCATTATCTGCGTCGCAAACTGTCCGCAAGTCTTCGATCCAAATTCCTCATGCCTCCTTCTTAAATCCTACTTGTTTTGCCCTAAAACCGTCCCAACGGATAGGGCGCATAGACGAGCGCTCTCCGAAGAATCGGAGCTGAGCGCACTTTTTGTTCGCGATCCCCGACGATGCGGTAGTTAGCAACGCTGCCATTGGGGTTCCTCGAAAAATCAAAAGGTTTTTGAGGGGGGGTGGCAAAGAAGCATATGTACCTCTATCCGTTGGGATGTTTTTTCCAAAAAAAGGTATTGCCTTGTACCGCGCGCGTAATGTATAATGTATAGTACGATAGTATATACTTGTCACCTTATTCAATAAGGTGTGCATTTCGGAGAGGTAATTATGGCAAGGACAAACGGAGAAGGAAGACTGAAAAAGAGGCATGGTTGCGTAACCTGTCTGATCATCAACCTGGTCGTTTTGGCAATTTTCATTGCCGCAATCTTCATCGGCGGCAGTATTTTGTTCAAGTCGTACGTCAGCCCGCAGATCGGCGGTGTAACGCTGTCCGAAGCGCTCTCGCTTATGGGCAAACTGATGCGCGGCAAGGAAGCCAAGATAGCCTACACCGAAGAGGACCTTGACGAGTTTTATTCGGACTTGTCCTCATCGCTGTTCCTTGCGGATAAAGACGCGGCCACTTTGCAATACGAACTCGTGGACGACAATGCAAAGCGTTCTCTTGCCGAAGGCAGCGTTTCCGCCGCCGAAGAAGAAGGGGAGAGCGGCGCCTCTTCCTCGTCTTACGATAAGTCCGCTGCTTGGCGCGCCTTCCAAGACCTCACCGACGCGGAGCGTTTTGACCTGCTCTCCACCGAACTCAAAACCAAGTTCGGAAATTCCGTTACCACCTTTGCAAACATCGATCAGCCCGCGCAAGAAAACCTGCGCAAAGAGCTTGGGCTCAAGCTGTATCCCATCTCCGTGGAGCGCATTATGACGGAGCTTTTCCCCTCCGGCGAGAGCAAATCGGAAGAGAGCGGCGACACCTCCTCGGACGCGCTCGAAAACTTTTTGCTTTCCTTGGACTTTGACTTTGAAAACATCCTCGGCGCGGAGAACTTTTTGCAATCAAAATACGAATCTATCACGGTATCGGCAAACGGCGCCGCCGCCTTCATCAACGATATCGTTTCCTTCTTGGTGGGAAATGAAAACTCCCCGCTCCGCGACTCGCTCAAAGACCTTCCCGCCGGCGTGAAACTGACGGAATACGTTAAAGTCGCGTCGGTCAAAATCGCAATCAAGCCTTACAAAGTGGGGGACGAATACTTTTATCTGCGTAACGACGTTGCGCTCGGCGTAACGCTCAACCTGAAACTTCGCGACATGGTAAATGCGCTTCTCTCCTCGGACGAGATGCAACAGAACCTCGCGGGCGTGCCCGACTTTGCAAAGAGCATCATTCCCTCCCTTATTCCCAAAAATTTCTCCGTCAGCTCGACACTCTATCCCTTTGATACGGAAGGTCGACAAACCGCGGAAGTGACGTTTAACGGCGCCACCGAGAAACAGTCCAAAACACTCTCTCGCATCCTCGGCGCTCTTATAGGCGATCCCAACAAAGAGGACGGCACGACAGAGACCGCGGACGGATACGTGGACTTCTTTATGGAAGTGAATAAGATCGTCGTGCAAACCATCCAAGGCATCGAAAGCGGCGAAATCGAAGATGAAAACGGCAACACAGAGCCCTCCGGCACCCCGCAGATCCGCTTTGACTTTGTGGAGACCAAGGACGGCGAAAACTATGTTACGGACAGCGCCGGCAACCACGTCGCCGAACTGAAGATCATGACATTCGACACCTTGCTCGGCATGCTCAATCAGCAACTCGGGCTCTCCAAGAACGATCCGAACGCCCTTACGACGGACGATGTGTTCACCGTGCTGAAATGCCTGTATGTACATAAGGAAAGCGAAAAGGGCGCCATCTCCCAAGACACCACGGCGCTCAGTGCAGAACTGCAAAACAAGTACGGTCTTTCCCTCGACGCGCTGACTGCGGCGCTCTCGGGCAACACGGACGAACTGCTCTCCGCCTTTGATATCGCCAATATGGCATTTGACAAAACGACTGACGTTTCCGATATGGACCTCCATATTTCCGCGGAGAACTTTGTCGCGCTGTTGCTCACGTTCGTCGGCGAGATGGATAAGGGCGGCGCGTCCGAATCCGTATCGGCGGCGGAAGAAGAAGGCATGGGCGACATTTTGGAAACGCTCGCTGCTTTGGACCTCCAAATTTGCGAAGCAAAAATCTCGCAAATGCCGGGAGAGGAGAACGTATTCTACTTTGAATTCTCTTTGAAAGTGGATATTGCCGCCTTCATCAAGAAATCTGTTATGGGCGACGCCGAAAACAGCGACGACATCACCACGATACTGATTGACAAGGTGCTACCGAGCAAAGCCACCTTCCTCGGCTTGCGCGTGTGCTTCTCGCAAGCAGAAACGGACGGCGTTATAACGCACAAAGTCGGCACCGCCATTACCGATGTCGAATCCGACAAAGCAAAATACAAAACCAAGTTCAAAATCAATACCGATAATTACGCCGACACCGACGCCGTGTTCGGCTCTGTCTCAAAGTTCTTGAATGCCTTTGACTCGATAAGCAACGACAGTTCCGACGAACAGGGCGGAGACGTTGCCAAAGCAAGCATTTTCGACCAAGTCTCCACCTCGCTCGAAGAAGTCTTTGCGGAAGCCTTTGCGTCCATAGACGGATTGGCAAGCGAACAAGACTTCCCGCTTTCATTGAATTTTTACGCGGCGAGCGGCTCGGACAAGGGCGGCATTCGTCTCCCGAGCATGTTCCAAATCATGTCCGACCTTGTGAACAAGACGACGGGCGCAACGGGAGAGGACGCTTTAACGGCGGACAAAGCCAAAACCGTGCTTGCCATTCTCTATAAATCGGGCATCGATTTCGACACGTTGACGCCGAATTATACCGCCGCCGACGCGCAGAATTTCATCAAGGAAATCAATAAAAATTACTATCTCTCCTATGATAGCAAACTTGACGCGGAGACCTTGTTCTCGGGAGAAAGCTTCTCTAACTTGAATGCGGACTCCGTCTACTTCAAACCCAGTGACGCAGAAGAAGCAAAGTGGAAGGCGGACGCCCTCTACGGCGAGGAATACGAGAAAGCGGCGCTCTATACCGACAAAACGCCCACTTCCGAGCTTTCGCTTTCGCTCACGGGCAAGCGCCTCGCGGCGATTCTTGCGCAGGGCGACTTCCTTGGCAGCGGCATGATGGGCGATATGGGCACATTGGAACTCACCGACGTGGACTTTGCAAAGAAAGACGGCAAGCTCTATATGGTCGTGGATATGAAGTGGTCGATGAGCGGCGCGTCGTCGGAAGAGGACGACGTCATGGCAAAGCTTTTGCCAAGCGCAATCAAACTCTCTGCCGAAGTGGTCCTTTACGATCCCTTGACGCCCACCGATTACGCAACCACCATCTCCGTTAACAATGAAAACGGCGCGGATATCTTTGCGCTTCTCGGCTCTCTTGTGAACGGAAAGGCAGAAGAGAGCGAAAGCGTTTCTTCCATTGAAGCGGGAGAGGAGCTCTCCTTCTACGACTCTATGATGAAGACCGTTTCCGAAGCGGTCAGCGGCGTGTTCTCCGCCCTCGATGAAAAACACCTCGTCACCTATCTGAACGGCGAGGATCTCCTCAAGAGCGGCGACGACGCTTGCATCCGCTTTGCGGATATCTTCACCGTGCTTATCAATACGCTGGAGATAAAAGATGCGACCGCCTCTGACCTTGCCGACAAACTGCGTGAATTCGGCAGAATGCCCGCCTATACGTTGGAAGGAGACAGCGCAAGCTGGTCCGTGGACGTTACGGGCGTTACGGAGTTCTTTACCTCCGCGAACCTTGACGCCTTCCTCGACGAGGTCAAGAGCAACTATTATTGGACGGGTGAACTGACGGCGGAAAACCTTATGGGCGACAGCGCAAGTTTTGACGTCAGCACGGATAGCGTTTCTTTCCCCGCGTTGTATGCCGATACGCGCACGATCGAAGAACTCAAAGTGAAATTGGACGCAAAAGCGCTCGGCGCGTTGGTCAAACAAGCGCTCGGCAATATTGCGATGGGAGAGGATGCAAGCGCAAGTCTCATTCAAAGCAAGTTCCGCTTTGATACGACAAGCGGGGATGCAAAAGACCACAAAGCTTATTTGGATCTCGCGCTCCTCGTCACCCTTGCGGACGCCTCTTCCGTCCTTCCGACGCATATCGTAGTGCAAACGGAGATAGATCTCGGTTATGATTTCGTAAAGAACTGCTTCCCGGAGGACTTCACTTGCTCGGCAACCGTAAAGATCAACAATATGACCGACGGTCAGACTGAAACCTTGTTCGGATATATTTCCGGGTTCGTAGACAGCGTTACGTCAAGCACCATAACGGATACGATCGCGACAAGCATTCACGACGGCATCAAAAACATTCTCGACTTGTACCCCAGCGCCATCGTCCTTTCCTCGTCCGATAAGGCTCTCGTCTTGCCCGACGTTTACTCTTTCTTAATAGAAAAGACGGGGATGGAAGGCACCACCTCGCAACAACTCGCAGACCGTTTGCGCGGCTTTGGTATGCAATACAACCAAGACGCCGATCCCGATAATACAGGCAATTATGATTGGGTCAGCGACTTGAAACTCTTTGAAAGCACCGACGACCAATACGTCTATACCAATATGAAACGCGCTTACTTTATCAAAGACAGCGTCGATATCGATATGACGACCATCTATACCGGTCTCGGCGACCTGTTTGCGAAGATAGACGATACCCACTTTAATCTTAACGGCGACGGCGGCTTATACCACTACAGCGGCGATATCAAAACGCTCAAGATCTCGGATAAGGCGCTCGGCGTTATGATCCAAACCAAGAGCAACGAGAGCTTTGCGTCTGCCGTTTCTGGCAAGGATATGACGGTCAGCATCGAAAGCGTCAGGATCTACATTGACGATACCGATAAAAAGATGCGCATAGAGAGCGGCATCAAGGTATCCTTTACGGGTGACACCTATCCGATGCTTCCGAAATACTTCTTTGTCAAGGCGCTTACAAAAGAGAAAGGCGACGGTTACGAGACCGAAGTTTCCATCAATAATCTGTCTCACGCCGACACCGTTGCGTTCTTTGCGAGCTTCTCATCTCTTGAATCGATAGGCGTGACTACGGACGCATTCAACCTTTCGACGCTCGAAACCGAGATCAATAAGGCGATCGGCGATGCGCTCAAGTCCTTTACCGACGTGGGCATCACGTACGGCGTGTTTACCGCAGCCGACATTGAAAACGAATACAACGAAACCAACTACCCGGACGACAACATTACGGTTGCTGCGGGCGACGGTTACTTGGAAGTTCCCTCGGTATACACCTTTATGAACGACTTGCTGTTTGAAGACGACGACCCGACAAAACCCGAGGAAGAAGATCTGCGCGATATGTTTACTTCTCTGTTTATGGAAGAAGATACCATCGCAGAGAGTTTGCATATAAAAGACAACGCGCCGGATGAAGAGACCTACTCTATACAGACCGACCCGTCTTCCGACAAATACTATTTTGCAGAAAACGCAACCAAGACTTGGGTCATCGCGTCGTATTCGGATAAAGCGCTTTCAAAAGAGATATCAAAGAATATCAAGGATACAACGATATACGAAGGCAAGATAACCGTACCGTCTCTGTCGCAACTCATTATTCTTCATGCGGGCGACACTTCAGATGAATACAAGCATTGGATAGGAGAAAATGGCTTGTTCGGCGAAATGGATACCGAACGCGATTACATCGTCGTTACGATATACACCTCTCTGTCTGAATTCTCTGCGGCGGCAGGCACAGGCGGCGCAAATCTTTACCCGGATAACGTTTGGTTCACCGTTCTTATCGACTTTGACGATGCTGACAACAGTAAGGGGCTTATAAACTGTATGTCAAAGACAGAGATGGACACCTTTACCAACATACTTAAGGCATGCGGCAACACCTTTGATATAGACGATATCGCAATAGCCCTTGCAGAGCAGATCGTTACGAACATCAAGTCCTTTACTTCGGGTGTAACGGATTCGCTCAACAGCTATATCTCACCGTTTACGGTGACATCTGACTTTGCATTCTTTGCGAAGGGCGATACGTACTACTATTCCGAAAGCGATAATAAGTTAGGTTCGTACGATGCAGGCAGCCGAATTGACCTTAAAGAAAATGAGAATAACACCGGCGTCGGTTACTTGGTGATATATGCCACGCTTAAATTGGGTTGATAATTATGAATGAATGTGAAAAGATATGGTCAAGCATCTTAGACAGGGTAGCCGTACACGTTTCGGCGCCCTGCTACGAGATATATTTCAGTAAATTAAAGCCCGTTGCCATTCAGGACGGAAAGCTTATTTTGCTCACGGAATATTCTTCGGTCAAAAACGGCATTACGAAGAATTTTTCCGCCGACCTTAATATGGCGATACGCGAGAGCATGGCAAAAATAGAAAGCGCCGTCATTATTCTGAAAGATGAGCTTTCTACTTATGTAAACGAGGAAAAAACAGAGAAAAAAGAGGAGTTTGTGCCCTCTATCAAAAAGATAGTTTTTCAAAAAAATTACACGTTTGATAACTTTGTTATAGGTGATAGCAACAAGTACGCCGCCGCCGCGGCAAAAGCGGTTGCGGATGCGCCCGGCACAAGTTTGAACCCTCTTTTTATTTATGGAATGCCCGGTCTCGGCAAAACGCACATTTTGCATGCGATAGGCAATGAGATACTCCGCAATCATCCCGATATGCGCGTTTATTACACCACGGCGGAGAACTTCACAAACGACCTTATTTACAGCATTCGCAACAGCAATAATGCGGAGCTTTCACGTCAATTCAGAGAAAAATACAGAAACCTTGACGTACTCATGATAGACGACGTGCAATTTCTTGCAAACAAGACCAGCTCACAAGAGAGCCTCTTCCATGTATTTAATGACCTTTACACTGCTGAAAAACAAATCATTCTTTCCAGCGATCGCCCCGTAAAGGAACTCACTTATATTGAGGATCGTCTTACAAGCCGTTTTGCAAGCGGTGTTGTGGCTGACATCCAGCCGCCTTCCTTTGAGACGAGAGTTGCTATTTTGCAGAAAAAAGCGTTCCATTATAAAATAGACGTTACGCCCGAAGTCATCAATTATCTTGCGGAAAAAGAAAAATACAATATTCGTTTGCTTGAAGGTATGTTAAAGACGGTCGGTTATTTTGCATCTCTTAATAATCGTCCCGCAGACAGCGTGGAGTTTGTGAACGAGGCTTTGCGCGATAGTTCCAATAACCAAGCAAGTGAAATC
>Ga0310690_10009665_pt1 | contig 12079 bp, 19 predicted proteins | sample AusTroGonzalo_MG_2_FD_207661 | JGI IMG/M metagenome (GOLD analysis project Ga0310690, IMG submission 207661) | Bovine rumen microbial communities from tropical cattle in Woodstock, Queensland, Australia - Gonzalo_04 (v2) (version 2) | ecosystem: Host-associated > Mammals > Digestive system >...
GTTGAGGACAAAGTCTGGATAAGGCTCGCGGAGGAGCGCATCGCAGAGGCCAGCCGTTACCTCTCCGAGGTCGACTGGAAGGCCCTCTCCGGCAAGGAGCCCGGCGTGCTCGGGTCGGCCCGGCTGTACCTTCGCAATGTGTATGACAAACTGAATGGATTGACAAATGGACAAGGAAAAGCATGAGATGATGCGGGCGGAGCGTGCCGCCCTGGAGGCCTGTCCGCCTGACATGGTGAAGACCATGCACGGCGAGGTGGACTTCAATGAGGCGGCGCGGGCATTCTTCCTTCGCGGATACAGGAAGGAGGAAGCGAGGGTGAATGCGGCGAAGGTTGTGCTCGATCAGCGGGTCAAGATACTGACGGAGTCTATTCAACTGCACCCCGATGAAAAATATCTCAAGGGCAAACAGGATGGGTATCGCGAAGCAATAGAACTCCTGAACAGTTCAGAGGAAAGCATAAAAGTAGAATTGGTATGATAGGGAAACTTGAAAGCGAATTGATGTGCGATGCGTCTGGGAAGGTGTATGCAGTAGCCCCGCCTCCTATCAATGACATTGCCACGAAAGTGAATGAAATCATCTCCTATCTGAACAGGAGGGAGATGGAGACAAAGACAAAGACAAAGACATCGGGGCTTACGGCTTTATTGTGCCGTTCTCGTTCCGGGCTCCTGGAGCAGATGTTGATGGAGCAGGCGTGTAATGTCCCACCTCTTCCCGATGGGTGGAGATACGAGTTCGATATCAAGAAAGAGTTTGACCCGGCCTCGAAGGTGGCCAAGTGGGTGGCAACCGCCAAGCCCGTACAGGTCAAATAGAATTGCAGAATCGCCATTTCTATTTCGTCATTTAGCACTCCGATTGTAAAAAGGCAGGATAGATATGAAAAAGATAATGTTTAATGACCGCTACGGCTTGACGCAGGCCGTGCTGGAAGGCCGCAAGACGATGACGCGGCGGATAGTTAAAGGAGTTCTGCTGGGACACGTCCAGAACGGGATGCCCGGGATGGCTGTGGTCGGCGCCCCCTACAAGGTCGGCGAGGTCGTGGCCGTGGCGCAGGCGTATAAAGATGCTTTTGGCTGTCCTGATGCTCTTTCTGATGAACTCGCAGGATGGAACAATAAGATGTTTGTTAAGGCCGGCAATATGCCTCATAAAATCCGCATCACCAATGTCCGCATCGAGGGACTGCAAGACATCAGCGACGAGGACTGCCTGCGGGAAGGGATAGTAGCCGATAAGTGCAAGACACATTTCAATGGATACGCATACGATTGGTGCTATGACCAAGACGGTGACATTCTTGCCTCGTGCTGGTATAAAACTCCCCGCGAAGCCTTTGCTGCCCTCATTGACAAGGTGTCCGGCAAGGGGACTTGGGCCAGCAACCCGTGGGTGTTCGTTTACGAATTTGAACTGGTGAAATGAGCGGGATGGGCATAATGACATCGGACCCCTACGGCATCACTGTACGGGCTACGGTGAGAAGAGTGAAGCGCCTCGACTTGGGTACATTCGGCGTCTTGCTGGCCATCTGGGACAGCGACCAGGACATAGAGGTCAGATTCCCTGACAGGTCGGTCAACGGGCGTTATGCGCGGGATCCACAAGTGGGTGATGAGGTCGTGATAACCATTGACAAGTATTGATGCACGGTCTCTGATGGGGGAGGGGGCGGTCAAAATCTCTGAGCGACCATCGCTCAAGACCACGCCCCCAGTTTTGAAAACGCAACGGGTGATTTTTCGAAATTCAGGGACCTTTGAAAATGCCATACAGTTGCCCTGGGGGGCATATTTGATAAAAAATAAGTTACCGCAATGACTGATAGAAAGAAAACAGGTCCGAAAGTGACCGACATGGACCAGACGCGCACGGCTGCTTACCGGCGTCTCGGCATCGGTGGCAGGACGATCTACCGGGCGAGATGCAAGGAACTGCTCGACCAGGGGGATCTCTATTTCTGCGACCTGACCGAGTTGGCGCATTACGCGAAATCCTGCGAGTTGTACCTACGCTTCGACCGCCAGCTCACGGCGGACGGCGACTTCCTGACGTACATCGACAGGATGGGGAACGAGAGGCTGTACCCGCACCCGGCCATCAAGGCGTGCCGGGATGCGCTGTCGGACATCCTGTCCATAGGTGCGCACTTCGGCTTCACTCGATGGAGCCGCAAGCGCCTGGAGGCGGAAATCGAGGAAGCGGAGGATCCGGTGGACGCCATCATGAAACTCGTGAGGAATGACGGCGCAAGACCTCGGAAGGCAAATTGACGCCTACCCCTCGGGGGTGCGGTCGGGGGAAATCCCGTCCTGCGAGTTCATCAGGCTCGCAGTGGGCCGGTATTACACGGATTTCGACAGGAAGGACATCTACTTCGACATCCAGCCCGTGCTCCTCTTCTGCGTCTTCACGGAGCAGCTGAAGCATTTCAAGGGGGACCTCGCGGGGCTCGCCATCGACCTGGAGCCCTGGCAGATCTGGTTCGTCGCCAACGTCCTCGGATGGAAGGTCAGGGCCACCGGGAAGCGGCGCTTCATGTACGCGGACCTGCTCGTGCCCCGCAAGAACGGCAAGACCACCCTCGCCGCCATACTCGCCCTCTTCCTCCTGTTCCTGGACGGGGAGCCGGGCGCCGAGGTCTACACCGCAGCCGTGGACAAGGCCCAGGCGAAGATATGCTTCGACGCGGCGAAGGTGCTCATTCAGGACAGCCCGTTCAGCAAGGTGATGACCGTCCACCGGGGGGATGTCCAGTACGAGAAGACGCACTCCATCCTGATGCCCCTGTCCAAGGACACGAAGAACAAGGACGGTCTCAACCCCCACGGCGCCATCTGCGACGAGCGCCACGCCTGGACATCCAACGAGATCTACGACGTCATCAAGACCGGCATGGGCGCCCGGTCCCAGCCCCTCGTCATATCCATCTCCACTGCCGGTCTCGACACGTCGCTCCCGTACTACGAGGACATCCAGACATACAAGGACGTCCTCCGGGGCATCAAGGAGATGGACAACCGCTTCATCATGCTCTTCCTGCCCGACGAGGGGGACCGCTGGGACGACCCCGACGTCTGGCGTAAGCTCAATCCGAACTACGGCGTGTCCGTGTCGGAGAGTTACATGGCCGGCGAGGCGGAGGAGGCCCGCATCAAGGGCGGCAGCACCCTCGTCTCCTTCTTGGTGAAACATCTGAACATGTGGGTCGACGCCCCGACCGTCTGGATACCCGACGACCAGTACATGGCCAACAACGCTGATTTTGACGCGAAACTCCTGAAGGGGGAGGACTGCTACGTCGGGATGGACCTTGCGTCGAAGGGGGACATCACCTGCACGGCGCTTTTCTTCCCGAAGTTCCGGGTCGTCAGGCTCATCTCCGTAGTGCCGGAGGCGAAGGTACGGGAGAAGGAGGACAGGGTCGACTACCGGCGCTGGGAGGAGCAGGGGTGGCTGACGGTCACTCCGGGCAACGTCCTGGACGAGGACTGGTACGTCACGATGATCCTTGGGGAACTGTCGCAGTACAAGGTGCGCTGCATCGCGTACGACCCCTGGGGGATGTGGGACATCGTCCCGAAACTCTCGCGCTATGAGCGTGAACTGATGGCCTACCAGCAGAATATCCGGTACATGTCCGTCCCGACGAAGTACCTGGAGTCGGAGGTCCGCAAGGGGACGCTCAACTTCCTGAACAATCCCGTCATGCGCTGGATGATGGGGAACGTCTCCATCTACACGGATCCCAACGCGAACATCAAACTCGACAAGGCCAAGTCCAGGAACAAGATTGACGGCGTGGTCGCCACCGTGGACGCCATCGGGGGATGGCTGACGAAGACGGCGGACAACAAGCAGCCGTATTCCCATCACACACTCCGGACCATCAAGCTATGATCTACGTCCACCGCCTCGTCACCGACTCCGGTTTCATCGCGGAGTTCTGGCGCCGCCTCGCGGAGATGCGGGCCGCGGATCCGGACGTCACTCAGGAGGCGGTGTTCGAATCCCTGAACGAGGAATACAGGGCGGTCTTCGGTGAGGACCGCTATAAGAGTTTCGACGCCTTCCGCAAGCGCCGGGACCGCTGCGTCTCCAAATGATAACATTATCATTTAAAAGGATATTATCAAACGGACAAATGTCCAGCGGTTTTTTAAGTGACTTTGCTACCATTGCAGTGCAATGGGAAAAAGTTCACACAATCGTCAAGGGTTCAAGGCAAGGCTGCGGAGCTGGTTGCTGGGTCCCATCAACCAGTTCGGCAGCTACGCCGGAATCTACAACAACGGCATCGACGCCGGTGTCACCGTCAACGGGGACACTGCCCTGAGATACACCGCGGTCTACGCCGCTATCAAACTTCTTTCCGAGAACATCGCCGGACTCCCCAAGGAGGTCATGGTCAAGACCGACGACGGTGGGTTCCTTCCCGCGACGGGGCATCCCGCATTCAGGCTCCTATCCGGAGATCCCAACCCGTACACCGACAGTTTCACATTCTGGTTCACCATCATCGCCTGGCTCGAGGGCAAGGGCAACGCCTTCGCCGTCATCAGGCACGAGAAGGGGCGCCCCGTGGCGCTCCATCAGGTGAACCCCGACTGGGTGAAGGTGCTGTTCGTGGAAGGCGAGAAGATGTACTCCGTGAAGTCCATGGACCCGGACTTCGCCTTCCTCGACGGCATATACCTCGAGCACGAGATGCTGCACTTCATGCTCTTCACGCTCGACGGGCTCGTCGGCGTGGACCCGATCTCCTACAACGCCGCGGCCATCGGAGAGGGCATCGCCGCCCAGAAGTTCACCTCGGACTTCTACCGCACCGGCGGGGCCATCAAGGGCGTCCTCGAGACCGAGCAGGCCCTTGGCGACGACGACTACGAGAAGTTTATGAAACACTACGAGCAGAGCGCAGGGAACTTCAGGACCCCTTTGCTTGAGTACGGCTTCAAGTACAAGTCCATCAACCTGTCCCCGGAGGCCGCGCAGCTCCTGCAGTCGAAGACGTTCACCATCGACGACATCGCCAGGATCTTCTGCATCCCGCCGCACATGCTCGCGGAACTCTCGCACGCCACCTTCAGCAACATCGAGCAGCAGAACATCTTCTTCGGCGAGTATTCGCTGAGGCCCATCTGCAAGCGCCTCGAGAAGCAGCTGGAAAGGAAACTCTTCCTGGAGGCGGAGGTCGAGCAGTACCACGTCAAGTTCGACCTGAACGGCCTGATGCGCGGAGACGCGTCCGCGAGGGCCGTCTACTACGAGAAGGGCATCAACGCCGGCTGGATGACGCCCAACGAGGCCCGCGAGTACGAGGGCCTGAGGCGCCTGCCCGGGCTGGATGAGCCGCGCATACCACTGAACTACACGACCGTCGGCGATGCCGGCGAAAACAAGGAATAGACATGAAACTCTACCGGAACAACATCGCGCAGATCGGTACGCCCGTCAAGGGAGAGGTCACCGACTCCACCATCGCCGTGACCGGAAAGGTGGCCTGGTACAAGGACAACGCCACCTGGGGCGTGGCGTACAGGAAGTCCGGCGCATCCAGCTGGACGCACAAGTCGTCCACCACGCAGGACATCTCCAAGACGCTCACCTCGCTGGATGCCGAGACGGCGTACGACATCAAGCTCTACGTCAAGTTCAACGGCGCCTACCAGTACGGCCCGGCCATCGAGGTGACCACCGAGGCGGCGCCCGTGGATCCTGCCCCCGACCCCGAGAACACTTAATCCGCAAGGCTATGGCAGAAGAGAGAATTATCCGCCGGTGGCAGGAGGCCCCGGTCATCAGGAAGATAGACGAGGAGAAACGCACCGTCGAGTTCGTCGCAAGCGACAGCAGCGTCGATTCTTACCACACGGTCCTGCCCGTCGACAAGTGGGACCTGTCCCGCTACGAGAAGAACGGCATCGTGGGATACATGCACGACGTCTACGGCGAGTCTTGGACGAAGTCCGCGGATCCGGACGACGTCATCGGCAAGGGCGTCGCCTTCGTCGAGGACGATAAACTCATCGTCCGCATCACCTTCGAACCCAAGGACCTCAATGAACGGGCAGACAAAATTTTCCGCAAGGTCATGTTCGGAACCTTGAATGCCGTCTCCGTCGGCTTCCGCGCCACGAAGAAGGGCCACATGGGTGACGAGGAGAGGGGAGAGGACCCCGATGTCTACTACTACGGCGGCATGGAGCTCCTCGAGGTCTCCGTCGTGAACATCCCGTCCAACGCCAACGCCCTGAAGCGCTCCATAGAGCTGGAGCAGGCTTCCTGGGACATCGAGAAGAAAGAAATCGACCCGGCTCCGGGGGTCAAGCAGACCATCGGGGAAGAGTCCGATGAAACCATAGTACAAATCGCCAGGGCACGCGCCCTTTTGGCAAAAAACCACTGATCCAATGAGAAAATCCACAGAGATTTCCGCTGAGCTCGACACCAAGCTGGCCGAGCTTCAGGCTTGCCAGGATCCCGCCCAGCGCAAGGCCCTGGCCGGCAAGGTCGAAGAGCTCACCCATGAGCTCCAGGATGCTCAGATTGACGAGGCCGCAAGGCGTGCCCTCGCCAACCAGAGGGTCCTTTCCCCCAACGAGAAGAAGGAGCTCAAGCGCTTCTCCATCTCCAAGTTCCTCCGTCAGGCCGTCCCCGGAGCCGTCATGGACGGCATCGAGGCCGAGATGGAAGCGGAGGGCAGGAAAGAGTTCGAGCGCTCCATCCCCGGAGCCGCCGAGGGCAAGTTCCTCCCTTCCTTCCTCCTCCGTGACGTCACGTTCTACGACACCAACGCCACCGAGTCCGACTACGGCAAGGCTTTCGTGGAGCAGACCCGTCTGACCTACGTCGACGCCCTCCGCAACGCGATGCTCGGCACCAAGCTCGGCGTCCGCTACCTGAACGGGCTCGTCGGCAACCTCGGCCTCGTCAAGGGTGGCGGTGCCACCGCTTCCTGGTACGCTGAGGGTGCATCTGCGAGCAAGAGCAAGCCGACCTACGCCAAGGCGACGATGTCGCCCAAGCGCCTGCAGGTCATCCAGGGCGTCACCTACGACCTCCTTCACCAGTCCAGCCTCGCCGTCGACCGTTTGATCATGGGCGACCTGACCAAGGCCCATGCCGGCGCCCTTGACGCCGCCATCTTCGCCGGCTCCGGCTCCAGCGGCCAGCCTACCGGCGTCCTCGCCGCCTCCGGCGTGAACGACATCACCATCGATACCAACGGCGGCCCGCTCACCTACAACCTCCTTGTCCAGATGGAGACCGAGGTGGCGGCCGACAACGCACTCCTCGGCTCCCTCGCCTACGTGTCCAACGCGAAGGTCCAGGGCAATCTCAAGACCATTCCTCAGATCGCCGGCTATCCGGTCTATCTGATGAACGACGGCAAGGTGAACGGCTATCCGTTCCTCATGACCAACGCCATCCCGAGCAACCTCACCAAGGGCTCCTCGGAGAATGTCTGCTCCGCCATCCTCTTCGGCGCCTGGGACGAGATCCTGGTCGGCGGATGGGGCGGTCTCCAGTTCATCGTGGATCCTTTCTCCGCGAAGGAGGACGGCGTGCTCGAAATCAGCGCCGCCGCCTACCACGACGTCCTCGTGCGTCGTCCCGAGGCGTTCTGCAAGATTGACGAGGTTACTACCACTTAAACACCCGGACCATGACTGAGAGGACTCCCGTAACGATGAATGCGAACCAGCTTTTTGACGAGTTCAAGAAGCATATCCGCATGACGTCTGATGACCTTGACGCCGACCTCCGCCAGAAACTCATGGCGGCGGTCCAGGCGGCTGAGCATCACATCGGGAAGACCATCCTTCAGTCGGAGTTCGTCGTGAATAAGCCTTTCGCCCGCGCATTCATACTCAAGGTCCCGGTCAAATCCGTCCAGGGCCTTGAGGTGGATGGCCGCGCGGTCGATGATTATCAGGTTGTCGGACGTGTCATGTCCGTCAGCCCGGATGTCACCGGGGAGCGCATGACCGTCTCTTATGTGGCGGGCTACGACAACATCCCCTTTGACATGAAGGCTGCGATTTTCATGCACGCTGCCACGCTTTTCAATAACCCGACGGACAGCGTCGAGACGCTTGCCAAGGCGTCGAAGAACCTGCTCCGCCCTTACCGCAGCTGGGGACTCGACGATGGAGAACAGGATTAACATCGGGGAACTCGAAACCCTCGTGACTCTCCTCTCTCCAACCCCCGCTCTGGGGACGGAGGGCGAGAAGTACGCGACGTATTCACCGTTCCGCGACGTCTTTGCCAGGGTGGACCGCAACGTGTCCGACGACCTGGCATTTGACAACTATGACGGGCGCGACAACGTCGGCCTGACCATCTACAAGGTTCAGCAGCTCACGACGAGGTGGCGCATCAGCTTCCAGAACAAAACCTATCAGATCCTGTCCATCGACGAGATCTCCAGGGTGTCTCCCCTCTGTGTCCTTAACCTTCAATCCATCGACTAATATGGGAATGGGACTGACCATAGAGGGGCTTGATGACTGCCTGAGGAAGCTGGACGCGCTCCCTGCGAATGCGCTGAAGGTCTGCGAGGAGTCCATGAAGGAAGCCGGGAAGCCGGTCGTGCAGCATGTGCGCTCGGGCGTCCCGTCGGAGTTCAGGCGTCTTGTCAAGATGAAGCTTATACCGGCGGAGCGCATGATGAGCGGTTTCACCACCCTCATCATCGGCGCTTTCAAGGGCAAGGTCAGGGGCAACGAGATCCCGGCCTGGTTCAAGATGTATTGGAAGAACTACGGAACCCTCACTCAGCGCGACCCCCAGCATGAGTTCGTACGTCCTGTGAAGAAGTCCGTCCGTGGCCGTCGCAACAACGTCGGACAGGCGCATGAGAATTTCTTCGACGACGCGCTCCGTGGATGGGAGGGCATGATGGAGCAAGGTTTCGTGGCGGCGCTAAGGCGCCGGGAAGACCAACTTGTAAAATGAGACTGGAATGGTAGAGACAATCAGCTCGGCATTGATGACGCTCTGCGCGACGGCGCAGATCGCCAACCTCTTCTCCTCGGAGGCGGAGGTAAAAGGCTATCCCTATGCCGTCTATGACGCGGAGTTCACGCCTTACTACGCCAAGGATGGCGTCTACAAGATCGTCGCCGTGGTGACTGTCAAGGCTTATTCCAAGCTCTACACGGAGGCCGAGAGTCTCGCCGAAAGCATCGACGGGGTGATACAGTCCGGTTTCAGTGCGTCACCGTACACGGTCAGGACCGTCTCGCAGGACCGCAAGGACTGCCTTCAGGAGACCTGGTCGGTTACTTATGAATACCGCATAACACAGTTTAGAACATGACAGCAGGTTATAACATACGTTTGAAGGTGGAAGACAAGTATCTCATCGGAGTCACTTCCGACGAGGTCTCCGTCTCCCCGAACACCAAGACCAGCATCGTGAAGGAGAACCAGGGCACCAAGCAGGAGGCCATCACGGGCCACACCGTCACGTTCTCCGTCTCCGGCCTCATCGACAATACCGGAGGCGACTCCACGATGCTCGACAACGACGACATCATCGCCCTGGCTGTCCTCACCGGGGACAGTGCGGTTGTGGACATCGACTACATCCGATCCAACGGCGACGAGTACACGGGTACGGGCGTCATCACCGGCTACACGGAGAGCACTCCGGCGTCGCCCGATGAGGACAGTACCTACTCCCTGACCATCGAATCCAACGACCTCGAAATCGAAGACTAACCATGGCAAGACAGGCAGGATACAACGTATATCTCACCAAAGGAGGGAGTACGTTTGTCGGAGTCACTTCCGACGAGGTTTCCATCGAACCGAACACCAAGGAGAGCGTCACCAAGGCGGATGCGGGCGTAAAGCAGAAACGCGTCACATCCCACACCACGAACATCACCGTCTCCGGTCTCATGGAGGTCTCAGGCAGTGACTCTTCCGTGCTCTACAATGACGACATCATGGCTTTGGCCATGGGCAGGGCCACCTTCACCGTCGTCTACGTCCGTGGCGACGGCTCGAATTACACGGGAACGGCCATCGTCTCCGGTTACACCGAGAGCACCCCGGCGGATCCCGACGAGGACAGCACTTACAGCCTTCAGCTGAGGCTTCAGGACCTTCATAAGGTAGTGTAGTATGGACGTCATTCGGATCAACGGAAGGGAATACAGGGTCGAGGCCAACTGGCGCGCCCTGACAGGCTATCTGAAGGAACGCGGCACGGACTCCCTCGAGGCCGTCGCGGACGTCATCAACCTCTCTCCCTCGAATATCGGGGGCCTTATGGCCGCCTGCATCAACGAGGGTGAGAGGCTTGAGGGGCGGGAAGTCCACCTTACGGCGGATATCCTGGACGAGATGCGTCCGGCGGAAGCCATACAGGTGGCGCGGGAGTTCATTACGATCTACCTCTCACAGGTGGCGCCGAGTCTTCCCGAGGAGCCAAAAAAAGACGAGGCCCGGTAGAAGTCTCCTACCCGACCATCGGGCAGGTCCGGGGCTGGGCCTACGGTCTTCTGAGGATGTCCCGGGATGACTTCCAGGCCATGCGGATGGGTGAGTTCTTTGAGGCGATGGACGCCTTCCGGAAGGAGGCGGAGGCAGGGAGGATGCACGTCGGGAACCTCGCAAGGGGTCTTGGCATCCGGATCTGGAATCTCCTTGTCTCGAAGAAGGACCGGGCGAAGGATGAGCGCAAATGGTGGCCTATGCCGTGGGACGAGCCCGACGACACCTCCCAGGATGCGGCGCGCGAGCTCGCAGCCATGTCCGATGAGGAGAGGCAGGCCAAGGTAAACGAATTTTTGTCGAAGATTAGGAAATGAGCACAGGACTGAATCTCAAGGCGGTCTTCCAGGCCGATACCAAGGACCTCTCCCGGGGCGCCAAGCAGGCGAAGCAGGAGCTGAAAGATTTCGGTGCCGTAGGATCCGAGGTGACGTCCCAGCTTGCGGACGCCCTGGGCGTGGACGCCAACCAGCTTCTGAAAGTGTCCAACGCCGCCAAGGGACTCGGAACGAGGCTCACGGAGTCCGGCAACGCCGGAGTGGCCGCTTTCGGCAAGCTTCTCCAGCAGATCAACCTCACCCAGGTCGCCCTTGCCGGTCTCGGCATCGGCGCCCTCGTCAGCTCGTTCAAGCTCCTCAATGCCGAGGCAGAGAACTTCAAGAACACCATAGCAGGCGCCCGTCTGGACGCCGGTACGATGGCGTACCTGGACACCTACACCCAGGTGCTCCATGACTTCAACGCCGCCACAGGCAAGGGCGTCGCGGAGTTCGGGGCCGGTATAAAGAAGACCTGGGGACGGTTCACGGCAAACTTCAAGCAGAGCGTCGTGAACGGTCTCACGGGTCAGGCGGGCGGATGGGAGACCGTTCTGGGGCCCGTGATCTCGGGAGCCTTCGGTATCGGAGGCAACCAGAAGGAGGCCACCGCAAAGGCGGAGCAGGCGGAGCAGCTCGCGCAGGACATCTTCGATCTCCAGCGTCAGATTGCCGCCAAGAGTGTCGAGTGGCAGAGAACCGAGGCGCAGATCGCTGAGTACAGGCGAATTGCCAAGGACGACAGTTATACCCTGGCGCAACAGTCGCAGGCAGCCGCTCAGGCGGAGGCCCTTATCCTCCAGCGCTACGGAGAGGAGGAGACCCTGAAGGGGAACATCGCTGAAAAGACGAAGCAGATCCGCAACCTCGCGCGGAACAGCGTCGAGGCCGAGGATGCCATGTATGCCGCCGAGAAGGAGGCCTATGCGGTCACCGCCGCCAAGGAATCCGCCCTGAAGGCCATCAACCGCGACCAGAAATCCATCAATAGCGCAGTAAATGCAGAAGTTGCCGCTCGTCGCGCGGCTATCGCAGCTCTTGAAGAGGAAAGGAAGAAGATGGAGCAGTTGAGGGCGACTATGGCGGCGACCAACTTGGGCGTATCAAAAAAGAGCTCTTCTGGCGTTCAGGGCAAGGCGGAAACGCAGATGCAAATGGGGCTTATAATCCACCCGACTTATGACCCCAAGGAGATCCTGGACATCTCCAAGGAAATCGCTTCCGTCGTGGAGCAGGG
>Ga0310690_10009666_pt1 | contig 12079 bp, 10 predicted proteins | sample AusTroGonzalo_MG_2_FD_207661 | JGI IMG/M metagenome (GOLD analysis project Ga0310690, IMG submission 207661) | Bovine rumen microbial communities from tropical cattle in Woodstock, Queensland, Australia - Gonzalo_04 (v2) (version 2) | ecosystem: Host-associated > Mammals > Digestive system >...
CGCCCGCCTTACGGCGGGCGACCCGCCTGTCACAGGAATATACAAGAACAAAAGTACAATCGCCAAAATGCGCACACTTCGGTGCGGAAGCCCCGTCGCCTTCAAAAAAATCATGAGCATTCCCGCCAATAGCACCACATGAAACCCGCTAATCGCCAAAACATGCACAAGGCCCGAGCGCTGAAAGTCGCTCCGCAATGCATCGGGAATGCCACTCCGGTCGCCCGCCAAAAGCCCAAGCAAAAGCCCTGTTTCGGACGGATCCAGGTAATCGCTGAACCGCGACCCGATCCATTGGCGGAACTGATAAAAGCTGCGTTCCGGCACCCAGTTCTTGCCGTAAACAGTCCAATGGACAAACTTGCCATAGGCCAAGAGTCCTTGCGACTTGAGCCAGCCGCGGGTATCGAAGGCGCCCGGCACCGTAGGCGGTAAAACCGGGTAATAGGACGCCTCGTAACAAAGCGAATCACCGGGCAACGGGTATTCGGGCAAAGAGCGTTTTTCGGTCAGTCGAACACGATAAGGCGAAACCGCCTCCCCCGTTACCCTCTGCGTCGAGCGAATGACGATTGCCATGCCGCTCTTTTTTGATTGCGTCGTCTCAACAATCCCGCAAGCCTCTGTAAAAGCACCTGTCGCAAGCAAATCACTTTCAGTTTTGCGCACCGAAAATTCATGACATGCAAACGCCACCACGATGCTGATCAAAACAACCCACTGCAGTGACCTTTTGAAAACATGGGTCACAAGGCATAAAACGGGCCACAAAAAACAAGCGTACAGCGGTTCATCAAGGCCCGCAAAAACAAGCGTCATCACAACGGCGCTCAACAAGGCGGGTTTTCCCATGAGCGGGGTGAGCAGGTTGTTCAAATCAGTCAGAATTTTGTATTTTTTTCTAGATTTCATAATTATAAAGCCCTTCAAAAGAGTCCCTCTTCTATACACGCTTTTTTGAAGGCACTGGAACGTTTTTTTATGAAAAATTTTTGTAAAAAATTTTGTGTGTTGTACTTTTTAGGCCTGGTGCTGCTTCTGGCCGGCTGTGGCGACGATCCCGATAAAGAATTTATCCTTTACCCGGACAGCGGACTTGCTTTTGGCTTGTTCCCCAATGACTACGCCCGAAACGATTCTTCGTCGGCAAATCTGGCTCACGGCATTACGTTGACGGTCCACCCTAACGCCACTTACAAGCTGTCGTTCGATGTAGACCCCAATTTTGAAGCCCCCAAGCTCCAACTTTTTAGAATTTACCTGAGCAAAGACGGCGAAGAATTGCGCGCCCAAGAGGTCCGCACTCTGGATCCTGTCGTGAAAAACGGCCGCTACACCTACTCCTTCATTTGCGAAGAACGCGAAAGCGCCTTGTGGGCTACGACCCTGATTCAAAACGACACCTACTACCAAGGCAAAGTTTCGAACATCCGCTTCACGGGTGAAGGCGCCTACTCCGACCATTTTTCCATTAACCTGATTCTGGTCGGCGATATCGAAGATGAACTTGAAGACTTTACCGTCAAGGAACTGGCATCCAACTTGTTGGCGGAATACCGCAAGCTTTATACGTCTGTAACGATCGATACGCTGTATATCAACCGTGCTTCTGAACACCCCACACTCGGGAAAAAGTACCCGGCAAACGAGCCCTGGATTGCAGGCCGTTCTTCGGATGACATCATGGTTTCTGAACTGGGTGGCTGGCCCGGGATTGAAAACACATTGGATATTACCCTGGTGCATTTTATTGACCAAGAAGGCATTCTGGGTTATTCAAACCTGTTTAGCGCAAACCTCGGCAAGGGTCTCGGAAGCACTGTGGTTTTGGGAACGCATATCAAGACCCCCACTGGCGAAGAGGCGCTGGACATGCAGGGAATCATTGAAACGGCTCTCCACGAGACCGGACACTTCTTTGGACTCCGCCATACGACCGCAACTAGGGCCGACATCGAAACCATTTTTGAAGACTACGATTTTGGCGACTATTCGAACTTGGAAGACGGACTCGAAGACACGCCCTCTTGCAATACGCTTTTGGCCGCAAGTCTCGCCAAGGTTCAAAGGACCGACTTCCGCGTGAACCGTTTGATGCCGCGCATCCGCGTTTTTGCCAACACGACGTTCAAAGTCGAGAACTGCCCGGATGCAGGCAATTACATGTTCCCGCTCACGGTCGAAAACAAGACTCTCAAGTTTAGCGATCAGCAGTTGGACATTATCCGCCAAAACCTGATGATTTTCCCGCATTGATTTATGAAAGCTTCGCAATTTTCTGAACAAGCCCAACTGATTGCATTTGTCTTGCAGCCCGGTGAACAGTGGTTGCCCGAAGTGATTGACGCTTTGGAACAGACTTGGGGCAAAATCCGCCACAAGGGTAAGCTGTACGCCTTCGATAAGACGCCTTATTACACGCCCGAAATGGGCGAAGGCTTGTACCGCGGCGTTGTTTCGTTTGAGAAAACTATTCCGCCCGAAACCATTGCGCTTGAAAAGGAGCGCAGCAACGCGCTGGAACTCACGATGGCACAGGCCAGCGATCCTGAGGCCCGCCGCGTAAACATTGACATCGGTTACATGGACTTGGACAAGGTGGTGCTCCCTAGCTACAAGCGCGGGCCCTTTAAATTGTACGCCGGAAACGGAGTGTGGCTCGACATGCTCCTGACTTATGCAAAGGGCGAATTCCACCCCACCGCCTGGGCTTTCGAAGACTTTAAACGCAACCCCTACCAGCACGATTTGCAGCTCATTCGCGAGCGTTACAAGAAAGCGGGCGGCGGCAAAACGGGCGCCACAAACGAAACGGCGGTACGACTTTGAAAAATCTGGTCTCGATTGTCATTGGCGTAATCGTCTTACTTTTTGGAGTCCGCTGGTACATGCAACAATCGGCGGCCAAAGAGGCTTTTGACAAGCACGAAGCGCTAATCGCCGAGACCAACGAATGCCTTGAAATGGCAGAATGGAACTGTGCCGAAAAGAACGTACGCACGCTCCTCAAGGAATCGCCTGACGACCAGAATTTGCAACTCCATTTGGCAGGAATCCTTTACGAGCAAGAGCGTTACGAAGATTGTATTGCCTACGTACAGTCCCGCAAGTTCAAGCATGAGGATTTGGATTATCTGAAGCAGAAAAGCGAATCCCTGATTCGCGAAATGGACGAACTCAAGATTGAGCGATCCATGCATTTCCGCGTGGAATTCGAAGGTCGCCCTTCCCGCAGCGATGTGATGGAAGCGCTCTCGGTTCTTGAAGTCGCCTACGATTCGCTCTGCCACCTGTTCGACTTTCACCCCGAAAACAAAATGCACCTGGTTCTTTATGAATCTTCGCAGTACCAAGGTGTAGGCCCACGCCCCGAATGGGTCGGTGCCGTATTCGACGGCAAGCTCCGCATTCCGGTGAACGTAATGGCCTACCGCGAAATTTACCGCCCCATGTTCTTCCACGAACTCACCCACGCATTCATACGCGCCATGACCCGCTACCACATTCCGCTGTGGGTGAACGAAGGTATTGCGCAAGTGATTGACGCCTCCCGCACGGGAATGGCAAGGCCCGATGGCGGCGCTCCCAGCATTGAAGCACTCACCACGCCGTTCGTGAACGAAAACAACACCGGCACAGCCGTCAAACTATACTGGTATTCCCAGGCCATGGTGGAACGCCTCTTGGCCCGCAACGCAGACTTGGTGCACTTCAGAAACTTCATCCAGAACATGCGCACTCTCGGCGACGATGAAGCCCTCAAAAAGTACTACGGCGTCACCACGCAGCAATTACTCGATGAAGTGAGATAGCGGAGGATTCTATGGCGAAGAAAAAACATATCGTGATTCTTGCTACGGGCGGCACTATCGCTGGCGTCGGTGAACCCGGCAAAAATACGGGCTACGTGTCCGGGCAGATTTCCGCCGAAGACTTGGTGGCGTCCGTGCCGGAGCTTTCGGAATATGCCGAGATTACGGCCGAGCAGATTTGCAATGTGAATTCCGACGACATGACGGACAAGCTGTGGATCAAGCTTTCGAACCGCATCGCCGAATTGCAGGCCGACGATTCCGTAGACGGCATCGTTGTCACTCACGGCACCGACACCATGGACGAAACGGCCTACTTCGTAAGCCTTACGGTCAAGTGCGAAAAGGCAGTCATTTTCACAGGCTCCATGAAGCCCGCTACCGCCAAGAATCCCGACGGCCCAGAAAACTTGCTGGGCGCCGTGCGTGCGGCAGCCGGCTTCGCCGTCGATGACGATCCTCCAGCAAATCTAGTGTGGGTGTATTTCGCAGGCGAACTTTTCGACGCCCGGAGCGTTCAAAAGTGCAGCGCTTCGGCGATAAACGCCATGGGCGTGAGCGCTCCCGGCGAAGGCTCCAACTGGAATGCGCTTAAGGAACAGAATTTCTTCGACGTCTCCAAGCTCGAAAGCCTGCCGCGAGTGAACGTGGTCTACTTTACGGTCGACGCGAATCCGAAGATTCTGGAATACGCCGCCTGCGTCTCCGACGGTCTCGTGATTGCGGGAGCCGGCTCGGGTGAATTCAGCATGGCATGGGCCCGCGCCCTTGAAAAAATCGAGATTCCGGTAGTCATTTCGAGCCGAATCCACCACGGGCTCGTGACTCTGAACGAAACGCTTGCCCCGGGCCGCATTTGCGCTGGCCGCCTGCCGCCTCAAAAGGCCGCAGTGCTCCTCAAGCTCGTGCTCACCGCCACCACGAAGGTGGATGAAATCAAGCGCGTCTTCGCTCTTTAAACATCGCGCGTTAACCTAAGCGCGTCTTCGCCCTTTAATCAAAAAAAACAAAAAACCTGCCCTTCAGGACAGGTTTTTTGAAATTCTCTGAAAAGAAAATTACTTGGCTTCGGCAGCCGGAGCTTCAGCAGCAGCTTCTTCAGCCTTCTTACCGCTCTTGGCAGTAATGGTGAAGATAACGGTGCGCGGCTTGCAAGCAAGTTCGATACCGTCTTCGAGCTTCAGGTCCTTAGCGTAGAAAGTCGTCGGAGCCGGGAAGCTGGAGATGTCCATTTCGAGCACGGCCGGAATCTTACCCGGAACGGCTGCGAGCTGGATGTAACGGTTCTGCTGAGCGAAGGTACCACCCTGGGTCTTAACACCAACCGGGAGGCCGTTGAGCTTAACAGGAACGCGAACCTTGACCTTGGTAGAATCATCGATCTTGAGGAAGTCGATGTGTTCGATGTCCTGGGTCAGCGGATTCTTCTGGTAGTTGTAAATTACGGCAGCGTTGCCGGCCTTGCCATCAATTTCCAGGTCGAGAAGCGTGTAACGCTTACCCGGGGCGAGGACCTTGCGAACATCGATTGCGCTAACGCTGATATTCACAGACTCCTGACCCTTACCATAATAGACAGCCGGGATCTTGCCTTCCTTGCGGAGACGGGCGTTGTCGCGGCTCTTGCCTAGCACTCTCGAGGTTGCTGCGAGCTTTGTGAGTTCCATAATTTTACTCCAATTAGTAAATGGTTAAAAAATTCATTGGGGTAGCTGGATTCGAACCAACGAATAACGGAATCAAAATCCGTTGTCTTACCACTTGACGATACCCCAATGGTGGCGCAAATATAGCAAATTTGCGCAAATTTCAAAGGGGGTGGGCTAAAAACCCTCGAAAAAACGGGTCACCACCTGGTAGCGAGAAATGGGTTTCAGCTCTTCGGCAGCCTCTTTTGCCAGCTTTCGGGTTTCAAAAACACCAAAAACAGACGCCCCCGACCCCGACATCAGGACGGCCTTCGCACCGAGGCGCTTAAACTCGTTCTTCATCTCTTCGACGAGGGGGTGCTTGGGGAATACCGATTCCTCAAAACCGTTAAAACCATTGGTCAGCGCATACTCGATAGCGGACCTGCCAGCCGACTTGTACTTGGCCTTGAAGGTCTCCCAGCGGTCCGGACCGGACTTAGGCACGCCAGCGTAGGCATCCTTGGTCGGGACGGAGTCCAGCGGAGTGGCTACCAGCAGGTACTGTTCGTCGTTCAACTGCAACGGCTTTACAAAAGTGAGCTTTTCGCCAATGCCTTCGGCCATGGCGGTACCACCGCGCACCAGGAACGGAACATCGGCACCGAGTTTTGCGCCGATTTCTTCGAGTCTTTCGCTCTTGAATTTGAGTTTCCAGAGCTGGTTCAGCAAGCGAAGTGTGGCTGCAGCGTCAGCAGAACCACCGCCGAGACCAGCACCCAAGGGCATTACTTTATTCAAATAAATGTCTGCACCGAGAGTCGTACCCGATTCTTGCTGCAAAAGCTTGGCAGCCTTATAAACCAAGTCCGATTCCAGGGGATAATTCTGCGGTTCATTGTAGCAAAGCGTAATTCGACCATCCTGGCGCGGTTCAGCGCTTACAGTATCGCCTGCGTCGATGGTCTGGAAGAGGGTGCCCAAATCATGGTAGCCATCTTCACGTTTACGAATAACATCCAAAAACAAATTAATCTTGGCAGGAGCGTATTCTTTCATGGCGTCAAACTTAGCAAAAATATTCCAATTTGGAATACCTAGGACAAACTTTTCATTACCGTAAAAAAAAAACAATATATATTAGGGGATGATAGTTTCTAACTATTAAATAAGCCAAAAGCTTGTAAAAACCAAAAGAAGAGAAAATTATGAAGAAAATCGTTTTCACCATTTTCTTTTGCCTTGCCACATTGGCGGCGGAAGCCCAGATCGACAAAATTCTAGGATCATGGACCGCCATCGACCCCGATACCGACAAGCCTTACGCCACCGTACTCATCTATAAAAGCAATAACGGACTCTATTACGGCAAGCTAACCGAAATTCTGGATTCCGACGACCCCGCCGACCAAAAACTCATCGGTACCATCATCATCAAAGACATGAAAGAAGATGACGGAATGCTTAAGGGTGGCTCCATTTATGACCCCGAAGAAAACAAGACCTACCACGGCAAGATTTCACTCACCAAGGACGGGCGCTTGGAAATGCGCGGTTCGCTTGACCGCTGGGGACTTTTGGGCGCCACGGAATATTGGAAACGCAGTAAAAAGTAAAAAAAAGGAAAAAGGAGAGAATATGAAGAATTTTTTTTTAAAAGTGCTCGGCACCAGTTTATTGTATGCGGCAACCACCTTTGCCCAGTCGGCAAACGAAATTGCCAAGAAAGTCCATGACTTGCCTTCCGGAAAAACATCGTCCGGAACCATTTCTGTTACCCTGATTGACAAAAACGGAAAAACCCGCAATCGCGAAATCGCATCTTACACCATGAAGGACGGCACCACCGACAAGACGGTCCTTGTTTTCAAGACACCTAGAGACGTCGCAGGCATCAGCTACCTCACCTACGACTACCCCGACAAGGCCGACGGTTCCACCGTCGATAGCGACAGCTGGATCTATTTGCCGGCCATGAAAAAGGTTCGCCGCGTTTCCGGTTCCAGCAAGGACGACGACTTCCAGGGGACGGACTTTACTTACGACGACCTGGGCACCCGCAGTCTTTCCAAGGACAACTTCGCCATTCTCGGCGAAGAGAAGGTGAACGGAATTGACTGCTGGATTCTCGAAGCCAAGGCAAAGGATCCCAAAGCAAAAGTGAGCCGTCGCGTGTCCTGGGTGAACAAGAAGACTTACGTAATCCACAAGGGCGAATACTTCGACAAGCAGAATCGCCTGCAAAAGACACTCGTTGCCGAAGACATTCAGCAAGTGAACGGCTACTGGACCTCTCTCAAGATGACCATGACCAACGTCCAGACAAGCCACAAAACCATCTACGAAATCAAGAACCTTAAGTACGACGAAAAAGTAAACGAAAGTTTCTTTACAGTCAGTGCGCTGGAACGTGAACAGGTCAAGTAGAAATGAGAGTTTCTAGAATCAATCAATTTTTCCGCAAAGCCGGAGCCGCCCAGATTCGATACCGTTGGGTTTTTCTTGCCGTACTCTTCGTTATTACCGTAATCTGCAGTTCCGGTCTTGTCCATTTCTCTCTTGCGCGCGGCGAAGAAGGTTGGTTTGGCGATTCTGACGAAATCACCATCAACACAAAAAAATACGAGAAGGTCTTCGGGAACCTGAACGGCATCGGAGTCCTTCTCGTAAAACAAGGCGATGGCGATGTCTTTAGCGAAAACATCCTGAATGTCATCGACAAAATCGGGACTCGCCTACAAGACGAAATCCCGTTTGCAAACCGACTAACCTCGATTATCAACGTCAACATTCCCGTAGGTAACGAAGAAGGTTTCGAAATCGTCAAGCCTTACGAAAACGGAATTCCCACGGACTCGGCAGAACTCGCCAAGGCGCGCAATCTCGTAATGCGCGGAAACGAAAAAACGAACGCCCTCATCAACGCACTCGTCAGTGACGATGGACGCGAGACCTGGATTTCCTTGTCGCTCCATCCGTTCGAAGGCAAGGAACTCGAAGAGAAATTCGAAGGCGACGTAGAAGAAGTCAACCTGGCTATCGGCTACAAGCTGATGGAAATTATGGAAAGCGAGGAATTCCAGAACAAGGACTACAAACTGTATGGCGGAGGAATCCCGTTCGACAGCGCCTGCGAAGACCGCTACGAAATTCCCGAATACGGCATCAGGGTGCTATGCAGCGTCGGCGTGATGCTTTTGTTCCTGGCAATTTTCTTGCGCAATTTCTTCGGCGTTTTCGTTCCGGCAATTACCACCCTCAGCGCCATTGCATCGGTATTTGGCGGCATGGCTCTTTTCGGAGTAAAGGCCGATTCAACGCTTGTCACTTTGCCAGTCGTTCTGGGCATGGCATTAGCCGTTGGCTATTCGGTGCATTACATAAACATGTTCAAGTTGCAATTTAGACGCACCGGCATCCGTAAAGAATCAGCTATCAGATGCATCGAAGAATGTGGTTGGCCGGTACTGTTTACAGTGCTTACGACCATGGCTTCGTTTATCAGTTTCCTGTTTGTCGACATGAAACCCCTTGTATGGATGGGTAAAGCCGCAGCCCTTGTGGTGCTCGCGATTTACCTCTATGTAACAATCCTGATTCCAATTTTACTGTCGTTCGGCAAGAACGGTGTGCCCGATACTACTAGCAAAGACGGAGCGACAAAACTGGACAAGGTGTTTTCAGCCTGGTCCGATCTCGTCTATAAAAGAAAATGGCCCTTTATTGTAGCTGCAGCCCTGATTATTGCAGCATTTATTCCGGGAATGTTCAAGATTACGGCGCAACTGGACTACCTGAGTATTTCGGGCGACAAGGTTCCCTATGTGCAAGAAATCAAGAAAATGCTAAAGACTAAGCTCGGAAACCAGTACAGCTATTCCATCATGATCTCTTTTGACGAAGAAGGCGCATTCAAGAAGCCCGAAAACATGAAAGCACTCTTGGAACTCGAAGATTACGTAGGCTCCCTTTCGCTTACCAAGTGGTCGGGTGGAAAGCCGCGCGTAACCTCGGCGACAAGTATCTTGAAAGAAATGAATCGCGCCTTGAACGAAGGCAAAGATTCGCTTTACGCCGTTCCCGAAGACGAATACGTACTTGCGCAGCTGATGGAACTTTCATCTATCGAAATGCGCGAAGACTTTAGCGAAACGATGGACGAAGAATTCAGAATTACAGAAGTCAGCGTGGACATGACTCAGTTCGCCACCGAAGAAGCGCTCCAAAACATGAACGCCTTAAAGGCTAAACTCGCCGAACTGTTCCCGAACGCCCAATGCACACTGCTTGGCGACATGATCCGCTATTCCGAAATGAGCAACCGCATTGTTTTTGGCGGCCTGAAATCCTTCGGTTTTTCGCTCATCATTATCGCCATCATGCTGATGCTTGCATTCTCCAGCTTCAAGCTTGGAATTATCGGCATGATTCCTAACGTGGCCCCTGTCATTTTGGTGGGCGGTGTCATGGGATACTTCGACTTTGCGCTGGACTTTAGCACTGTCACCGTGATGCCCTTGGTATTGGGTATTGCCGTAGACGACACAATCCACTTGACCACACACTTGAAAGTCCGATACGAAGAATGCGGATCCCTATCGAGGGCGATGGAAGCGACCTTCCGCGAAATCGGGGCATCGATGTTTTTGACCACGTTGATTCTGTGTGCGATGTTCGCCGTTTACCTGTTTAGCCCCTTGCGTTTCCTGATGGTGCTCGGTCTGCTAATCATTGTCGGCCTTTCAAGCGCCTTGCTCGCCGACTATACGATTACACCCGCACTTCTGCAAGTGTCAAAGCCGTACGGCAAAGAAAAGGAGAAAGCATGAAACGATTCACCGCACTCAGCTTAGCCATTGCCGCTACCGTTTGCGCCCAAGAAACAGTCTTCCTAGGCAGCCTTACTTCGCAGTCCGGGGTTGGACTCCCGAACGCACACCACAACAAGGGCGACTTTCTGCTCGGCCAGACGATTTTTGATGGTGCAATCAAATCGTACCTGGACGAAGCCATGGTTTTCGTGAACGCCCAGATAATTCACGACGCATTAGGCGCTCAATCGACAAACGGCTCGTCGGCATTTGTGTCTGACGACGGCGTGTTCGCCTTAAAGCTCAGAGAAGCCTATATTGACTGGAAGGGCGAAATGTTTGCGCTCCGTATCGGTCGACAAGTGGTCTCTTGGGGCAAGGCAGACGACATCCAGATTACAGACGTATTGAATCCGCGAGACGAAACAAATGTAGTTGCAGCCGACTACAGCGAATCCAAGCTAGGTGTAGACGCCGTGCGCCTTTCCTTACTGACAGACAAGACGCAGGTGGACGCCTACTGGATCCCATTCTTTACGCCGAGCATTCTGCCACTTGCCAAGGGAAACCCGCTGCATTCACGCATATTCCCGGAGGAAGTGGATGGCATCGGGATCAATTATCCAGAAAAATACGACGACTTTGAACTTCCTGAAAAAAGGCTTTCGAAGAGCGAACTCGCACTTCGCGCAAGCTCATACACTTCGGTCGCAGATTTGTCGCTGTACGGATTCTATGGTTGGGATGACCTCCCGTTAATCCGATACAACCCCAATATTGTTTTTGGCGATGGCGAAGATATGCCTGCAACCAGCTACACAATCGATGTGACTGGTGAATACAAGCGTATGTACATGATCGGAGCCGATGCAGCGATTCCTGCCGGAGATTTCGTATTCCGTCTTGAAGGCGCCTATTTCCCAAAGAGGCACTTCCAAACAGATGTCAACAGTCAACTCTTTAAGTATTCGGAAGACTCGCGCCCTGCAAGCAAGAGAAAGAATCAAGTCTTGGGCCTTGCCGGGCTAGACTGGACACCTAGCGGAGGCTGGACCATTACGGCTCAGTATGTCGCAGATGCCGTAATAGATCACGACAGCGACCTTGAACGAAACGAGTTCGAGCACCAGGCAACCTTGAGTATTGAAAAATCGATCCTGAACGAAACGCTCACCATTATGGCCTCGGGCGCATTGGACTTGTGGGATTTTTCTACGGCAAGCGAACTGGAACTGGACTACAAGCTAACCGACGCGATTACGCTTAGCCTGATTGGAGACCTGTACTTGGAAGGCCCCGACGGCAAGGAAGGGCTATACGGCGAATACCGCGATTTCAGCAGTGTCACCTTCAAAGGGAAGATGTCATTCTAACGTTCTGGAGGGGAAAGCATGAAAAAAACATTATTTGCATTCGCTGCCGTACTTTGCTTAGGCAGTCAGCTTTTCGCAGAAGAAGCCCCGAAAAAAGCCACTCAAGCACCTTCGCCTTGGGAGTTTTCAGCGACGACATCAGCGGCCTACTACCCCGAAGTGGAACACGATCGTGGAAGCACTCATATTACAGGCATCAGCGGTCCATACGACGGCATCGAGGCCGTTGCTGAATTTGACGCAGCCTACACGCTCCCTTTCTTGCGTGGCGACGACGAATTCACCGCCGACAACCATGTAACCTTCAATATGGGTCTAGAAATTTCACCCATTACGGTCGCACCCGTCGCATCGATTACCGTATCGCCCATTGCCTTTTTGGAACTAGCAATCGGCGGCACGGCAGGAACCGGCTGGAACGCATTCGATTTATTCCAAGGCATGGCTGCATACAA
>Ga0310690_10009667_pt1 | contig 12079 bp, 9 predicted proteins | sample AusTroGonzalo_MG_2_FD_207661 | JGI IMG/M metagenome (GOLD analysis project Ga0310690, IMG submission 207661) | Bovine rumen microbial communities from tropical cattle in Woodstock, Queensland, Australia - Gonzalo_04 (v2) (version 2) | ecosystem: Host-associated > Mammals > Digestive system >...
GAAGGACAATGTCGTTCCCTGCTGCCAGGGTAAGATGTTCTTCGAGAAGTTGCAGGATGCTGGCGTAAAGACCGAAGCCACCTTCGTTCCTGAGGGCGGTCATGGCATGGGTATGTATAGCGAAGAGAACCTCCAGAAGATGGTTAACTTCCTCAATGCAGCCAGAACAGCCAAGAAATAAACAAACCCAATATCAACAAAAAAGTGCTGCAAATCAAACGATTGCAGCACTTTTGCTTTTTAAGCTTGTACCCAGACCCGGGGTCGAACCGGGACGGGTTGCCCCACTGGTGTTTGAGACCAGCGCGTCTACCGATTCCGCCATCTGGGCTCTAAAAGCGGGTGCAAAGATACGAAGAATTTTTGAAACCTGCAAAAGTTTCTCATAAAAATCTTAAAAAATACTTGGATTTGTCAAATATGTTTTGTATCTTAGCACCCTGAATAACGACTTAAAATCTGATATATGGATTTATTATCTAACAATTATTGCATTATCTTGGCCGGAGGACGAGGAAAAAGACTCTGGCCTTCGAGCCGAATGGAGCGCCCCAAGCAGTTCGTAGACTTCTTTGGGACAGGACGCACACAGTTGCAGTCCACTTTCGACCGTATTGCCCACATACTTCCCAAAGAAAACATCTTTGTGTGTACTTGCAAAGAGTACGAGCATCTCGTCAAAGAACAGTTGCCCGAATTAGCAGGCAACCGCATCATGACGGAGCCTGTCAATCGCAACACAGCTCCCGCTGTAGCCTGGGCAGGCGTGTGCATCCATCGTGAGTGCGCCGATGCCAATATCGTGGTGGTTCCATCCGACCAAATTATCATCAACGAGGAGGCATTTCGTAAGAATGTGACTGATGGTCTGCAGTTCGTCAGCAAGAACAACATCATTCTGACCATGGGCATCAAGCCATCACGCCCAGAGCCTGGCTATGGTTATATTCAGGTTGGTGAATCGAGCCTCTTTACAGGCATCAACAAGGTACAGTCGTTCACCGAGAAGCCCGAACGTGAGTTTGCTACAATGTTTATGAATAGTGGAGAGTTCTTGTGGAACACAGGTATGTTCCTGATGAATGTCAACCACATGCACGACTTCTTTATCGATGTTATCAAGGATATGCCCTACCGCATGGCCAACCTGCTGACTATTGATTCCGAAGCAGAGCGCCAGCAGTATGTCATTGACCACTTCCCCGCCTACCCCAACTTGTCAATGGACAAAGCAGCCTTAGAGATGTCAGACAATGTCTATGTGATGCAATGTGATTTCGGTTGGGCCGACATGGGCACTTGGCACGCCGTTTATGAATATATGCAGAAGCAGGAGAACGACAATGTAGTTATCGATTCAGAGGTCATTATGGAAGACTGCAAGGGCAACATCATTAAACTGCCCAAGGGGCATGTAGGCGTCATCAATGGCTTGGAAGGCTATATCGTGGCCGAAGAAGGAGACGTCCTATTAATATGCAAAAAGAGCGACTCATCGTCGCTCATTCGCAAGTATGTCAACGAGGTTGGCATACGCTATGGTGAAAAATATATTTAGCCCTTGAAGGCTGCAAATATCTTATCAGCAATCTGCTGCATTTCCTCTTCGGGGAGATGCAGCTTTTCTTTGCGGAAGTCCACATCACCCTCGCTGTTCATCGGAATAAGATGAATGTGAGCATGGGGCACCTCGAGACCCAGTACCACCTGAGCCACCTTCTTGCAGGGGAAAGCCTTCTTCAAAGCCACAGCCACCTGCTTGGCAAAAAGCTGGAACTCAGCCAGTTCATCGTCATTCATATCGAAGATGTAATCCACCTCACGACGTGGAATGACCAACGTGTGACCTTTAGCCACGGGATTGATGTCAAGGAAGGCATAGAACTTCTCGTTCTCTGCGCACTTGTAGCTGGGAATCTCGCCAGCAGCGATTTTGCTGAAAATATCCATAATCTTGATTTGAGATTTGAGGTTTAACCTACGGTAATCTTCTCGATGCGGAGCTTGATGGTGCCGCGTGGAATCTTCACCTCCACCTCGTCGCCAACCTTGTGGTTCAGCAAGCCCTGGGCAATAGGTGTCTGGATAGAAATCTTACCCTCACGCAGGTTTGCCTCACTTTCGCTCACAATGGTATAGGTCATGCGAGCCTTGTTGGCCAGATTAGTCATCTCCACCTTCGACAGGATCTGAACAGAGTCTGTACTCAAACGTGATGTATCAACTATCTTGGCCTCGCTGATAGCAACCTTCAGCTGGTTAATTTTCGATTCCAGATGAGCCTGAGCTTCCTTGGCAGCCTCGTACTCACTATTCTCACTCAGGTCGCCCTTGTCGCGTGCCTCTGCGATGGCGGCCGATGCCTTGGGGCGCTCAACGCCCTCCAAATGTTTCAGTTCGGCTATGAGTTTATCATAGCCCTCTTGTGACATGTAAGCCATATCTTTTCCTAATTAAAGTTATTATTATCGATTATTTTCCTTGGTCGCAAAAAAGAAAGAATCCCGACTGTTCTCTCAGAGTCGGAATCCTCGTTATCTCTATAATTACCTTTTATGCGTACTTAGACGGTGCAAAGATAAGTCTTTTTTCCGAATCGACCAAATTTTCTGTCGAAAAAAATTCTTTAGTTTCGCTTCTTATTTGTATCTTTGCAAGCAGAAACTAACTACTATTTTCGTTATGAAACGTCTCCTCATATTGACAACGACACTGCTGACCTTCCTGATGGCCAGTGCACAAACCGAACTCACCTCGTCACAAGCCAAAGCGCTCTACAAGACGACCACCAAGAAACGCGTCTCCGTACACGACCCCTCAGTGGTCTTCAACCCGACGAACAACCGTTATTACATCTTTGGCTCGCACAAAGCTGGCGCCTACTCCACCGACTTTATGAACTGGACGCAGGCCAACCCCACCTGGAAGACCGCTTCCAGTAACAATGCCTCCAACAAAACCGCCTTTGTAACTCCAGCCGTCACCAAGGTAAAAAAAGGTGGTGTGGAAGTGGATTTCCCTGCCTTCAATGCTGTTGACTGGGCCGGCCGCACGGATAATGCCTACAATGTGGATGGCAATATGTGGGCACCCGATGTTATCTGGAATCCCACCATGAACAAATGGTGCATGTATCTCAGCATCAATGGCGAGCAATGGCATTCCAGCATCATCCTGCTCACCGCCGACAACATCACAGGCCCATACCTGTATCAGGGACCTGTGGTTATCAGCGGCTTTGACAGCAATGAACATACCTATAAAGACACCGACCTGGAAATAGTACTGGGCACACTCTCATCCCTCCCCTCACGCTACAATGGCACCTGGGCCCACACATCAAAACCCAGTCTGCCCAATAATATCGACCCCTGTGTGTTCTTTGATGAAAACGGAAAACTCTGGTTGGCCTACGGCTCTTGGTCGGGTGGCATCTTCATGCTGGAACTCGATGAAGAAACAGGTCTGCGCGATTACGACGTGACCTACTCCACCAGTGATGGCGATCCCTATTTTGGCAAGCGCATTGCCGGCGGCTATTATGTTTCTGGCGAGGGGCCGTATATCGAGCATATCGGCAACTACTATTATCTGTTCATGAGTTACGGCTTTTATTCACCCGATGGCGGCTATGAGATGCGCGTCTTCCGTTCCAGCACGCCCAATGGCCCGTACAAGGATGCCACGGGACGTTCAGCCGTTTTCTCGTCCTATGTCATGAACTACGGCACTGGCAATAGCGACACACGCGGCATGAAACTCATGGGTGCCTACAACAACTGGGGCTTCCAGACCGTGGGCGAATGTGCACAAGGACATAACTCCATCATTGCCGCCCCCGATGGCCGCACTTATCTGGTCTATCACACCAAGTTCAACAACGGCACCGTAACCCATCAGGTGCGCACCCATCAAGTGTTTGTCAATAAGAACGGTTGGCTGGTGGCCGCACCTTTTGAATACAACGGCGAGACCGTTACCGATGAGCAGATTGCCAACAACCAACCTTTCACCAAGGAAGAGTTGGCAGGCACCTACCATCTACTGATACACAAATACAAGATGGACTACCAGAACATGGAAGAAGTGACACCCCTCTCCCTCACCCTATCGGTCGACGGCAAAATTACAGGCGGTAAGACCGGCACCTGGAGCATCCAGGAAGGCACAGGTTACATCACCCTCAACATGGGAGGTGTGACCTACCATGGCGTGGTGTTTGAGGAAATCATGGACGAAAAGAACATGCATACCATCAGTATCACAGCCATTGCCAATTCCGGCGTCAGCATCTGGGCCTACAAATGGCACCCCAAGTACGAGCTCGCCTGGCAACTGAACAACCAGAAGGTGCCCGTCACCAATAATCAGACCATCAAGAAAGACGTTGACTTGCAGAACATTAGCCTGGGTCTCGACAATATCACCACCCTTTGGCAGAGCAGCAAGCCCTGCATCCTTTCTGACTTCGGCAAATACGACCCCTACGCCATCAGCGAGGACACGCAACTGACACTAACTGCCCGCCACGAGACGACAGGTTTCTATTGGACACAAGACTATGCCGTGAAGGCACTCTGTGCCGATAACAACCCACCCTCTGTCGACACCTGGAAAGACGGTATGGTGGCTCATTATGGGTTCGACGATGAGACACTTAGCAACTCACGCAACCCCCAACAACAAGCCCAACTGCTTCGTGCTGGCAGTACAGCCAAACCCATTATCATTGACAACGAGCCCCTCCGCACCAAGTATGTGGTACATCTGAGTCAGGGAGCCAAGGGCAAAGAGAGTTATGTGAGCATGCCCAACCCACTCCAAGGAAAGACCCTCGACGAAGGTGCCACACTGGCCTTTTGGGTCAAGCTCACCACCGACAACCCATCGGCCACCCTTCTCGGTTTCGTCAAAGACCAAGACACCTACACCGTAACTGGCGACAACTACCTCTCTGTTGGCTGCTGGCACCATGTTATGATAACCCTGTCGCGCAACGCCACTGCAGGCATCAGGACCTATATCGATGGTAGTCTGAAGTCCACCAACCGCACCGACTGCAACAGCACTATCGACCTGCTCACCGCCTGCAGCACGTTCTTCATCGGCAAAGGAGCACAACAAGGTTCACCCGATGCCTACTTCGATGACGTGATGATCTACGACCGCGTCCTCAACACCATGGAGATATCCTCTCTATACCTGTTGGCCAACCGCGCCTACGACTTCACGACACAAGCCCCAACAGGCATCTACGACACACAAGACACCAAGAAAGATATAGAAACAGCGGTTTACGACCTGCAAGGCCGCAAACTGAGTCGTCCTCTCAAACAAGGACTCTACATCCAAAAAGGAAAGAAGATTCTGGTACGTTAAAGTAAGTCCAGACAACGTTCTATGAATATGCCGCAGCAGCGATCATCCACATCGCGGTTGCGGTATATCATTTCTCGCACCACATCCATAGCCTGACGTGTACTGGCCGACAGTGACTCCTGCTTCATCAGATGTCCGATGAGCACCGCCGAGAAGATATCGCCTGTACCATGGAAGATACCAGGAATCTCGTCATAGTCATGGAAGAAATACTTCCTGGTAGCAGCGTCATAGCCACACACCTGGTTTTTATTATCAATGAAGCAACTGGTAATCAGCACCGATTGCGGTCCCAACTGTGTCAGGCGGTCCAACAACGCACAGGCCTCCTGACGTGTCAGTCCTTCCTTCTGGAAAGGCACATCAGCCAGATAGCAAGCCTCCGTATAGTTGGGGAAGATCAGATGTGCCACCCCCACCATCTCACGCATCAACTTCACCTGCGCCTCGCCAATGCCATTATAGAGTCGGCCCCCATCGCCCATCACAGGATCGACAAAGATGGTACAACCTTGTTCCGACTGCTCACGACAAAACTGTGCCACCAGCCGTGCCTGCTCCTCACTGAACATCAGTCCCGTGCATATAGCATCGAAACGAAATCCCAGCTTCTTCCATACAGGCAGCGTCTTACGCATATACTCTGTTGTGTCCTGCTGAGCAAAATCACCATAGTCCAGCGTATTTGAAACCAATGCCGTAGGCAAATTGAAAGCGGGAATACCCATATACGACAAGATAGGCAGCATAGCTGCCATGCCTACCTTTCCGTAGCCCGCCACATCATTAACTAAAAGTACTTTCTTCATCGGATAATGAGCACACAACGTCTATGACGTTTCAATTTTGGGTGCAAAGTTACAAAAAAAAATTAAAAACTGCAGGTATTCGGAAAGTTTACTGTAACTTTGCAGTCTCTACACTATATAATAAGGAGAAATGAATCTAACAGGATTAGTAAGACCGCTTTTTGCTAATAGATGGCGGGAACTGGAAAAACATAACAACGAAGGCGAGCAGCTGCAACGTGAGGTGCTGGCCCATTTGGTGTCGAAAGCCCAGGATACAGAATACGGACGCAATCATTTGTTTAGCGCCACAAAGAATTATGAAGACTTTGTGCGCAACAATCCCGTAAACACCTATGAGGAACTGAAAGGCGATATTGACCGCATGCGCCAGGGCGAGAGCGATGTGCTGTGGCCAGGCCGCGTAAAATGGTATGCCAAGTCGAGCGGCACCACCAACGACAAGTCGAAGTTTATTCCCGTCTCCCCCGACGGTCTGAAGCGCGTCCATTACAAAGGCGGTGCCGACGTAGTGGCCCTCTATCTGAGAAACAACCCCCAGAGTCGCATGTTCGACGGCAAGGGTCTCATCCTGGGTGGCAGTCACGCCCCCAACTACAACCTGCCAGGCTCACTGGTAGGCGACCTCAGTGCCATCCTCATCGAGAATATCAATCCCTTCGTCAATCTGGTGCGTGTGCCCAAAAAGCAGACCGCCCTTTTGAGCGACTTCGAGATTAAGCGCGACCGCATAGCCCGCGAGGCCATGACAAAGAACGTGACCAACCTCTCGGGCGTGCCCTCATGGATGCTCTCTGTACTGAACCGCGTCATGGAAATCTCAGGCAAGACCCACCTTGAGGAAGTATGGCCCAACCTTGAAGTATTCTTCCACGGAGGCGTGGCCTTCACCCCCTATCGCGAGCAATACGAGAAGCTCATCACCAGTCCCAACATGCACTACATGGAGACCTATAATGCCAGCGAAGGCTTCTTCGGCATCCAGGACGACCCCAACGACAAGTCGATGCTGTTGATGCTCGACTACGACGTCTTCTACGAGTTCCAGGAGATGGGTACAGACACCATTGTTCCCCTATGGGGTGTGGAGAAAGGCAAGAACTACGCCATGCTCATCTCTACCTCATGCGGCCTTTGGCGCTATATGATTGGCGACACGGTGAAGTTCACCTCCACCAATCCCTATAAGTTCATCATCTCCGGACGCACCAAGAGTTTCATCAACGCCTTTGGCGAAGAACTCATCGTCGACAACGCCGAGCAGGGACTGAAATATGCTTGCGAAAAGACTGGTGCCCAGGTATTGGAATACACCGCAGCCCCCGTCTTCATGGACCAGAACGCCAAGTGCCGTCACCAGTGGCTCATTGAGTTCTCGAAAGCCCCTGAGAGCATCGAGGCATTCGCCGATATCCTGGACCGCAAACTCCAGGAGCTCAACAGCGACTACGAGGCCAAGCGCTATAAGGACATCACCCTGCAACATCTGGAGATTATCCCTGCCCGCCCCAACCTCTTCAATGACTGGCTGAAGGCCAAGGGTAAGTTGGGTGGCCAGCACAAGGTACCCCGACTGAGCAACAGTCGCGAGCACATCGACCAGCTGCTTGAGATGCAAAAAGAAAAAGTGTAACAGATGAAAGAACGATTCATGATCATCAGGAAAAAGATATCAGGTAAGAGACTCCTTTTACCCCTTTACCTTTTTACCCTTTTGCTTTTCGCCGCCTGTGCCAGGATGGGCAGCCCCGATGGTGGTTGGTACGACGACACCCCACCCCGTGTGGTGAACTCTACGCCCGATAACCGCGGCGTCAACGTAAAGACCAATAAGATCACCATCAACTTCAGCGAATACATCAAGTTGGAGGACGCCCAGAACAAGGTCATCATCTCGCCCCCACAAGTCGAGATGCCCGAGATCAAGGCTTCCGGGCGCCGAATCATTGTCGACCTGAAAGACACCCTCAAGGAGAATACCACCTATACCGTGGACTTCGGCGATGCCATCAGCGACAACAACGAAGGCAACCCCATGGGCAACTACACCTTCAGCTTCTCTACCGGCGACCATATCGACACCCTTGAGGTGAGCGGTTATTGCCTGAATGCCCAGAACCTGGAGCCCATCAAGGGACTGATGGTAGGTCTCTACAATGACTTTGCCGACTCTCTGTTCCACAAGCAACCCATGATGCGTGTATCACGCACCAATGGCAGTGGCTACTTCTCTATCAAAGGTGTGGCCCCAGGCACCTATCGCTGTTTTGCCCTCCAGGACAACGACGGCGACCTCGTCTTTGGCCAGAAGAGCGAGATCATCGGTTTCAACCACGACAGCATCAAGCCCACTTGGAAGATGGATGCCCGTCCCGATACCCTGTGGCTCGACTCACTCCATATCAAGGACATCGTGTCGATGCCCTACATCCACTTCCTGCCCGATGATGTCACCCTGCTGTGCTTCCAGGAGCCGCAGACCGACCGCTTCCTGTTGAAAACGGAACGCAACACCCCCGAGCGCATCGGCATGTACTTCACCTATGGCAGCGACTCGCTGCCCCGTCTGCGCGGCCTGAACTTCGACGAGAAGGATGCCTTCATCCTCGAAGCATCCCAGAAGAACGACACGCTGACCTATTGGTTGGCCGATACCACACTGGTCAATCAGGACACGCTGGAGATTGAAGCAACCTATCTGATGACCGACTCGCTAGGTGCCCTAGTGTCACACACCGATACGATAGCCTTCTCTGCCAAGGTATCGTATGCCAAGCGCATGAAAGCCAAGCAGAAGGAGTTCGAGGAATGGCAAAAGGAACAGGAGAAGAAAAAGAAACACAAGGAGCCCTACGACTCCATCATGCCCGTCGACCCCCTGCGCATCAAACTGTCCAGCAATGGTTTCTTGGATCCCAACCAGCGCCTATATTTTGAGACGCCCGAACCTCTGAGCCGTTGTGACACAGCAGCCATCCACCTCTCCATGATGGTTGATAGCGTTTGGACCGACCATCCCATCACACTCCGCCAAGTGGCAGTGCGCCGCTATGAGCTGGCTGCCGACTGGGCCATCGGTCAGGAATATAAGTTAGAGATTGACTCCGCCACCTTCCAAGGTCTCTATGGTGCCATTTCCCACCGCACCAAGCAGAATATCAAGGTGCGCACCGAAGACGATTACAGCTCACTTGTCATGGAACTCAGTGGCGTTAGTCTCACCGACTCCATCGTCGTGCAACTCATGGATACGGGCGACAAGCCCGTCCGCCAAACCCTGGCCGATGCCGATGGCGTGGCCGAGTTTGCCTATCTGAAGCCAGGCACATACTATGTGCGCGCTTATATCGACCTCAACGGTAATGGACAGTGGGACACTGGTGTCTACGACCAGGACCTGCAGCCCGAGCCCGTCTACTATTTCCACGAGAAGCTCGATTGTCGCCAGAAATGGGATGTCAGCCGCAAGTGGAACCTCACCGCCCGCCCACGCTATAATCAGAAGCCCACGGCCATCACCAAGCAGAAGCCCGACAAGCAGAAGCAGCAGTTGAAGAGCCGCAACCTGCAGCGTGCACGCGATCTGGGCAAAGAATATATCCCCAAAGGACTCTAAAGGATTGAGACATGAAAAAGAAAACTATTTCAGAACATATCAAACACATGGCAAAGTGGTGCCTGCCACTCCTCCTGCTCATACTGGTCCCCGCCAATGCGTCGGCCCAGTGTGGCATAGAGAACAAAGCCTTTGGCAATGGTGAGTTTCTCACCTACGACCTCTACTTCAACTGGAAGTTCGTGTGGCTCAAGGTAGGCTCCGCCTCTATGTCTACGGTCACATCCACCTTCCGTGGCCAGCCAGCCTATCGCTCAAGTCTCACCACCCGCGGCAACAACAAGCTTGATGGCGTCTTTGTGATGCGCGACACACTACTCTCCTATTGCAGTGCCACCGACCTGTCGCCCCTCTATTTCCGTAAGGGCGCTCTCGAAGGCGACCGCTACTATGTCGACGAGCTATGGTACTCCTACCCTCGTAACCACTGCCGCCTAAGGATGCATCGCATCGATGCCGACGGCGAACAGCGCTGGCAGGATAAGGAATATGCCGACTGCGTCTACGACATGATGAGCATCTTCCTCCGTGCCCGCAATTTCGATGCGTCTAAACTCAAGGAAGGCGACATCATCCCCATGCCAATCAGCGATGCCCGCCACCTCACGAACTCATGGCTCACCTACAAAGGCAAGGACACGTTCAAGATTGACGGCACCCGTGAGAAGTTCCGCTGTCTGGTCTTCTCATTCTATGAGCGCGAGGACGGTAAGAACCACGAGCTCATCCGCTTCTATATCACCGACGACCAGAATCACATCCCCGTACGCCTCGACATGTTCCTCAGCTTCGGCTCTGCCAAGGTGTTCCTCAAGGGCTACAAGGGTGTGCGTGGTCCTATGACATCAAAGATTAAATAAACCCTCATAAAAACACAAATGAAAAAACTACTTTTAACTATGACGATGCTTGTTGTGACGGTGTCACTGACAGCATCATGCGGACAGCGCCACCAAGTGGTGGCAGCAGTAGAACAGACAGATGTAGAGGCCGGCGAGCTGGCCCCCGACATCGAGTTACCCGACCTGCAGGGCAAACCCTTGAAACTCTCTTCGCTCAGAGGAAAATATGTGGTCATCGATTTCTGGGGCGCCTGGTGCATCTGGTGCGTGCGCGGCATTCCCAACATGAAGGAGGCCTATGGCAAGTACAAGGACAAGATGGAAATCCTTGGCGTTGACTGTCGCGACACAGAAGACAAGTGGAAGGCTGCAGTCAAGGATCACAAACTCCCTTGGAAACAGGTACGCTGCCCGGACGATCAGTTCCAAAGTTTGGTTGAGAAATACAACATCCAAGGCTTCCCCACCAAGGTCATTGTCGACCCCAAGGGCAAACTCGTCAAGGTCGTCGTTGGAGAAGATCCCTCTTTCTACACCTTCCTCGACCAATTGTTCAGCAAGTAAAATACATGATTATCAAATAAAAGCGGGCGATTCTTCACCCGCTTTTATTATTTATAATATGGTATTCAAACCATGAGACCCACTAAGAAAGAAATAGTTCACAAACAGTTCACTTTTTCATTTGTGAACTATTTGTGAACTAATTTTCTCTTCATTTTCCGAATTAATTCGCAATTTTGCAGCCAATAAATAAAAACTTGATGACAGATGAAGAATCTCTTTGTATTTAGTCTTATCTCAGCATTGCTATGTAGTTTGACTGAAATAAATGCCCAAACATATAAAGATATAACCACCAGTAACACCGGCGAAGTGGCTGGATTGCTGGGGGCAGATGTTGATAGCATTGACTCGCTCGTCGTTCGAGGTCCAATCAACGAAGATGACTTCAAAACCATGTGGCACGCTTCATTCTATGGTAATCTGTCTGTCATCAACCTAGAGAACGCTAACATAGAAGGCGGCGTTATCCCTAAGAACGCATTCTGTCATCTAGAGGAACAACTAACTCCCGACTGGCAATACATTGACTGCATCAAACTCAGAAGAATGATTCTTCCAGAAGGAGTGGTAGAAATTGGATATGGGGCCTTTTCCTATTGCATTTATCTTGAGGACGTCAATATTCCATCCACCTTGCGCCGACTGAACAACTACAGCTTCTCCGAGTGCATCAGTCTGAAAACAGACCCCTTGATTTTTCCAGAGGGCATGAAGGAAATTGCTAGTCTTGCATTTCAGGATTGTAGGTCGTTGACTGGAGAAGTCGTACTTCCAAGCACCATCAAAAAGATTGGAGCTGGGGCTTTCTTCTCCGCCAAAATAACCAAAGTGAACCTGCCAGAAGGATTGGAGGAGATTGGAGACGC
>Ga0310690_10009669_pt1 | contig 12076 bp, 18 predicted proteins | sample AusTroGonzalo_MG_2_FD_207661 | JGI IMG/M metagenome (GOLD analysis project Ga0310690, IMG submission 207661) | Bovine rumen microbial communities from tropical cattle in Woodstock, Queensland, Australia - Gonzalo_04 (v2) (version 2) | ecosystem: Host-associated > Mammals > Digestive system >...
CAAATCGTTTGAGGAATTTCAGACGATGGAAATGGGAATACGGGCAGGCTTTAAGCTGCTTAAGAATTATATCACGGGATATGGTGGGAAGGTTCGCCCGTACAACACCATTGAAAAGATTGTTCGTCGATGGGCTCCACCCACCGAGAACGCTACTCAAAGGTACATTGATTTTGTGGCCAAAGACTCAGGTATCAACGCGACGCAGATAATCAAGTTTACAGATCGATCCACGATGGTGAAGATAGTTGACGCAATGATTTTTGTTGAATGTGGCCAACGGGTTTCCCGTGACACCATTCAAAGTGCATATGATCTCTTGTAATACGAGCCAGGCTCTTTTTGTGATACGAATTTTAATACGTTAATCATCTGATAAAAATTGGTTGTATATGAGTAAAGTTTCATTTTTGTTTTCGGTTATTTTTGCACTTGTTCTGGGCTGGTTCTCCTTGACTTCCTGCACAAGTCCGAACTTCCTTTGGTGTACATCAAGTGGCATCGTGACTTACAACAGGCATACAGGTCAGTTTGAAATGCTTTGGGAAAATCAGGCAGAACACCGCGAAGTAATTCACGACACAATTTATGTTATCAAGAGCGCAGAGGATTTTTCAAACCATAATTGATTTCATTGAAATTTACACAACTCTAGTCAGCGGACTAACAAAGCCTAGTTTAAATTAATAAATTGTGTTAACTGAACGTAGTGGCAAGTGATTGTCGCTACGTTTTTGCTTTATTACAGGGTGTTTGTGGCCTGTTTCGTTGTTTTGACTCTGTCTAAATAACAAAGATTTCTACCCTTTTTCTTTGTATTACGAAAAATAGTTCGTATCTTTGCCCACGCTTAGGATAGGTGGCAACGTGAGGACGCCCACTGAACGTAAAGCAAAAGGGTGAGGCACGCGCTTCGTGTCTGGGCTCCATTCGACGGCTTAAGTCCTCGTTGGAGCCCATCTTTTTTGAACTAGGCCGAGAAATACTATTTTTCATAGTGCTGATTCCAGAGTCGTTTGTGCCGCCCTTAAAACGTAACCACCAAAAGTTATAAGACATGAAGCGCAAATATTGTCTTGTACGCGAAACAGGTAACCTTGATATTGGTTCCTTTGTTTATGTAGTTTGGGTTGGCTCATCACTCCGTGAGTCAACATTATTAGCCCTAGTGGAGGAATTTGCCAAGGATTGTGGTTGGTACTTTAAACGATGGTCGGCTAACGTTGATTCTGCTCTAGAGTTACGGACAAAGCAATCGCGAGTCGATGGAACTAGAATCGCAACCCCATACCAAATGATTTCAATCAACATTCAGGAATGCTACGAACGAATCGTAGATGATAGCTGGAGCGAACTTGAGTCCAACCATGTAATGACACCTCAGGAAACCTTTTTACGCTTCCGGCACGATCCTGCATACTTACGACAATTCAATCGTAAAAATCGTGGTACGTCGTGCCCACCCTCAGAACGTAAATACCTAAGCCCGAGAATGCAGAGCGATATGAGTCGATTTGTTTTGGGAATGGTCGGTATTGTGATGCTAATAATACTCGATACTCTGGTTAGCAATTTTCTTTTAATACCCTGATGCTATGGCCGCAAAATTATTAGTAGATGATTCGACAATGCTAGTGATAAATGGTGTACCTTATTCGCTAGTTAAAATAAAAAATCCTACCAAAAATCTTGTTTGTGAGAGTTGTGACTTACAACATATTTGCAAAAAAGATTCTATGACTAGTTTACTGCAACCCATTTGTTATGACCATTTTCACGATAGTGGTTGGTACTTTGTCGAGGATTGGGCTATCATAGATAAGAAAATTCGGGATTATATCGACATATATGTAAAGCCCGAAAAATCATAGTATTAACAACTTAAAATTACAATTATGCTAAAAGTAGAATTAATCGGCAATCTAGGTGCCGACGTAGAAATCAAGGACGCTAATGGTTCAAAGTTCGCCGCCTTCCGTGTGGCAGACACAACCAAGTTTAAAACCTCACAGGGCGGTGAGAGGGAAGTGACTAACTGGGTAGACTGCACCCTGAACAATGTTGACTCCAAAGTATTGCCCTATCTGAAAGCTGGTGTCAAAGTGTTCGTGAGAGGTCACGCCAACCTGCGTTTATATTCTTCTAAGAAAGATAGATGCATGAAAGCAGGCTTACAGGTATCAGTGACAGAAGTTGAATTGTGTGGCGGAATGTCTGATTTAGTACCTCGCCAAATCGTAGACCCAGTCGACGGAAGCATCCACGACGTTAAGAAATACTATTGGACTGATATTCCCACCAAAGGAATGAAGAAAGATGATATCAAGGAGTTGTGTGATGTCAGGGGCAACGGGTACATGATGAACAATCAAGGTTTTGTCGCTCCAATTCCCGTGAACGATGAAGCGGAAACGGCTGATGGTGAGAGCGAAACCAAAAGCGAAGGACAATGAAAGATAATTGGTTTGACAACCTAACAAAGGCACAGGTCGAAGCACTCCTCGAGTGTTTCGACTTCCTTAATAATGGGTTTGTCGAGAAAGCTACCTTTGAAGTGGATAACCTATGGATCATCCAACTGCAACACCAACGGAATTACCGCGTCTTAAGGGTATCAATCCGACCCGATAGATATTGGATAGTATCACGGGGAAAGATACGAAAGAAGGTGATGTTTGGCGAGTCCTCGCACCGATACTCCCTTATGGTTAATTCTGATAGGTCGGTCGGTGTAGTCAGGGTTCAATGATATGCACATAAAGAGTTAGTTTTCGGTTAGTTACCAACTAGTCGTAATGGTAGACAAAAAACAAGTTCGATGTGTTAATATCGATTGGTTAGAAGTCTACGTCTTAGAGTCTAATAACGAATTTCCCTGCAATGCAGATTACTTTCGTAGAAAAGGGTATCTGGTCAAAGAAAGGGAGTACGGAACAAGAGTTTACAAAGAAATGTTTGAAATCGTCGATAGCCAGAATAATCCATTAATTGAAATCAGACGAAACCCTGCATCAGGAACGTCGGAGTTCATGGGGCTAACGGAGTTTAGTTCTCATATCCGTCTACCTAATTGGATATTGTATCAGAAAAACCCCGTTGGGTTCCTACGGGATTTCCTGCTGAAACATGACTATATTTTCAAGCGAATTTATAGGATTGATATCTGCTACGATTTCGAGTTCTTTGACTCTGGAGATAAGCCATCTAGATTTGTCCGTCGGTATCTCAAAGGGGAATACCGCAAAATCAATCAGTGTATGCTAACCGCACATGGTAATGACTCATGGGAAGGGTGCGAATATAACTCCTTGTCATGGGGCTCACCATCTTCAATGGTTTCTACTAAGCTTTACAATAAGACGCTAGAATTGAAGCAAGGAAAGAACGATAAACCCTACATCAAAACCGCATGGATGATGGCCGGGTTAATTGATAACCCCTGCTCTATGACAAAGCGCGACACGAACGGCAACATATACTCACCTGAAATATGGCGATTGGAGTTTAGTATGAAGTCCGAAGCTGATGGATGGATCGTTTGGGAAATGCAGAATCGCAAAAAGGTACGCAAACAGGCTATACCACACCGCTTAGAGTTATTCGATGCGCCGGATAAAGTATGGCTGAAATTCCAACACCTGGCATTCCACTACTTCCACTTTAAGAAGAAAGAGTATATCGGTGCTCATAATGGTATTGCGTATAATGCTCTTGTGTCGGTTGATTCTGACGCGACCAGACGGCCACAAAGAAAAGACCGATGTCGAGATAAGGCGCTTTTCGATTTCGCGCCTGATGTGGAATTTGTGCAGCTAGTTAGTGCTCCTACTCCGTCGAAGAAAAACCCCAAAGATGAAATACTAAGGCGTAGACTCCTTGATTACAAGTTACATCACCCTCAGGCCGATATCCGAGAAGCCTGTGACGTTCTATTGAAGAACATCGAAAATCTTGGCTCATTCAGGTTTGTGCCACTAGGTGATGAGATTGAACGTATAGCGATGCAAATCACGCTCAAACGAAAGATAGAGGGTGATAAGGCTAGTGCTCTGGAGATAATAGCAGAGGTGAAAGCCCTGCTGGAAAAGGATAGTTTATTATGAACGAAAACGAGATTAAGACATGCAACGAATGTGGTTGGCTCAAGTTACCTGCTTTCGAGGGTTTTGCCAAATGTCTACTCAAGAACGTCGACGTTTGGATCAACTCAAAAGCATGCAATTCAGCGTCCGAGACGGGCGTGTTCTGATACGAAGCCCGTCAGGGCTGAAAGGCGGTACAGTAGTACCGCCGTGCGATTTCCATGGTTGGTCTGTGGATTAGCCTTTATTTAAAGGGGGTTCACCCCGTTTTTCCTCGCGGACTGCGCGCACACCTGTGCGCCTGCATGCATGGGGGGCTTTCTACCCCAAACGGCCGCGACAAATTTTAGTGCAAAAATAACGTTTTAACAATAAAAATTTACATCAATGGAAAGGACAAAATTAACGTCAATACGCCTAGAATCAGACGTTTATGACAAAATAGAAGAACTTGCAAAAGTACACAGTTATTGGAAAAAATCGAATGTTATCAATTCTCTACTAGCCGCAGTGCTATTTAACTTCGACTCCAGAGAAATCTATGATATGTTGCGGACGTACAATTGGAATAGAAATCGTGTCGACTGCAAGTTTGAGATAACCAAAGATTTGTGCGACAAAAAACGCAAGTGGTATGGCTAAAGTGACAGACTTGAATGCTATTGCCGATGTAGCTGGTAGCATCATCGACGATTATTGCCCTACTTTGGTTGAATTTGTAGGCCGTACGCAAGCGATTTTCTGTGTCGTGGCCATCTATACCACCAATGATGTTTGCAAGGGCTACGGGCAAGATTTCACCCCTCTAGAAGGCGGTGACGTGAACGAAGCACCACAAAAGGTTAGCGTGATATCTTTCGAGAATGGGATATCGGTTATCGTTAATTCTCATTCTTCCAGATATCAGGATCGTTTTTCTCTCTGTGGATATGTAGATTTGAGTGAGGATATCGCTTCGATCGTGAATTCAATTCAGGCAGCTTTCGATAGATTGAACGGATAAGATATCCCGGGCTAGATCGTTTTTGTGTTACAGGTTCCCTTGGAGTAATATTTTAGAGCAGCTAAAATCTCCAAGGGAATTGTATTACATACTGCAGGTGGCCATAAGCTTCCCCATGCCATCCACTTTTCCCCCACCACCACCCCACTCTATCGGCGTGTGCCGAGAAACCCCCACATCACCCGTGCAACGCTTCGCCCTGATCGCTCGATGCTCGGCGAGCGGAGCGAACTGGGCGAAACTCCTGCACTGGGCGATGAGGGGAGAGCGGTTGGGACATTATTTTTCGGCTCTGGCGCTATAGCCGCAAAATTCCCCTGGCACAGCTAGGGTAAATTTGCCGCTATAGCGCCTGCGCAATGTCGTGCTCGGGGCTTCGCCCCTGCGCCCATCGCGTTTATTGTGGGGCTCTTATCAATGGCCTTGGGGCTGCACACAATCAGCCCCAATAATTGGCCATTGCAGCCCCACAATAAACGCGCCTATAACTGGGCTCGTAGACTCGCCCAGCTGATCAAGGCGTCGGGCTCGTAGACTCGCCCAGCCGCCTGACCCCCACGGGGCATATTGCCCATCTTTCGCCTTCAGGAGACACGGCAGACGGGGCCCCTACCCCGTCGCCCGTGTCTTCTTCCGGCTTAGAGAGCAAAAAGCCCCTTAAAGGGGAGAGCGGTAAAACCAGCCAATCAGGATAGTGCAGACACTCCAAGTATTCGTAGTCTGCATTATCCTGAATGGCAGGTTTTGAGTTCTTCTCTCCCACCATCCACCCCACCACCACCTCGCTCATACGGCGCGCGCCTTGGCCAATCGGCTCTGGTCCTGTTCACTTGGTCTAAGGTAGCGCGACAGAGCGCGCCTGTCGGGTTCTGCGTTTAGTTTGTCCGTCCCTCAGCTACTCGCGAAGCGCATGTGCCCCGTAGACCCTGCCGGGTCTCCGGCGCACGTCCGCTTCGCTCGCCTAGTAGGAGAATTACCCTGCTAACGCAACTGCGGCGACAACTGCTCGACTCCCTAAAGGTCGCAAGCGTTGCGCCGAGTGCCCGTCAACACGGGGAACGCTTATCGGTGTTTATCGGGGTTTGCTTACTTCATCGCCTTTCCCCCTAGAATTTGAGTTTATGATAAATAGCGAGTCTATATTATCATAATCTAAATTACTAGGTGGCCCCTTGGGTGTTTGGGCTTTTACGCACCCTTCCTATAGGTCGGGTGCGCGAGTTACTCTGCTGATGTTTCTTTAAGCGCAAATTTCCTTAATCCATTTGCGCCCGCCCTGTAGGGCTCAATATGTGTCACGCTATAGCGTGCATTTTTTATCGGCTGGCGCGACGAAAAGCCCCTGATCATTGATATCCGTGCTTGCGTGTTTTTTAACCCCCACGCATCAGAGCGCTACGCGCACAGATGCTTAAGGGGAGAGCGGTAAAAGCCGCTTTTCAAGCCGCTTTTGATTGTTTCTTATTGGGGGGCGCCACTCCGCTCCCCCCAAACCCCCTCGGAGGCCGAACGTCGGCACCGATTTTTTATGGGGGCATTCATTGCCATGCCCCCAAGCCCCTCGGCTAGTGTTTTTCATAGGTTGCAAAAAGCGTGCCAGAAGCACCATCACCGCGCCCAGCTGGAGCGCCCAAACCCCTTTGGCGCTTCGTCGACAAATGTAGTCAGTTCGTCGATTTGATTTGCATATTTGCAGATAAATCGCTAAATTTGCACTATAAATAAGTACATGTTTCACCTTTTAAACGTTGCTTTATGTTAGCTTTACAATTAGACTTGTTTTCCGGTCAGCCCGTCGCCCCATCATTTGAGAGCGCCCAGGACTACCGCGACGCCGAGCGTCGCGCCGGACTCGTGGCAAAGGATTTCAACCCTTGCCACTTCTGTGAACTCCGCGACTTTTGCGGCTCTGATGATTGTGCTCAGCACTTATTCGATTTAGACGTTAACGAGTTAATCCCCGATGACTATGATGAACTTTAAGGCTTTTATCTGTGATTGTGTCGAAGTCCTATCGTGGTCGGCTTTAGTGGTTTTGTGGCTCTTAGTGTTTTGTTGATATGACAGAGAATCAGAAAAAAGTGCAGGGCGCTTTGATCGCCCTGCGCAAAGCCCAAAGGGCTAGAGAAATGATGCAGGCGTTTCGCCGTGCAAGTATTAACCCCAAAAAAAATTTATTGTTATGACAAAATTGCAAGTAGAAAAAGTTTTAATTCAAATCAGTGATTTGGTTCAAAGAGTGGTAAACGGCCATGAGTATCTTAATTTCCGTGTCAATGATGAAAACCACTGCGGCGGCTATAGTATTGATATATACGACGTGTGCCTGCTGCACGACGATGATGTATTAGCCATCATAGCCGTCTGCAAAATGAATTGTGTTAGCTTCAGGTTACTTTTGAACGAAGGCAAAATTAATCTTTTATAGTGTCTGTTATGAAAGCTTCTGTTAATTTAGAGTATAGTGATGGTTCTGAGGTTTGGTTTGACTTTGATTGTTCAGAGTCAGTCCCTCAGGCATTGGCAACCTTAATGATGGTTTGCCGAGGTGTATTAATGGCTTCTATGGCTAATCGTGTTGTTGCTTACAATGAGGAAGGTTTTGATATTTGTAGTTACGTTAAATAGTATGTGGTATTTTATTGAAAAGAACGGAAGGTGCGTAGCCAAGGCTAAGCTAGAAATCACGGCCAAACTTAAGGCTACCGAGTTAGTGAAGAAAGGTGCAAATCCTGCCCAAATTAAGATAACCGACATTTGCGGCAGGGAGTTACCTATTAAGTGGTTGAATAATTGTTATTGTTTCATTCCTAAAACCGATAAATAATGGCATACGAATCTATTAAGTGTTATGGCTATTCTGCAAATAGCACAGACGATGAGGTTACCTTTGATGTGTTAGTGAAAATGACTCGCGCCGATGTATTCGAGATTGAGCGATTTGTGAAATTTGCCGCTGAGCAGAGCGACCAATTTGGATTTATACGGGATTGTGTCGGTATGGTGGAGCGGTGGCGTGAGGTGCTACTAGAGCACGACCGAATAGTCGATGAGGAATCAGATGATCTTTAGCAAATTGGGCTCCTTTACGGGAGCCCTTTTTGTTAAATCCGTTAATTAAACGTAAAATTTTCGGGCGCTATGCGCCATTTTTCCCCACCCACCCACCCTTTTGGTGGGTTTTTTTGTCGGGATTTTTGAAAAATCGTGGTACGGAAAACGCCGCACCTGCTCCGTATCAAGGCCGTATTTGGTTCGATAAATATTATTTTGTACCTTTGCGGACGTTGGGAAGTGCCCAGCTAGGTAACGCCCCCGAATGGGCGAAACTTTGCTTTCTAAATATTGTACGCATTATGGCAAAATCAAAATCAGGTGGAACACGCACCTTTATCCGTGGCCGTGTAGGTTCGGACGTGTATAGTGTAGGCCGTGACGCAAAGGGTAAGAAGCAGCAGGTTGTCCGCTCACTCGCTGAGTCAGTGGCCAATCCTCAGACTCAAGCCCAGATGAAAGGCCGCATGATCATGAGCACTATCGCTCAGGCTCTCGCAGTTTTGCGCCCCATTTGCGACCACTCATTTGACAATGTGGTAGGCGCACGCGCAAACCTCGCTGAGTTCGTTTCTCGTAACTATGGACTCATCAAAGCTGATGTGAATGCTAACCCCGTTTCGGGCAACAAGTTCGGTCTTGTGCCTTGGGGTGGTAAGGGTGCTAAGCAGGGTGCCTATGTCATTTCTGCTGGTAACGCCGTTATCCCATCAGCAATGATCCTCAATCAGGCCGCAGGTGCCCTCACTATCACCCTGCCGAGTGATAATATCACTATGGCCGGACTGAAAGCCGCTCTGGGCATGTCGAGCGAGGAATATTTCACGATGGTTGGTTTGGCCGCTGATGGCGAAGCCGCTTACGAGCGCTTCCGCATCAATTCGACCATAGCCGATGCAACTGCAATCACCGCCGACAATGTCGCAGGTATGTTTGCAGTAGAGGGCAACGTTACGGCAGTGGTAACACTTGCTTCAAACGTGATTTCTCTCACCATCAGCGCCATCGCTGATTGTTGCGCAGTGATCATCAGTAAGAAGTCTGCTGGTAAGTTCATCCACAACGATGCAGTGCTCGGAAGTGGAACGGACTTCAACTATCCGGCTGATACCGCTCTCCCCACCTACCCCGTAGGTGCTCAGAACTATCTGAATGGTGGTGACATCTTCGGTCTGACCGAGCGCGGAATCGATGCCGATTCCAACCCTAACAATGGTGGTGGCGATCAGCCTGTAACCCCGACAACGTACGCCCTGACCATCACCCCTAGCGGAGGTGGTTCGGTAGTTGTCAAGGACGCTAGCAATAACACTATCGCTTCGGGTGCTAGCGTAGCCGCTGGTTCTGTTGTGTCTGTGGAGATTACTCCGGAGTCCGGTAAGGAAGGCCGTGCAACAATCAATGGTACGAGCGTTTCTCTTACTCAGAGTGGTGGCAAGTATGTTGGTCAGTTCAACATGCCTGCTCAGGCTTCTAACCTGAATGTCAACACCGCATACGACAACTCCGGTAGTGGTGGCGGTGGACTTGACATGGGTGGCTAATCCTTGGTACCAATCGCAGAAAATTAGTAGTACACGGGGGAGGGCTTTGCCCCTTCCCCGTTTCTTAATTCCAGATTGATTATGGCTAGTGGACGTGTGGGCGGTACGCGCTCAAAGATACGGGGGCAGGTTGGTGGAACTATCTACCAAGTGGTGAAAAATCCTGATGGCACTTATACGCAAATATCGTATGGCAAGCCCGAGGACGTGACGAAAACCATCACGCCCAGGCTACAGGCGCAACGCATGTGTACTTCGATAGTCGAAGCACTCATGAGAGATTTGCGCCCGATAGGCAATATCTCCATGCAGTCAGGTGCCAATAAGTCGAAGTCATTAAACGCATTCTCGAGCTTCAATTTGCAGCTAGTCGCACGCGACTGCAAAGCTAATTGGTATAGTGGCAACAACTTCTACTACCCATCGACCTCGCTCATAGGTGAAACCGATGAGCAGATAGGTGGGGAATTTTTATTGTCCTCAGGCACCTGCCAAGAGAATGGCTTCGATGAGGTATTGCACATCGTCAACCCTCAAAACGTATGGCCATACGTGTCATTCATTGGTAAGCGATTTGCAGGGCTACGCTTTTCGCTGAGCGCTTCGCCTGAGTCGGTTGACCAATTCTTAACCCGTCACCATTTAACGCCGTTAGACTCGGTTTGTTTCGCCTGCTTCCACACTTGGCAAGATACCGACCCCGAGAATGACGATCCTGCTAGCTACACCAAGCATTCATATATAATTGCCAACATCGATGCAACGATAAATCGACGCTCTGAAATCACTCCAGAAATCATCAAAAAACTATTCGTATGTAGTTCTGACATGGAGGTATTTCAGGACGTTTCTCCCGACGGGAAAAACTTCTATATCGGATATCTTATTGACAACGCTCATGATAACGCTTATTTCCTGACTATGGGCGCTTTTACTATCAGTTATGCAACTGGGAAGAAACATGTTACAACTAGTTATTTGAGAGGTGTCGATGACAGGTATCAAGGCTATTGCTTTAACTATGCTCCAGCTGATGTGTTCGGCTCTTGGATGGGTGAGCCAAGTGTAAAACCCTACCCGAGTCCATTCTAAAATAGATATCCCGAAGCACCTGCAGTTTGTAATACGCGACAGGATCTGCACGGGGTTTAAATGTACACTTTAAAAGATAATAAATATGGTTCAAGATACAAAGGTGCAAAGTGTAGTGGCTATCGGCTCTTTCATCGCCGCAGTCGCTTTCGCTTTTACCGCTCTGGTAATACACAACGATCACGTTATATTGTCAGGGGATTTAATGATGGTGGCGCAGTTCTTGATGTTGACTGCAACCATCTTCGGGCTTGATTATAAGATATCGGCCAAGATACATCAAATGATGAGAAAGGAGGAAAAGAAATGAGATATTTCAGGTTACTTTGGCGCATCTTCTTAAAGTTGTGGACTTATTGGCTTTTCGCAGTCATTATGCTCGCTTTGTGGCTCATTTTTGTGTGGGCAGTTGCAGCCCACTCCCAGCCGCTTGTCAGGGCTGGCCACGCCTGTTTTATTAGCTATTACGATATTGAAACCCATAATCCTGCATTGGTTGTTTATCAACTAGAGTTCTCCCACTTCGCAGGTAAAGCTAAGGTAGGCACACGCCACTTCAAGGTAGATACCAAATTACCACGTCCGAGGGTTAAAGATGGTGACTATACGAACACGGGTTTTGTACGTGGCCACCTGTGCAGTGCCGGTGATAGGGATTCAGATAAAGCATGGCTGAAAGAAACGTACCTGACATCAAACATGGTGCCTATGACATTGGTCTGCAATTCTGGTCCTTGGAAGATGATAGAGGATTCGTGCAGGGCCTTGGCCATCGCAGGTCATAAATTACTCATCGCGCGAGGGCCACTCTACAATAAAGCTGCTGACTTGGCTGCTAACGTAATACAGACTCGAGTTTGCATTACAATACCCGATGGTTTTTTCTGCTTTGCTAGGTGTCTCGATTGTGGTCTACGTTTCTCTGAATGGTGTCGAAATGCCCGTAGCGGAGAGAGTGTTTCTGTGTTACAAATCGATCCAGGCCGCACCGATAATGTGTTACAACATGGTTGCCAAGGCCTAGAGAATGTAGTACAATTCAGGAATGACGAAAGGGTTGGTGTTTTACTTCAAAATATACTTGGATCATGGAGCCGAGAGGAATACGAAATAATAACCCATTGAATATCCGAAAGGGTAACAATTGGAAGGGGGAAAGGCATCCCCAGACTGACAAATCGTTTGAGGAATTTCAGACGATGGAAATGGGAATACGGGCAGGCTTTAAGCTGCTTAAGAATTATATCACGGGATATGGTGGGAAGGTTCGCCCGTACAACACCATTGAAAAGATTGTTCGT
>Ga0310690_10009670_pt1 | contig 12076 bp, 10 predicted proteins | sample AusTroGonzalo_MG_2_FD_207661 | JGI IMG/M metagenome (GOLD analysis project Ga0310690, IMG submission 207661) | Bovine rumen microbial communities from tropical cattle in Woodstock, Queensland, Australia - Gonzalo_04 (v2) (version 2) | ecosystem: Host-associated > Mammals > Digestive system >...
AAGGGGAGTACAGCCGAGGACCTGAGCCGCTCCTTCGGCAAGGTGGACCGCGAAACCCGCTCCTACCAGGAAGGCACCAACAACGACCACATCACTTACGCCTGGCAGCTGCGCGAGATGCTGCCTACAAACAAAATAGAAGCCCTCTCACAGGGCTCTTTCTGCGGTTATGTGGCCGATACCTACAAGCAGAAAATCCATCCGAAGGTCTTCTGCGGGGAAGTAAAAATGCAGGCGCCGCCTAAACACAGCGCCCGCATACCCAAGATTGTGAATGTTTCAAAAGCGGAACTTGAAGAGGAGATAGAGCTGAACTATCAGAAGATACGGGCCGATATCCAGAACCTCCTTTTCAAGGAACTCAACGACCCGGCCTAAGCCTCTTCCGGAAGTTCTTCCCAGTCCCAGACGAACTTGTAACCGGCAGCGTCGGCCATTTCTTCCATCTGCGACATCATGCACACGCCGTTGCGGATGCGGTATCCGATGGCGCTGCCGCTCAAGCCCAGTTTCTTGCCGAGGTCCGGCAGGGAGATGTTTTTTAGGGCCAGGTAATCCATCACGGGCTTCAGCAGGTCGCTCTTGAATGACGTGACGGGACGCACCAGCCGGGCAGTCGGTTCAACAGGACGGACGTCCTCCCAGTGCCATACGAATTTATAGCCGGCTGCGCGGGCCATTTCAGCCATGTCGGCCATCATGCAGTCGCCGGTGCGGATGCGGTAGGGGATACCGCCGCGCTCGACTTTGGGATTGCACAGTTCACCCAGCTTGGCCATCGAGAGGCCCTTGCGGTGAATGAGAGGCACGATAGGACGGAGCCTCTGCGGGTTCTTGGTCTTTACTTCACTCATCTCAAAAAATCAAAAAAATTTGGTTCGCACCAAAATACTCTCTTCCTTTGTAGCAAATATTACTAATCATACAAATTGCGATTGATTAGTATTACACCGCAAAGGTACAAAAACTTTGCGAAAGTTAAGCGGTAAAACGCAGAAAAAAGTAAAAAAAATTTGGACGATGGACAATCCAATTTACCGATACCCGCTGGAAAAGGTTCTGGAGGCGTTGGGGGCAAGGAAAGGCGCCGTGAAGGACTTCTGGTACTCTCCTCTGAGAGACGAGAAGGAAGCCTCCCTGCATGTAAACCGCGATAAAAACCTCTGGCACGACTTCGGTGCCAACGTGGGCGGAACCAACGTCAGCCTGGTCCAGCTGGTCCTGCATTGCTCCAAGGCGGAGGCCGAAGCCTATATTGCTAAGATGGATCCGGTCCTGGAGCGAGAGCACAAGGAAGCATCGGCCCCTGCACAGCCTGCACAGGAAATTAAGCGCATCAGGGACGTCTCCACCAGCTATCTTACCAATTATATAGAAGGGCGCAAGATTCCCACGGAACTGGCCCGTGAATACTGTAAGGAGCTGCTGGTATACAGTCCCGCCAGGAAAGGAACTATACCTGGCTGGGATTTCCCAACAACTCCGGCGGCTGGGCGATGGCCCATCCCAACGGCTACAAGCGTACCACTAATGCCGATATCACCACCATCAATATGGATGGGCGGGTGTCCACCAAGCCCTCTTCCGGAAAGGTCGCCGTCTTCGAGGGCTTCTGGGACTTCCTGTCCTGGCAGGTAATGCAGGGCAGCTTACGTCCTACCTGTGACATCGTGGTGCTCAACTCCGTCAATAACATTGAGAAAGCGCGGAGCTACATTACCCAGCACGACCGCGTGGGTGCCTTCCTGGACCGGGATGAGGCCGGCCGCCGCTGCCACGACCGCGTCTGCGAAATGATGGGCCGAAAGAGCGGGGAAGTGCTGGATATGTCCCACCTGTACAAGGACCACAACGACCTGAACGAGTTCCTGCAGGCCTCCCGCGGCTACACCGCCAATATGAGTTTAACCCCACACATGTAAGAGATATGGAACTGCCTTTAGTGACTAGGGAAGATTTGGAGAAAGCCAAGGAAGAAATTATTTCCAAGGTGACGGAAAGCCTGAATGAGGCATTCCTGAAGAGTAGGGAAGAAGAGTACCTGACAACCGAAGAAGTCTGCAAAATCCTGAACGTATGCGCCAAGCAATTCAAGAAATACCGCGACGACCGTCGCATCAGCTACACCCGCTTCGGGCGGAAAATCTACGTGAAACGCTCCGACCTGAACGCCTTCATGGAAGAGTACAGAATCAAGCGCCGGCAGTGGCAGTAGGAGTCGATGCAGGATGCTGAGGAATCACCGCGGAAAATAGCTTCTCCCGCTCCGACTCGTCCAGCATCAGAATCTGCTTGATTAGCTTGTCTACATCCGGCTTCTGGTCGAACACCCGTTGCAGCGTGCTGTCAATCTCAGTCATGTCGAAATCCTGCAGATACGTCTCCGTCGTCTTCAGACTCGAATGTGCCAGGGCGCTCTTGATGGTCATGGTATCAACGCTCTCCTTCAGCGCCATCGTAGCGAACGAATGCCGGCTTACATGGAACGTGACATGCTTCTCAATCTTGGCCATCTCTGCTAGCTTCTTCAGATTCTTGTTCAGAATCGTATTGACCGAACTGATCTTGTTCAGGAGCTGCTCCAGAATCTTGACCGGCATCACCTGCTTCTGCTCATGCGTCACATACTTTGCCCACGGAGCGTCATTGGGCAGCAGCGGGAAGATATAATCCGTCGGCTGATGTTCCACCTGCCTGTAATGCATCAGGATTTCTTGCGCCTGCTTCACCATCACCAGGTCCCTTTCCTTTCCGTTCTTGTCCATCTGGTAAGTGATACGGCCCTCTGCGCTTACATTGCACCAGCGAAGCTGAAGCAAGTCGCCGGCGCGGATACCCGCACAGTAGAACGACAGCATGAACGCATTCCGCGTGTGCCAGAGCATACTCCCTTCCGGAAGATCCAGCTCCAGAATCGCTTTGAGCTCATCCCTCGACAGTTTGTCCTTCGAAGTCTTTTCCAGCTTCAGCTTATAGCTCTCAAAAGGATTTACTTGAATGAGCCTGTCGATATTCCTCGCCCGGTTCAGAATGGCCCGGAACGTCTTCATCTCGGCATGAATTGCATTGACCGACAACCGTTGCTCAGGAATCCTCTCGTTAGGCAACTTCGACAGATATGTCTCAAACCTCTTCAGATATGCACTGTCGATGTCCGCAAACACTACGTTCTTATCGAACGCCCGCAGCTTATTGCAAAAGTTCTTATATTTCTTCGCATTCCGGATATGCCCCGTCGCCTTGATATCCTCCGTAATCTTTTCGGCGTAGGGGAGAAAGCGCGGGCTGACATCCTCCTTCTTCTTGGCCTCAGCAAGCTTGTTGATAGAGACCTTCCCCTTGCCCCTCTTCTTCTCAACGTCGTACTGTGCCTTGGCACCATCTAGCTCATCCCGCAGCTTCTGATTCTTCGTCGCAGCGGCCGGATCAGACGGACGAATCCAGTTATCACCGCGTGGCGAAGGATTCCAGTCATTCTTCTTATCGACTGAAACAGAGGACTTAAAGCGCCTGATGCGTCTGTCCTGGCACAATCTGACGAATATAGAATAGCTTCCGTCTTTATTTCGCTTATGATTAAGCTCCAATCTAAATGTCGTTGCCATAGCACTTTACTTTTCTACAAAGGTAGCAAATTTTACCGAAACATTTACCGAAACAAATGGGTTTTTCTGCTCTTTTTTGCTCTTTCTCGTTTCACCTAAATGTGCCATAGAACGCGCTACAATGCGGAATTAAAAAGAAACAAGCGGAATTTAGCGGAACTATTTAATTCCGAGCGGGGGTACAAAAAAGAGCGCGTCGGCGCTCTTTTTTCATTTCTTCTTCGGCAGCCTCAAAGGCAGGGCGCCCGGCAGGACCTTCAGGTGGAACTGGGAGCCGGGGAGCTGCTCGCCGTCGATGTAGATGTCGATGAGGTCCTTGCTGGTGATGGTTACCTCGCGGGCCTGGCGGAAGATTACTTTTTTGCCGCCGGCCTTGCTGCCGATATGGTCTCCCTTGCGGTAGTGGTCGATCAGCAGCAGGAGCCGCAGCAGGCTCATGGCGTTGAAGTAGCATACGTCGATGAGGCCGTCGTCCATCTTGGCGGTGGGGGCGCAGTTGAATTCACCGCCCACGCGCTTGCCGTTGGCAAAGGTGCACAGCACCATGGGACCGCGGGCGATGCGCTGCCCGTCCACATACACCTTGATGCGGTTGTACCGGCTGGTGAGGATGGCGTTGATTACGCCGCGCGTGTAGGCTTGGTGGGCCGATTTCCCTGCGGCTACCAGCTCGTTGGCGCGGGAGGCGACTTTGGAGTTGAAGCCGATGTTGCACACGTTGAGACAGTAGCTGTCGTTCACCTGGATGACATCGATGGGGGTAACTTCTCCGTCCAGCATCTCCTTGACGCTGCGGAAGTTACGGCCGGGGAAGTTGATGATGAAGTCCTCGGTGGCTCCGGCGAAGTAAAGGACGGCCATGGTCTTGTCGGCCGATTCCTTGGCCGCCTGCTCGCTGGTGGAAGCATATCCTACCAGGCCCGACGCCACGCTGTTGATGATGCCGTTGCCGCCGCAGGCCACGAAGCAGACCTCTTCCTCCGGATGAAGGTCGCAGTAAAGGCGCACATAACGCTCGGCGTCTCCTTCGCCCATGGTGGTGTACACCTCGTACGGGTGCGGAATCTCTTTCAGCTGGTCGTAAAACTCCTTGTATTGAGGCGCTTTGTCGGCCCGTCCGTTCACGATATAGATGTACTTCATACTTTTACGCTCATTATGGTGATGTCATCGCTTTGCGGATGTCCGGCGGTAAAGCCCTTCACAGACCGGTAGATGTGCTCCACGACGGTCTTCTCATCCATGCTGTCCTGCAGTTGTTTGATTTCTTCCATCAGCCTTTCTTCCCCGTACAGCTCCAGACGGTCATTCTCGGCCTCTGTGACGCCGTCGGTGTAGGCCAGCAGGCGGGTGCCCGGTTCAAGGTCGATATGTTCGGCCTCGTAGGGGAAATCTTCCAAGAAACCGGCCGCAAGATTGCTCTTGACGGAAAGGAAATGGGCTGTGCCGTCGGGCTTCACGATGACGGGCGGGTTGTGGCCTGCGTTGCAGTAGTCCATCCGCATGGTCTTCAAATTGATGCGCGCGATGAAGAGGGTGACGAACATGTCGTTGCTGTTGGTATCGGCCACGCTGTTGTTGATACGGCTCACCGACTCGTTGAGCGGCAGGTCCAGGGTGGCGACAAAGTGGAGCATGGCACGGGTGATGGACATCACCAGCGAGGCCGGGACGCCTTTTCCGCTGACGTCGCCAACGGCAATATGGAGCACGTTGTCCCTGAGAATGAAGTCGTAAAGGTCTCCTCCCACTTCCTTGGCCGGCTTCAGCATGGCATGGAGCTGCGCGGGGAAGTCGGTGTTCAGCATGCCCATCTGGATGGTACGGGCCACGTTGAGCTCCGACTCCATGCGTTCGTTGTCGCTCTTGGTGGTCTTCAGCTGCCCGATATAGTCCGAGATGGAGTTCTGCATGAACATGAAACTGTCACTCAGGCGCCGCATCTCATCTTTGCTGGTGATTTTCGGCAGCTGGGCCTTGAAATTGCCCTTGGCCATATTCAGGGCCGATACTGAAAGCTCCGTGATGGGACGCGTCATCCGGCGGATCTCCTTGCGGCAAACGAAGAACAGGATCACCAATCCCACTATGCCGACGAGCAGCAGGACCAGGGCCAGCATCAGCGGGGCTTTGCCGGCGTTTTCATGGGTAATGACATATTGGGAGACAAGCCCGATTACAATGAAGGAGGCGAAGAAGACGACGGACACAATGCCGATGATCCTCCAACTCAGCCTACTGGAAAAGGATCTGTTATTCACAGGGTTGCGTTTATAATTTCAAATTTATCGGAGTACCTGGGTGAAGACGGGTTCCTTGCCCTCGATGTCCAGCACATACACCTGGATGGTGTGCGGTTCGGGGGAAGAGAGGTCCTGGGCTTCAAAGAGATATTCCGTGCCATCGGTCACAGGCCGGGACGTGGCCGCTACCGCCTTGGCGTTGATCATGGGATATCCGGCTACGGCCGCGTCAAACAGGGCCGATTCTTCGGCGCTGGCAGGATGCTTTTCCGGGAAGTCTGGATAAGCCACATACTCTCCCTCCAGGAAGCCGCCTGCTTTCAGGAAGTGGTCCACTTCGGCCTTCACAGCGTCCAGACGGGCGGTGCGTACGCCATAGCCGGGAAGAATCTCGGCATCGGGCTCCTTGGCGGCCAGGTCACGGGTGCTGGAATCCAGGCCTCCGCTGCCAAAGGTGCAGAAGGGGACCAGTTTCTTGCCGCTGAAATCCACGTTCTCCAGGAGCGTTTGGATGGGCGGGGCGAAAGTGCCGAACCAGATGGGGTAGCCCAGGAAAATGACATCATAGTCGTCCAGGTTGGCGGCCAGGGGCTGGATGCCCGGAAGGATGCCGGCGGCCTTTTCCTGCAGGCAGCGGTCGATGGTTTCCTGGAAAGTGCCGTTGTAGGGGTCCACGCATACGATTTCCTCTGTATCGGCCCCCAGGCGGGAGGCGATTTCATCGGCCACGGTCTTGGTGGCGTTATTCTGGGAATAATAGAGGACAAGCACTTTGCCCGATTTGTTCTGGGCGCAAGACAGGGCCATCATAAGTGTTGCTGCAATTAAAAGGATTCTTTTCATGATAACGGTTTTTTCTGCGGTAAATTTAGTAAAATTTTGTCAATTTGACGTAAAACTCTTAACTTTACACTGTTGCATCACTAACCTTAATGACCTATATGAGTATGATTCACAACCTGTCCCGTCTTTTTGCAGCCCTGGCCATTCTGGCTGCCGTATCCTGTTCCGGCAAGGACCAGTGGGTAAAAGTAAAAGATAATCATTTCATAGACCCTCAGGGGAACGAACTTGTATTCCGCGGCCTGTGCTTTTCAGATCCTGTCAAACTGGTGCAGGACGGCCAGTGGAATGAGCGTTACTTCGCCCAGGCGGCCGAATGGGGCGCCAATGTGGTGCGTTTCGCCGTTCATCCGGCCAACCTCAATTCCATGGGATGGGAAGAGACCTTCAAGGCCATGGACCAGGGTATCGACTGGGCCCGGAAATATGGCATGTACGTGATTATGGACTGGCATTCCATCGGCAATCTGAAGGAGGAGAAGTTTACCTCACCCATGTACAATACCACTTGGGAGGAAACGCTCCTGTTCTGGAAAACGGTGGCGCAGCGGTATAAGGACAATCCCACGGTGGCCCTGTACGAACTCTTTAACGAGCCTACGGTCACCGCTCCCGAAGTGGGGGACTGCAGCTGGGCCGAATGGAAAGGGATGCTGGAGGAAATCATCGATACCATCCATGCCATCAACCCCCACGCCATCTGCCTGTGCGCCGGCTTCAACTGGGCCTACGACCTCACGCCGGTGGCCGATGCCCCCATCGCCCGCCCTAACGTGGCTTATGTGTCGCACCCTTATCCCCAGAAGCGTGAGCAGCCATGGGAAGACCAGTGGGAGAAAGACTTCGGCTATGTGGCCGATAAATATCCCGTCATCTGCACGGAGATTGGCTTCTGCCTTGCCGATGAGCCCGGCGCCCATATTCCCGTGATGTCCACCGACGTTTACGGAGAACACATTACCCGCTATCTGGAAGACAAGGGCATCTCCTTCACGGTGTGGTGCTTCGACACGCAGTGGGCTCCCATGCTCATCAGCGACTGGGATTTCACTCCTACCACTCAGGGCCGGTTCTTCAAGGCTTATCTGCAGAGTAAAAAGTAATTTGCATATGTCCAAACTGAGTAAAACGGTCCTGATTTGTGTAGCGGCCGTTGTGGCCGTCCTGGCTGTGGGCCGCGTCATTCTGGGCGCGGTCGCCCAGAGTAAAATGCGGCAGGCGCTGTCCAATATCCCCGGCGTCCAAATCGATGTGAAAAAGGCCGGCTTCTCCCTGATAGCCGGCAGCTTGAACCTCCGGGATGTGGATTTTGCCGTCAGCGATTCCGTCATGGGCGGTCAGAGGGCAGCAGGCCATATTGAAGCCATTAAGGTAAAACGCCTGAGTTGGCTTCGTCTGCTTCGCAAAGAAGTGTTTCTGGGAGAATTGCGGGTAGAAAACGGTTCGGCCGCCCTCGAAAGCGTGAAAAGTCCCATGAAGGTTTCCGCGAAGGACATCTCTTTCTCGGTCCACGACATCGGCATACCGCTTTCGGACAGCGGTGCCGTGGAATACAACGACAGCACTTACTCCGTGGCCATCGACAGCCTGGATTATACCGATGACGCCGGCCTGTCCAGGATTGTGGTGGGCCATCTTTCTACGGTCGATGCCGGTCCGGTACTGGCCGAGTCCTTCCATTTTTACAACTGCGTCCCCATGGAGAAGCTGGCCGAAAAGATGGGCAAGGTGGCCGCCATGTGGTGCGATGTCAAGCTGGATACCCTGCTCATCAGCGATATCAATATTCCCCGTGCTGTAAAAAACAAGAACATCGATATCGAAAACGTGCGTCTGACGTCCCCGGAGATGGTTATGTTCCAGGACGACCGCTATCCGCCGGCAGTTCCTTATCCCACTTTCCAGGAAAGCCTGAACACGGTGGAGATACCACTGATGATCCATCGGCTCGAAGCCGGTATCAAGAAGTTCACCTTTGTCTGGGAAACCAAGCCTGGCAAGCGCGGCTCCGTGCCTCTGTACAACGTGGACCTGGCCATTGAATCGGCCAGCAACGCCCCCGGCAACGTGATGAAGCTGGATGCCCACGGTGCCCGCAAGGGCCATTGCAGCGCCAGTTTCTCCATGCAGGTGAAGAACGACAAGCCGGAAACCACCCGCGGCAAGATGCAGGTAAAGAATCTGGATGTATCGGCCCTGGATGGTTTCATCGGCCCCGTTTTCGGTGTTACGGCTAAGGCCAACATCCATCGCATAGACTGCGACTTCCAGGGCGAAAAGAATAAGATGAAGGCCGATTTCTGCATGCGCTTCGACAATCTGGCGGTAAAGGCTACGGACAATGGCGTCTTAACCACCTTGGCCAGTATCGCCCTGCCCAAGTCCAATCCCGCCGTTGCCGGGACCGATCCCAAGAAAGTGGAATACACCTTTGAACGGGATCCCATGAAGCCCTATCCCGCCTACCTCATCCAAAGCGTAACGCTGGGTATGCTCCATACCGTCCTTCCGGGCGGGAAGATAAAGAAGAAGAAGTAGATGCGTCTTACTGAATCAGGTTCAGGAACAGGGTTATCACCCCTGTGTTGATGAGATCGACGAACATCGCCCCGATGATGGGCACAATGATGAACGGCTGCACGGCGTAGCGGTACTTGTAGCATACGGCCGACATATTGGCCATGGCATTGGGCGTTGCGCCCAGCCCGAAACCGCACAGACCGCTCACCAGGACGGCTGCGTCATAGTTCTTGCCCAGCAGCGGAAAAGCCACGAACGCCCCGTACAGTGCCATGAAGGATACTTGTGCAACCAGGATGAGCAGCAGCGGGAGAGCCAGCGATGACAGTTCCCAGAGGCGCAGGCTGGCCATGGCCATTCCCAGGAAAAGCTGGAGGCAGATGTCTCCGATGGAGACTACTTCGCCGATACAGAGCTCCTTTTCCCATTTCGGGGCCAGCCCGAAGACATTGCGCATGAAGCACGCTGTGAGAAGGGATCCGAAGTAGGTGGGGAAAGTAATCCCCGTGAGGGCCAGTATCTTGCTCAGTCCTGTTCCCAGAGCCATGGCAACCACCAGCACGCAGGCTGCCTGTAAATACTGTCGGTAAGTCTTCTCATCCGACCCGGTTTGCTTTTCACGGGACTCCGTGGTCCCGATGCCCGTCATCACGTCAGAAGAGGCCGATTGTTCCGAAAGGTGGTTCCTCCGGATGAGGGCTTCTCCCAGGGGACCGCCCAGCAGGGACCCTGCCACCAGTCCGAAGGTCGCCGCAGCCATCGTGATAGAGGATGCTCCCGTGAGTCCCATCTGCTCCAGCAGGGGGGAGAAGCCTCCCGAAGTGCCGTGTCCTCCGCTCATCGGAATGGAGCCTGCCGCCATGCCGAAGATGGCATCCAGTCCCAATCCGCGTGAAATCCCCACGGAGATGAAATTCTGCATGACAATGAGGAAAAATACCAGGCCGATCATCACCAGCAGCGGCTTTCCGCCCCGGCGAAGCACCTTAAAGTCCGACTGGAAGCCAACGGAAGTGAAAAAGAGCATCATGCACAGGTCTTTCACCGTTCCGTCGAACTGGCACTCGATCCCGAAGACCGAGAACAACAGAAGCGTCAGAAGGGAAACCAGGAGGCCTCCCGATACGGGTGAAGGGATACAGAAACGCCTAAGGAAGGAAACCTTCCGGGTGAAGTACAGACCCAGGATGAGGGCCAGGACGCCCACTCCCGCACTAGCGTAAAGATCCAGCGACAAGACTTTTTCCATAGTTCATTAACATCCTTAAAACAAATAACCCGCTGATTTTCAGCGGGTTATTTGGTGGTGCTGGGAAGAATCGAACTGCAATTTAGTTCGGTTCCCTATGGTTTCCGAAAGGCTCGTAAAGTTCGTATTTTCAAGTTTTTGCAAATAAATTTGGTCGTTTCAGTAGTTCTCAGTATATTTGCGTAGTGGAAAAAGTGAGAACGAAAGTGAGAACAACTGATTCTCTTCTCACTTTCCGGAGAAAATGCCGCTACACAACCCCAGAGCCGACATTTTCGCAAAACAGCCCCCTTATTATCTAAAGATAATAAGGTAAAGTGTTCAAAGAGCGCGAGAGGGAAAGAGTGAGAACAAACCTCCGCAAAACCGAGAACAAACTGAGAACAAACCAAGCGAATGTTGAATCTAAAATAGGAAGGAATCATGAAGGTCCAGTACATGCTTTACAAGACCACGAATAAGGCCGGAGAGAAGCCCATCCGCGTCTCAATCTCAATGCGTGGCGAGCGATATATCACCACAGTCGGATATAGCATCAAGGAGGAGAAATGGGATAAAGCCAAGCAGCAGGTCAAGCAAGGTGTGACCAATGCCGCAGGCGCAGACTGGCGCACAATTAACTCCCGCCTTGCGGACATCACCACCCACTTCACCGACTATGACCTCCGCACCACGGAGAAGCCCACTATTGATGACCTGAAGGCCGAATTCGAGAAAGCCGTCAATCGCAACAAGGCAAAGGTCGCAGGTGCCGCCTCAGGCCAGAGCGAAGAGCAGATCGAGGCCGCAGCACAAGCAGCCGAGGAGAAAGAGCCGGAGACGGAAGAGAAAGTGACACCTGCCGTTGTCTACGTAGAGAAGTTTATCAAAGAAGAGAGTTCCATCAAGGAGTGGTCTATGGAGACCTACAAGATGGTGCGCTCCTTCAAGCATCATCTGGAAAAGTTCAACAAGAAAGTGGGCCTGGACTTCTTTGACCGCAAGGGCCTGGACAAATTCCTCGTGTACCTTCGCGCTAAAGCCAAGCTGGAAGAATCCTCCGTGGAGAAGCAGTACAAGAACCTGACCTGGTTCCTTCGCTGGGCCATACGCAACGGCCACACCCAGGTTCGTGATGCTGAATACTATGAGCCCGTCTTCAAGAAAGTGAAAAAGCCGGTCATCTTCCTCACCAAAGAAGAATTGGACAAACTCTACAACCTTCAGATTCCCAAGACCGGAACCGTTGTCAAACTGCAGACCTACGAGGGCAAAGAGTACGAAAAAACAGTCCTTGATGCCGGCGGCATGGAACGTGCCCGGGATCTGTTCTGCTTCTGCGCTTTCACCAGCCTTCGCTATTCCGATGTGGTCGAGGTCCGCCGCGTGGACATCCAGGACGGTGTCCTCAACATCACCACCCAGAAGACCCACGACCGCCTGCCGATTGTCCTCCACAAGAACGCCCTGGCAATCCTGGAGAAATACAAGGACCAGAACTTCTCCGCGGGAAAGGCGCTGCCGTACATAACCAACCAGCAGATGAACCGCTGCCTGAAAGACCTCTGCGAGATTTGCGGATTCAACAAGCCCTACACCATCACTTGCTACCGCAACGGCAACCGCTCCGATGAAGT
>Ga0310690_10009671_pt1 | contig 12074 bp, 6 predicted proteins | sample AusTroGonzalo_MG_2_FD_207661 | JGI IMG/M metagenome (GOLD analysis project Ga0310690, IMG submission 207661) | Bovine rumen microbial communities from tropical cattle in Woodstock, Queensland, Australia - Gonzalo_04 (v2) (version 2) | ecosystem: Host-associated > Mammals > Digestive system >...
TGCATGATTTCGAGTCATGTGCATTCAACCAGGCTCTGCCATCTCTCCACAACGGGTGCGTATTGTACCAAAATCAGTCGCCGGGAGTCAAGCGTGGATTAGTGGATGCCTTTCTTCGGCTTGCGGGTTATCAGTTCGTCGATGATGCGGCCGACTTCTGCCTTCGAAAGTCTCTCCGTGATGCGCAGATGGCGTCCATTCTCGGCGTCAGGATCCCACTCGTCGTCGCCTTTGCTACCAACCATGCGGTATGTTCCGCGCTCGGCGTTGAAGTACGGCTCAATGCCGCGAACCGCGACGAGGACGGCAGTCTCGTCCCATGCCGCGCGTCCGCCCATTCCGAAGGCGCTCATGAGCCACTTGTGGGGGTTCTTGCGGATTTCGTCGCGCGACGGAATGTTCCCGGCGAAAACGTCCTTCACAGGATTGTGCGGCCCTTCCATCTCGGCGACGGCGCGTCCGGCGAAGCAGTCGCGCCCGTATTGAAAATCGGAGAACACGATGGGCGTCGGCCAGTTCTCAAGCGCAATGCGCGATGATTCGTGGTCACATCCTGAATTGTACTCCCTGCCTTTTGGATATTGGCAGGCCATCGCCACCCACAGTTTCACCTTCTTCGCGACGAGCGCCTTGCCGTCGAGCGGCGAAATGTCGTCGGGTTTCGTCTCAAGAAGACGGCGCATGTTCGTGAGGAAGCCGACGGAACAAATAGTCACGCTGCCGTCTGGCTGTGCGGCAAGGACACGACGGTAGACCTCGTTCGCGTCCGGCGCGTCGTCTGCGTCCGCGTAGCGATACCAGCCGGAGTAGTCCGCAATCAACTTGCGGTACTTGTGGTGTCCGCCGTCTCCGCCGCTCTTTCCCTCAAGCGGCGTCTGGGGATCAACCTTGACTTTCGCACCTGGATGCGCACCCATTATGCCAATCCCCTTCGGCGCACCGACCGGAAGGTCGCCGCGTCCGTAGTAGTGGTTGATCACCTCCACCGCACCCACGGATGCGTTTCCGCGAGTCGCGCTGATCGTCGCGAGTATCTCGCACTCGCCTGCGTCCGCAAGCGCGTGCAGGCACGCGAGCGCGCCCACGTCGTCAAAGTCGGTGAGCATGTCCGTGTCGAATATCACCTTGGCAGGAGCCCCGCCTGCAAATCCGGACAAGAACAGAACACAGATGGAACCTAACGCTGCAATCTTTCTCACGTCGATATTCATTGCATCCTCCTCGATAGAGTTTTGACGTTGATATGTTATCAGATAACCACAGCCGAAATCAACAGCTTTCTGCAATCCGGCGAAAAAACCTGCTAAAGCAACTTGTGGACCGTGGCACGGTCAACGATACGGCGAACCAAGCGCAGAATCGGCGGACTCCGACCACTCAGAACCCGAACGGCATGCCGAGTTTGAACCACACGATCATGACTGTCGTAGACACCACAAGGAATATCCCGGCGTAGGGAGCCATCATCAGGGCAAGGTCGCCGATGGAGAACTGAGGTCTGTAACGCCGGCAGAAGAGCAGTATCACGCCGGCATAGGTCATCACCGGCGTCACGATGTTCGTGCATGGATCCGCCGTCCTGTACGCGGCGCACACAACCTCGGGCGTGAGCGACTGGTTCACGTGGTAGAGCATCGGTATGAATATCGGTCCGATCATCAACCATTTCGCGGACAGACTCGCCACAAACAGATTCACGAACGACCCCATCGCTATGAACGCGACGAGCAGCAGAACCGGCGAAGACTCGAGATCCATCGCGATGATTGCCTTCACGCCAGCATAGGTAACATACGACCCTACGCCCGAATACGTCAGCATCGCAAGAAAATTGAAACAGAAGAACGTGAGGACGATCATGTAGGCAAGGTCTTTCACCTGCTTCGTCATAGCCGCGACGACGTCCTGCGCGGCGCGATACTTTCCACGCTTCACCCCGTAGAACAGGCCGGACATGAAAAATGCGAACGACACGAAGATTATGACGTTCTTTGCGAAATGACCCTTGAGCGGACCAAAGGCGAAGAATGCGATGACGCCCAGCGCGACGACGAGTCCGACGCCAGCCCAGACAAGGTCTCGCAGTTCTTCTCGCGACACATCGAACGACGACCCACCGGCGTCCTCGGGGGCGCTCCACGACAGCCGCTCAAACTTCGGCGCAACGAATCTATTCGTAACCCATCCGCCTAGAAACGTAAATACGAAGACGAGCGAGCATGTGTAGAAATAGTCCATCGTCGCCTCGTTGAGCGGCGAGCCGAGGCGAGAGAGCCACGGCACGCCCTGAGAAAGCGCAAAGTCCTTCGTCGGAATGCCGACGAGCAGATCAGATGTCGTAGATGGTATGACGTTAGCGCCAAAGCCCGCGCTCACGCCAGCAAAAGACGCCGCAACGCCAATGAGCGGATTGCGCCCCATCGCGCAGTATAGTGCGGCGGCAAGCGGTATGAGGACGACGTATCCCGCGTCTGCCGCGACGTTGGAGAGGACGCCGGCAAACACTATGACGTACGGCAGAAGCCTCGCGTTGACATGCCGACCCGCGAGCTTCAGGAGAACCGAGAAGAGCCCGCTTCCCTCGGCCGTCCCTATCCCAAGCATGGCGACGACGAGTATGCCGATGAGCCCGTGCGCGTATGCAAGCCAGTTGGCAACTATAGCGTTGTCGAATATCCACTGTATGTTCGCAACGTCGGACATGTCGCGTATAGAATGCGTAACCTGCGTCGCGACGCCAGTGGCCGAGTCGACTCCCGGCAACTGGAATCTCGTGCCGCCGGCGAAGATCGTCGCCACGAACAGAATCACGTACATCAATATGAAAAGCACCACGGGATCCGGCACCTTTGCCGCCATCCGTTCAAGCCAAGTCCTGCGTGCCATCTCCACGTCCGCCTTCATGCCGTCGTTTCCCGTTGCCATCCGCGCCTCCTCGACTTCAGTCACGCGGTCGCAGGTAGAACCTGCCTATCACGCGCGACGTGCTCATCGTGTTTATGAACGCCTGCGAATCTATCTTCTTGCAGACCGCGTAGATGTGTGTCGTGTCGTCCGCCGCCACGACCGAATAGACAATGCCCTCCGGCTTGCCGGAATACCCGCCGATCCCGCGCATGACCGTCGCCCCGTGGTGGCTGACGCGGTATATCGCCTCGCATACGCGCTTAGGCTCGCTTGTCACGATCATCAGCGTCTGGTACTGGTATGTACGGTACATGAGGTGGACCATCTGGAGCGTGACGAACTGGTAGACAATGGAGTATAACGAGCCGGTCCAGCCGAACGTGAAGCCGCCCGCGAGAAGTATGCCTGCGTTAAGCGCAAGTATGATGTTCCACGTCTCGCGCCCCTTCTGTTCGGAAAGGTATATGGCGATAAAGTCCGTGCCGCCCGTCGTGGCGTTCCATCTGAGGCACAGCGCCATCGCGAAGCCGAAGACGATTCCCCCGAAGAGGCTTGTCACGAACGGGTCGGTGGCGAGGCGCGACATGTCGCTCGCCGATATGAACGAGGTTAGAGCGTCGACTGGCAGGACGTCAGTCAGGACGCCGGTCATGAAAATGACATACAGCGACCACATCGTGAAGCGACGCCCTATGAATCGGAATCCTATCCACACCGGCACGGCGTTTAGCGCAAAGTTGATAGGAGAGAACGGGACTGTCCAGGCCCATCCGTTCATGTCGACGAAACGCTGGGCGATGCGCTGAATAAGCATTGAAAGCCCAGTCGCCCCTGCGGGATAAAGTCCTCCCCACGCAACGAACGTGCGGTAGTTGACGGCCATTACGACCGATGCAAACGTAAGCATGGCAAAAGTCGCAAACGCCCTGCGGCGCTCGGACTTGGCCGATTTCCATGCCATCAGACCGACTCTGGCCTTAGACGAAGACGCCTTATGGTCACTTGAGGAGCGCATCAACGACCTTGTCGTATGAATCGACGACAACCGCCCCCTTCAGCAGTTCGGCGGCCTTGCGCTTTGCCTTAGTGGTCGCGACAACGACGACCCGCAGGCCGTCGGCGACGCTGCGTCCGAGAGTCTCGGATTCGCTCTTCGTCACCTTGTCGGTGAGGACTACTGCATCAACGTGCGAAAGGTCACTCAGTTCCTTGCCGGACCACACGTAGAACCGAGTGTCGCGGTTGAGCGTGTTGAACAAGAACTCTGTGGACGCCTTGTCAGACGAACGGTATCTCACCGCCACCGCGCCGCGCGTCCTTTCAAGGTAGACGGGCGACGGCGCGATGTCTGTCAGGTACTTGATTCCGCTCCTCACGATGTCAAAGGTGTCTTCTTTAGACTCGGGGTGTGGACACGAAAGGAACACTTTGCCCTTGCCGACCCTGCCGCCGATGAACGCGGCCTTGCCCGCCATCTCCTCGACTTCCTCCGGCTGGCATGTGTTTATGATGCGTCCTGCATAGCTGGCGAGCACCTTCACGTCAGAATCTTCGACAGGATCGCCGGGCACGGCGGCCGGCCCGCCGTAGTAGAGGACCATGCGATTCGTCGTGGAACCTTCGAATACATCCATGCCCTCGTCCGTAAGCGTGAGCTTGATCGGCGCAGAGCCTCGGTAGTGTTTCGGATCGTCGCCTGTGAACGGGACGAGTCCGAGGCGCGGTCTGTGAGGAAGCGACTGCTGTAGCGCGAGGAACGCGCCTGCGCACACGCCGTAGTACTTGCCGCCGTTCAGCACAAACCGCTTCAGAGCCTCGACACCCTTCTCGCCAAGGGCCTTGTACTGCGACGTGCATCCGCCACCAGGCTGGATCACGAGGTCGAGTCCGTCAAGGCCGCCATTCGTGTAGTCCTCCGGCGCAAGGAACTTAAGCTCGTATTCAGGCGCAAGATCGAGCATCCGCGCAATCGTGATGTTTGAATTGCTTTCATTCTGGAAGATGCCGACGCGAATCGGCTTCTCGGCCTTCACAGGAATCTCCGCCGGAGCGGGAAGCGGCTCTGCGGCAAAAGCCCTGAGCGCGGCAAGCGCGGCCTCCGCGTCCGCAACGCACGTGACGCCGCTCTCGCGCGCCTTCGCAGCCTCCGCCGCGCTCCCCCATGCGAAAATGCGCCCGCCGCGCGCGAGGAACTCCTTTGTCCGCCCTGCATTGCGCGCATACAGCCCGACCTCCGGCCTTGCGGAACGCGCCCCTCCGGGCGCAAGAACCGCGTCCAGGCGTCTGAGGTAGCCCGTCTCCACCTGGATCTTGTTGAGCGGGACGACGTCGAACTCGCCTTCCGTGACTAGTCTCTGCACGAGACGCGCGGTCTCCACGCCAAACGAATCGTCGCACATGAAACCCACCGCGAGCTGTCCGCGCTTTCGCCGCGGATAGTCCCACTCAAGATTGCGCCCAGTCACGAAACGGAACGCACCCTTGAGGATGAAATGATCGGCGTCGTCGTATTCAGGATGCACGGACATCACGAAGAGCCGTCCCTTGCCGTATGTGCCGGCGATCCCTGCGGCCTGCCCCGCCATCGACGGACGCGCACTGCCTCCATCCGTGTTGATGTCGCTGTTGTATGTCGCGACAACCTCGACGTCGGCGTCCTTTACGGGAATCGACGGCAACGGCACGGGACCTTCGGAATAGCGTATATCCGTCTTCCGCTTCTTGATTCCCGCAAGCTCCTCGGCGCGGCGGTTGAAGGAAATCGACATGTCCGCCTTGCCGCCCGCAGGCCCGAACTTGAACGGAATCATGTGCAACATGTCGGGATGGCCCTTCGAGGACTCCATCAGCAGACAGCATCCCGCGCACGTGCCGACGTAGCCGCCGCCGCCTTTCACGAACTTAATTACCTTCTCGCGCCCCTCGGCGCCAAGCGACTTCGACTCATCCACCGAGGAGCCGCCCGGCATAACGAGAACGTCCACCTTGTCGAGCGCGCCGCCCCTCACGGCCTCGCCGTCGACAGGCGTCGCGACAACGTTCTTCGCGCGCGCCGTTATCTCCAGCCAGCGGAAGCATCCAATGCTGCGCGCTCCCTTGTCGACATAGACCGCCACGCGCAGTGGCGCGAACTCCTTTTCCACAATCGGCGCAACTGGCTCGGCGTCGTTCTTCGCGCCTGGCCCAATGCATCCGACAAACGCGGCAACCGCCGCAACGACAATCAACAGTTTCGCTTTCATTGTTGTTTTCCCTACTGTTCTTAGTAGAATATGTCTATATTATAGCATCTTCATCGCAGACTGCGCAACACCATCATTCTAGCACTTCAAACGTGATGAACTTAAACAATAAGCACAGATTGCGAAACTCTTCCGACATCCAGGCTGTATTTCCGTTCGTCCCTAGTTAAACCTGGCAAATGCGACATACTCATTGGTTCACCCGCACCCGCATAAAGAACGAATTTGGGTGTCCATCCTTCTTAATAGAATCTCCAGGCTCTGCTGTAAGCCTTAGCTTGCCGTTTGCCGCCCCCAATTCAACAAGCGAAACATGTTCGCTTTTAAATGACTTCAGGTCCAATGAAGTCGAGCCTTCCATGCCAAATAGCTGCTTGAGCCTTTCGCCGTCGGCCTTGTCTCCGACCGACACCTTGTCTATGGAAATTTCCATAGAGAAACCATCCTTGTCCACAGTGAATTGTTCCACTGTGACATCCTCGTCGCTTATTTCGTTCATGAGCAACGTTTCGCAATCCAACACAAAGGACTGCCACACTGTCTGTGAACTCCTGATTTCAGACGGCATCGCCCCGTTGCCCAGTGCCGTGTCGTTCCACTCCCTGAATGCCTCGTAGTCCTTTTTGTCAGATAAATTGCATTTCAGCTTCTCGTCTTCCATGTCCCAAAGCGCATACTGGATTGCCATTTCTTCCGGGAGGTTATCGTCCAACGCAGGCAAGGCATCGAAATAGTCAATCCTGAATCTGTTCCATACGCCAGGTATTTCGCATCCCCATCCTGTTGAACCCCTTCGCACAAATATGCGGCATGAATCCGTGCCCACATTGTCGAAAACAGATTCTGCGACATTCGGTGCGTCGCCAAGAAACGTCACACTTTCAAGTGCCGTGCAATTCTGGAACGTGCGTGCTCCTATTGTTCCAAACGATGCAGGGAATATCACAGATCTAACTGCAGTGTTTGCGAACACCCCCGTACCGGTATCCAGAGTTCCAGCCGGCACTTCGATGTCGGTATGACCGTTCAGTCTTGCACCGACAAGCCGACCGCGGAAGGAATCATTCCCACCGATGAACTCGAACTCCGGATCGTCCTCAGTCACGTTCCAGCCAAGGAGAGTCGATTCTCCGATATCACCGTATAGACAGATGAAATAGTAGTCTTCTTCGTATTCCCCGCGAGTGTCGTCAAATGGCTTTACGGCGGATTTCCCGTCGTCGGAATAGATGAACGAACCCTGATCCATGCTGTTGACCGACTCAACCGACAGGGTTATGTTGTCCGAATCACCACCCTCTATCCAAACCCTGCAGGATTTACGGGCAGGGATGGCTATCCTGACGAAGAAAACGCCGCTGTTGAAATCATAGTCGTAGCCGTGCATCACGACCCACTCCCTCAAAAGTGTCACCCATTGCGAACCCTCGTTGAAGACATCGCAAATCCATCTGCTGCTGCCTGCCTCGCCCTCCTTGTCTCCACCAAGCAAAGATGGCTGAACGATGGTGACGGTCTTTTCAATAAATGTTCCGTCGTTACATTCCATGTTGACGGTGACAGAACCTTCCCTTGGCGGGCCGGACAAATGCTCTTCAACATAAAACGCCAACTCGTCCCCGCTGCATCCTTCCGGTGTCTCGATTATAATCCAGTCGTCGGATGTTCCCGCCATCCACCCCCATGATGCAGAGCATTCCACCATGATGGATATTCTATCAGTCTCCGGCCCCACTTCAAGATACTCTTCCTCAAGCGAAAGGAAGTCGGCTTGCGGAAAATCGCCCCCTCCATCCTCCTCCTGGTCAATACTGATTGGAACCGATCCGGAGAAAATGCCGCAATCCCAATAAAGCCAAACCGTAGTTGAGCGAGAATCTGTCCCGGCGTTAGGCGCGACTGTGAACCAAAGTTCTCCGTCACCGTATATTCCGTCTTCTTCAAAATCGACATCTCCAAAATCGACCCAGCAGCCATCAGGAGCCTCCACGGCGAAATAATCCCATTCTGCCCACCAGCATGTTTCCGGGGCAGTATTCACGACGATGCGCCCCATCCCACCACTGGAATCAAACCGGAATGACTTTTGAGAGACTTCGAACGAAACAGGCTTCGGTTCCTGGGTGATTATGAATGTCGCGCTGCCGACTCCGTTGGAAATGATGATCCTTCCTGTCCGGCTGGAATATTCCGTGTTGGCGTTGACCGCACAATACACTGTGTCTCCTTCTACAGAAAACGAAAACCAATCATCAGATTGAAACCTCTTTGCCGCAGTCCATTCCCCCACGGGATTGTTCACCACCTTGAACGAACCACTTCCGCCAGAACTTGTGAATCTAATCGAAGATGACGAAAGTGTTGGTTTCGCGTCCAGCCATACGGGATAAAGCGTCATGTCTTCTGTGGGCGACAAGACCTCGCCATCATTGTAGACGATCTCTCCTGTAGGAGATGTCGCCCAGCCCATGAACAAATACCCCGAACGGCTGAACGTATTGGAGGACAGAGCTTCGCTTTCCCCCGCGACGAACATCTGGTCGGACATTTTCCCCGATCCGCCGTTTGCGTTGAACGACACAATGGCAGAACCTTCAGATCTCCGCCAGATTGCATATAAAGAAAGGTTGTAGTTTCTATAGCCGTGATCCTCCTTGTATGCGAACTGGGAGAACTCCACCGTGTCAGAAAATTCTGCGACATCATCTAAAGAATACTCTGACCAACCGATAAAATCATAGCCCCTTCGCGTGAAGGCACAGGCATCAAGCGCATTGGTGGCAAGCGCGGGCGAGATAATCTGGTCCGGCATAGCTCCCTCGCCGCCGTTGGCACTGAAAGAAATCCTCGTTTCCTCCGGTGGGTATGCCCATATTGCGTAAACTTCAGTGCCGAAAATGGCCTGCGATGAAGGGTTGTATGGATCAGGATAGGGATCACCATCTTCAAGATACACTTCCATTGTATTCCATGGTTCGTCGGGCGAAGTTGACCATCCCATGAATTCGGCTTCGCCGTCATCACTCAGCCAAAACGAAAGAGAAACCCAGCCACCATACCCATAGTATTCGTCATAGAAATTTCCAGAACCATCGTTGAACCAATATCGCACCGTATATGCCGGAACGCCATTCTCTATATCGCCTGAACCTCCTCCTCCATGTCCAGGTCTGGCAAATGCGCACAGGCATGAAAACATAGTGCAAATGACGGAAAATGAAGCTTTCATTTTCATTGATGGTCTTCCGGCTCCGATGACATATGATTTCGCCACTTCAACTTGTACGGCAAATATTATATCATATCTGGATCCGAAACTCATCAAGACGCGATAAAAAGATTACGGAAAAGTTATCAACATCCCAGCCTCGCCTCCAACGAAAAGGGAAGCGGGAAGGAGCATGTGATTGTTCGGCAAGGGAGAAAACAAACCGAGCCCAAGCCAATCCGCCCCACAGAGTTCAGAAGGGAACCGACTTCGGCAAGTGCCCGGCGGAAAGCATCACCGGACCTAGGAGACCAGATGGAAGAATCTTCCACTTTGAGGTGTCAAGCTTCCTGTAGTCCGACCCGACCATGTTAATGTCGCTGAAGTACTTCCAGTCCACGCCGTTCAAGTCGTTCCAGCGCAGACGGTTCGCGCCGAGGTTCGTGACTTCAACTTCAAGCACATTGCCCTTCTCTTTGACGGCACCTGTCGGGAGCGCAAAATCATATGGTTGCATGAACCTCACGCCAAGGTCGCGTCCGTTAAGCCTGACACGCGCGATTTCGCGGACATCTCCTAACGAAAGACGCCTAACTTCGGGGCTTCCGCAGTCAAATGTCGTCGTGTATAGCATCGTCCCGGAGAAGGCGTCGTCAAAAGTCTCCCAGCCGACAAGTGCGTCAAGCTTGCGCGACGCAGGAAGCTCAGGTCCTCCGCAAATCGGGGAAACCTCCCATGGTCCAGTGATGGCTATTCCGCCGCAACTCCTCTCGCCGGAAGTCGTCACCTCGAAACTGACGCCAACGAGGAAAAGCGAATGCCCTGAAGCGACTTCAATCGCCTCGCGCCGCGCCGCTTCGATCTCACCTGTAAGTGGATTCATAACGCCGTATGGTCTGCCGCCTGCCGAAACGACACGCGCAACCATCCCTGTGTTGACGACGAAATACGCCGTTTCGCCGCCCTTCTTCCAGCGCGTGGCAAGAAGCCCCGACTTCGCATTGAACGGCATCCGCCTCACGCCTTTCAACGCATCTTCGCACCTCGGCGCCTCTGCGCGCGAAAGGCTCCACTTCTCCGGATCGACCAGCACCGTGTACTTCTTCGCAAGCCCCGCCTTGACCATCCGCGGCGAAACGTAGTCGAACGCATAGCCAGCCTCATACAGTTCTTTCGCCACTTTGCCTATGTTCTTGCCGTAGAACCACTCGTCGCGGTTGTGGACAGACATGTTCATCACCTTGCCGGGATGCTTCGCGCGGTACGACGACGGATCCCACAGAAGCGCGAGGTCGTTGTCTGGCATCCACGTCTGGAAGAGCGACTGGCACCGCGTAACGTATGCGTTCAACGCTCCCATTTCACGCCATATCGGGTTCCTGGGATTCATCTCGACACTCGCGTAGAAACACCATCCAGGCCATACGACGTCAACTGGCGAGTAGCAGCAGCCGTGGAAAAAGATATGGTTTACGCCGGAAAGGAAGAAACTGTCGATTAACTCCTTTATCTCCGAAGGACGCTCCCGGAAGTGCTCGTCGATCCATGTGCAGGTCTCGGAGGATACGAGCGTCGTTCCCTTGACGTGCGCGGCTGACGACGCGAACTTAGAGACTAGGATGTCGCGGTCTACCTTGCCGAACATCTCGGTCTCCGGAATGTCGGCAAGCGCATAGAAGTCGAGCCAATTCGATGGAGCCCCGTGTGCCTCGTTGCGCGTGAAGTATCCGTTTTCGCGACACCAGTCCGTCCATACGCCAAAGCACTTAAGCTGCGCGTCGTCGATGTCCTCGCCATTCTTCGGCTTCGCGTCGAAGTATTCGTAGCTATCGTGGTAGAAGGCGCGCGGACGCGCGGCCCTGCCGCCCTTTCCGAACCATTTATTATACTGTGCGACGTGGAGTCTCATCGCCTCCGGGTCGAACGGATCAATCATGTAACCCATGCCGCCGAGCCCGGCGCGTTTCACCTTCATGCCGGAGCTCGCCGCATGATTCTTGTCAACCCAAGGTCCGCCGAAGCACCATCCGGCCCCCATCGTCAAGTCTATGCCGAGCTCGTAGCGCTCCGCGAACGACGCCGCCATGTTCCAAGCCTCGATCCACTCTTCGGAAAGAAGCGCCTTCCATTTTTTCTCGTATCCTTTTTTCGCGCCGTAGATTGGAATCACGTGAAATCCGCCGAATCCTTTGTCAGCAAGCTCACGGCACTGGAACTCAATCCCCTCAGCGTCAATGGCGGATCCCATCCACCAATTGTATACCCAAGGCTTCATCTCTTTGGTCGGCTCCGGCCACGCCAAGAAAGCGGCGGCAAAAATTGAAAATGTAGCGTTCATCGTGCGTAGAACCTCCAGTCCCTTATCCGCCCTGAATTGCGATCCTGGCGAGGAGTATAGCGGAAACCGTGAACTTCAGCATCAGCAGACGAATAAAACTCAATCCAATGCGGAAGATTCCGTGAACTCGTGAGCCAAAACGCCTCGACCTGCCCGTCGATCGCATTCTCCGCCACGCCGTCTTCGCGTATTTCATCCTCGGAATCGACACCTGTAACTGAGAATTCAAACGACGTAATCGGGTTCCCGCCATTGTCAAGGAAGTCGAACTCGGCTATCGCAGCAAGTCCTCGAGGGTCGTAGCTCGATGTCGCCTGAAGCGTGAAGTAGCGTCCGCAGATAGGCTTCTTGAACATAACGACCTGCGTCGCGCCATCCG
>Ga0310690_10009672_pt1 | contig 12073 bp, 8 predicted proteins | sample AusTroGonzalo_MG_2_FD_207661 | JGI IMG/M metagenome (GOLD analysis project Ga0310690, IMG submission 207661) | Bovine rumen microbial communities from tropical cattle in Woodstock, Queensland, Australia - Gonzalo_04 (v2) (version 2) | ecosystem: Host-associated > Mammals > Digestive system >...
CAGTTGTCGGCCTTTGAAGCCGAATAATTGCCCCAGTAGAACTCTTTGGAAGCCTTTGTCATGCACAGGTCGGTATACCTGTCCTCGCCGAGGGCCATATCCGTAGCTCCGGGAAGGGCGGCATCTATCAGGCCGTTGGCATAAAGCTTAAGATCAGTCTCGCTTTTGAAGAAAGTCTCGGCGGCGAACTTGTTGGCCGGGGTTCTCTCAAGAAAGTCGGAGCAAGAACACGCAGCGATAAGAGCTATTATGATTACTACTTTTTTCATGGCCTCAGAAAGTAAGGTTAATGCCTATAGTGTAAGACTTGAGCATGGGATAGCTGGCGCCGTCGCCCATGGTAGTGGAAGTACCGCTGCCAAAATCTGAGTCGCCCTTGCTTATTACCTCCGGGTCGAACATGGAAGTATGCTCGTAAATGGGCGAGAAGGTCAGCAGGTTTTCTCCGGAGAAATATACCCGCAGCTTCTCGATTCCCAGTTTTCCGGTGAGTTTTGCAGGGAAAGTATAATCCAGGGTAACATTCTTCAGTCGGAGGTATGCAGCGTTCTGCAGGAAGTAGTCGTTATAGGAATTCATAGTTCCCAGTCCCTTGCCTGCCATTGCGGGGCCGTACATCCTGCGCGGCCAGTAAGGATGCTCGTCGGCGTTGGCAAGGACCCAGTTCTCGGTGCTCTTGTCGAGTATCGCCCTGTTTGTCTGCTGGTCTACCAGTGCAAAGTTATAGGCCCTTTCATATCCGCCCCAGAAGAGGGACGAGCCCTCGGACGGATACCAGTCCCTGTGGCCTATGCCCTGAAGGAAGATACTTAGGCCTATTCCGTTCCATTTGGTATCGAAGTTGACTCCGTACTGGTAGCGCGGCATAATGTTGCCTATGATATCCAGGTCTCCGTGGTCTTCCAGGGTTCCGGCGCCGGCGGTGATTTCTTTGTTATCGTCGATATCCAGGAACTTCATGTCTCCGGCATACGGACCTCCTGGGTTCTGGAGGTCGTGGAAGCGGTCGGGGTACCAGGACGCCGCCTCCTCGTTCGACACGAAGAGTCCGTCCGTGCGGAAGCCCCACAGCTCGCCGATCTCCTTGCCTTCGTAGAAGCCGAAGATGTTATGGCTCTCGTTATAGAACTTGGTAACCCAGGTGCGGTTGTCCCAAAGGCTGCCCTTTACCGAATAGCTCAGGTCCTTGCCGGCGAGCTTGAAGCTGTCGCGCCAGGAGAGGGTGAGTTCCCAACCTTTGGTGGTAAGCTGCCCGTAATTGCCCTTGGGAGTGGACGCTCCGAGGACGGCCGGCAGCTCAGGGCCGGTGGAGTACATATCGTCGGTAAGCCTAACATAATAGTCTCCTGAGAACGACAGACGGTTTTTGAGTATATCCAGGTCCAGGCCGACATCCCAGGTGGTTATTTTCTCCCAGGTAAGGCTGTCCGGCACTATGGACGGCATACCAGCGGTGTTGGCATAACCGTCGTCGAAAATGACGGAACTTTTGCCCACGCCCATGGTCTCCAGGAAGGAATACGGAGAGATGGCGCCGTTGCCCAGCGAGCCCCAGTTACCCCTAAGCTTCAGGTTGTCGACCACGCCCTTGAGCCCCTGCATCCAAGGCTCCTCGGACACTCTCCATCCCGCAGATGCAGACGGGAACCAGCCGCCCCTCTGGTTGCTGGGGAAGCGGGAATTAAGGTCGTAACGGATTGAGCCTTCCAGGATGTAACGGCCCAGAAGTGTGTAGTTGGCCCTGGCGAAGGTTCCTATGGTGCTCCAGTCGCTATCGTACTGCTTCAGTTGTATTTCGGAGCCCTCGAACATCTCGAAACTGGTAAGACCAGGATACATCATGCCAAGGCGGAGTATGGTTTCTACATCGTACTTATGGTCCTCCATATTCCAGCCTGCCACCACATTCAGTTTGTGGGACGGGCCGAGCTTTGGAGTGAAAGTGCCGACTATGTTGGCGCTCAGGTGATTGGTGATGTAGTTGTACTCGCGCTTGTAGGAATCGGCTTCACTCACATAATAGGTAATTACACCCGGGGAATTGCTCTGAGGCGTAGGGGCTACATAGCGTTCTACCTGCCTGTGAGTGAATTTGTATGAAAGGTCTCCCCGGAAAGTCAGCACGTCTTTTACTGCCTCGATGTTGATTCCGGTGGTCGTCGTTACGGAAGTGGTTATGGATTCCTGGGCGGAATTGCCTTCAACGAAAGCAGCGTAGCCGGATGCGGCACCGCCAAGGGTATATGTCCCGTCTTCATTGACGGGAGGAAGGACGGGAAGTCCTATGACTGCAATCTGCTGAACCTGGCTTCCTACCTTTTCGTTGTTCTTGGAGAATATAGGCTGGATGTAGGCGGTGCGGTACAGATAAGTGTTGTTATCCACTGTAAGCCATTTGCGAAGCTTCAGGGACACCTTTGAGCGCAGGTTGAACTGATTGTAGTCTTCGTGACCTATCTTGTATATACCGTCCTGGGCATAATACCTCCCGGACAAGGAATAGGACATCTTGTCGGAAGACCCGTTTATGCTGAGGGAATGGGTATGGGTGGTATTCAGCTTCTTGTAGAACAGATCGAAATAGTTGACGGAACCGAAATAAAGGTAGTCCGATCCGTTCATGTCGTAAACATCCATATTACCGGCAGCCCTTCTGGCCTCGAACAAGTCGAGGTAGTCGGAAGGAATGGTATAGGTATTCATCTTGGATGGGGCAGCTCCGGCAGCCTGAGGCGTCTCGGTCTTTCCCAGCCAGAAATCGTAGAAATTGCGGGTAAACTCAAGGCCGTCTGAAATAATGTGGTCTTCCCACATGACAGTCCTCTGGTTGATTGCGAATGAGCCGCTGTAGTTGATTGAAAGGCGGTCGGAGCTGGATTTCTTCGTGGTGATAAGTATAACTCCGTATGCCGCGCGGGAACCATAAATAGCGGCCGATGAAGCATCCTTGAGCACTGAAACCGATTCTATGTCTTCCGGGTTGACGGACGAGAGTTCCCCTTCAACGCCGTCTATGAGCACCAGGGCACTGCCGCCCTGACCAATAGAATACTCAGTCAGATCCTTGGAGCTCAGGTTCTTCTTCATAACATAGCTGGTAGCGCCGCCGCGGATGTACACCGAGCCCCCGTGGGTAGGCTTGCCGTCGGCCACGAAAATGCTCAAGCCAGGGACCTGGCCCTGGAGGGTTCTCGTAACGTTTGCGTTAGTACGACCTTCCAGGGCGTCTCCGGAAATCTGCTCAACACTTCCAACCAATTGAGACTTCTTGAGCGTACCGTAACCCACGACGACCGTTTCTTCCAGCATCTGGGTATCCAGATCGAGCTTGAAGTCTACTACAGACCGTTTTCCAACAGCCTGCTCGACGGTTTGATATCCGATGCACGTACAGACCAGAGTAGCATCGGCAGGAACGGTGATGGAATAAACGCCATCAACGTCGGTGGTTACTCCTCCGTTTCCCTGCTTCACCATAACTGCGGCTCCTGGTACAGGTTCACCGGTGGCAGCTTCAGTCACCTTGCCCGTAACCTGAATCTTCTGGCCCCAGGCAGAAATTCCTAAAAATAATAAAGGAATAAACAACAAGACTCGCTGTTGAAATGGTTTCATAAAAGGCTATAGTTATTTACAAGTGTCTATTGCAAAATTACGAGAAAAAACAACCTTTGTCACAGAGCCTAAAATAAAACAAGCATTAGTGAACTATTGTTTTATTTAATACTAAATAAGTTAGATATTTATCATACCTATTGAAAAACAAGAAAATTTCACTATTTTTGAGGCATGAAAAAATCTTGTTTTGCCATATTTTTAGGGATTATCGGTATTTGTTCATGTTCTGATCCGGGAAAGGAGTATTTCGACAGTTTGGACCATGCCATAGAGCTTCAGGACCACTACGATCTGGCCCATTCTGCAAAGCAGGATTCACTTCGTATGCTGCTACTGAAAGCCGAAGACGACTCCTCAAGATGGGAGGCAGCCTACCGGCTGGAACGTATCCTGAACTACCATGACATAGAATCCTGCTACCGGAGCGTACAGGACATGCTGAGCTATAGCAGCGACCGCAGGCAGCATAGCATAAGCGAATGCGCATATGCTAATATCCTGTACAAAATGGACTCGCTTAAGACGGCGCTCAAGGTGTTCAGACAGATAGACACTTGCGATATGCAAAAGGAGTCAATAGGTCCTTATTGCTTCGCAGGCTATCACATATATGGCAAACTGCTTTCGGAGAATCCGGATTATAAAGGAATCAGAAAAGACTTGATAGACAAATGGTGGCGGACAGACAGCACCAGCGTGGAATGCGCTTTCTATAAAAACGAGATCCAGAGAGAAGGAGGAAACGCACAGAAATTCATAGAAAGGCTGCAGGATTGCGAACTCAGGAGCCTCAACGACACGGCCAAATTCAATTACTTCCTGGCAAAGGAGTACGCGAATATTGGTGATACAGACAACGCCATCAAGTATTTCGCGACCTCGGCTGAATGCGACATGAGGCTCGGCGTCAAGGCTTACAACGCTCTCTACGAGCTCGCCCGGATACTGTTCCGCACCGGAGACATTGCGCGTGCAGACAGATACATGCGCATCACTCTAAAGGATGCTTATTCATCCCATTTTGAGTCGCGTTACGACGACGTAATACGTTCGGAACTGGAAATCATGAACGTGCTTCTGGAGCAGCAGAAAGAGAAGAAGAGGGCATATTACGCTACGAGCGTAGCCATTGCACTGATGCTGCTGGTTGCCGTAATATCGTTGGTACTTCTGCTCCGCTACTCTTCCAGGCTGAGCAATTCCAGGCGGCAGCTAAGCGAAGTCTCGCGCATCAAGGACAGTTTCCTCGCCAACTATATGGAGAAATGCGTCGACTACCTGAACAAAGTCGATGAATACAGGTCTTCCCTCAGGCGTACGGCAAAGCAGGACGGCACGCCGGGAATTATGGCTATGCTACGCAAGCCTTCGTTCGCAGCCGGGGAATTCCACGATCTGCTTTCTTCCCTGGATTCAACCTTCCTGGGCATCTTCCCCGACTTCGTGGATAAAGTAAACATGCATATGCAGCCGGAATACCGCCTGGCCATACCGGAAAACGGGGAAATGTCTACCGAACTGAGAATTCTGGCCCTGATAAAAATGGGTATTTTCAAAAGGCAGAAAATAGCCAAGATTCTTAATATGTCGGTAACTACTGTATATTCCTACCACTGCAATCTGCAAAAGCATTCCCTTCACCCGGATTCCAGCTTCGACAAAGTAATAGCCAATCTATAGTTTTACTATATTTGTACGTTAACACTATTGCTATGAAAAGAATACTCCTTCTTGCATTGCTGCTCGCAGCAACCCTCTCGGCAGCTTCCGCCCAGAGCGTCAAATATGTTTATACCGAGGCCTCCGACCTTACCCTGGTGGGAAAACTGATGCCGGGCAAGACGGCGAACCCCTACCACAGGGTAGATACGACCCTGTACAAGGGCTTCACAAAACGCGAGAACGAGCTTGTGAGGATGTCCTCCGGCATGGCCTGCGTCTTCAAGACCAACTCCCCCAGCATCAGCGTCGTAACCCAATTCGGCAAGCTGGACGACCCGGTAAACACCAATATAATCTCTGCCCGCGGATATGACCTTTACATCAAGCAGGACGGCAAATGGGCATGGGCATCGTCCGGAGTAGCCCCCCGCAACAAGCCGGGAGATCCTCTCACCCTTGTCAGCGACATGGACGGCAGCATGCACGAATGCCTGATGTACTTCCCCCTCTATAGTGAAGAGTATTCCATAAAGGTAGGAGTAGAAGAGGGTGCCTCCATCGAAGCCATAGACAATCCTTTCCGCCACCGCATAGCAATCTGGGGGTCCAGCTACACCCACGGCTCCAGCACCACACGGGCCGGAATGGCTTATCCCGCGCAGTTCAGCCGCGCAACCGGGCTGCAGATGCTTTCCCTCGGCTGCAGCGGCCGCTGCATGCTTCAGGACTACTTCTGCGACGTACTGGTGGACGTAGATGCAGATGCATTCATTTTCGATTCTTTCTCCAATCCGCAGGCCCCTATGATACGTGAGCGCCTGGTGCCGTTTATCGACAGGATGATAGCCGCCCATCCCGGCAAACCGCTGATTTTCCAGCAGACCATCTACAGGGAGAAAAGGCGCTTCAACCTGAAGGAAGAAGCCAAAGAGCAGGCCAAGATGGACATGGCCGCCAGCATCTTCAAAGAGTTAAAAGCAACGCCCGAGGGACGGAAGAAATACAAAGATGTGTATTTCATCGTCCCCCAGGCATGTCCGGCCTCCCACGAGGCAACGGTTGACGGAGTTCATGCCGACAATTACGGCTACTCCCTGTGGGCGGAATCCATCCGCAAACCCGTTCTGAAGATTCTGCGCAAGTACGGACTAAACTAGCTTGAACAGCTCCGGATTCAGGTGGCAGTAGCCGCCCGGATTCTTGTCCAGGTAGTTCTGGTGATACTCTTCCGCCCTGTAAAAGTTCTTCAGGCGGAGCAGTTCCACTGGCATTTCATCAACGCCCAGGGCCATCCTGGTCTCCAGGAAGATGCCGCTCAGGAGCTCCAGATCCTCTTCGTCGTCGTAATAGACTCCTGTACGGTAACGGGTACCGACATCACCCCCTTGCTTGTTCAGGCTGAGCGGGTCTATTATCTTGAAGAACAGCTCAGTAAGCCTGCGGAGCGACACTGATTCAGGATTGTAGCGCACGTGTACGCACTCTGCGTGGCCCGTAGTATCGGTGTACACAAGCTCGTAGCTGGGGCTGGCCACATGACCGTTGGCAAAGCCCACCTCCGTGAACTCTACGCCATCTATGCGCTTGAAGAACTTCTGGGCGCCCCAGAAGCATCCGGCCGCAAACCAGATATCTTTCTGGGGGCCATAGACCAACGCCGAAAGCTTCTCCAGCCATTTGCGGTCCGTATCATCAAAGGCGGCCAGCTCGCGGCTGTCTATGTCCAGCACGCCCTGAATCTCCCCGTAGTTCCAAAGGGGCACCACAATCTCGCTGCGGGATTCCGAAGAGCAGGCAATATGGCCCTTGAACTTCTCCACGTCGGGGACGACTATAGTATGCCGCTCGCTCCAGGCACTGCCGCACACGCCTTTGCCGAACGGGATGCGGGTGCATGCCACCGGCCCCTGGAAGGGTCCGAGCACCAGCTGTTCCCCGTCGACGCGGTAGAACCCCGTCCACCAGAATCCCATCTCCGAATGCAGCAGGGCGGCCAGGTTGGCCATACGCGCAATCTCGTCCTGCTCGCCGCTGAGCAGAGAACGGGCCTGCCGAAGCAGGCCCTCGTATTTCTCTATTTTAGTCATACGGCTTTAGAGCCTCTTGAGTATTTCTTCCGTCTGCGCCTCGTAACCGGGCTTGCGGAGCAGGGCGAACATGTTCTTCTTGTAGGCCTCCACGCCGGGCTGGTTGAACGGGTTCACGCCAAGAAGGTAGGCGCTGATACCGCAGGCAGCCTCGAAGAAGTAGAACAGCTGGCCGATGCAGAACTCACCTACTTGCTCGATGGAAATCTCTATCTGGGGCACGCCGCCGTCGATATGGGCGAGCTTGGTGCCGAGGGCCGCCATTGCGTTGCAGTGCTCCACATGCTGGCCTGCCAGGTAGTTCAGCTGGTCGAGGTTCTGCTCGTCACTGCCGATTACCACGCTGCGGTTGGACTTCTCTATGCTCACCACGGTCTCGAACATGCAGCGGTCGCCGTCCTGGATGAACTGGCCGATGGAGTGCAGGTCGGTGGTGAAGTTGGCGGAGGCGGGATATATGCCCTTGCCGTCCTTGCCCTCGGACTCGCCGAAGAGCTGCTTCCACCATTCGCCGAGGAACATGAAGCGGGGGTTGTAAGTTACCAGAACCTCGACCTTCTTGCCGAGCTCGAAGTACTGCAGGTTACGCATTGCGGCATACTGGACGGCAGGATTGTCGGCGCTGCGGACGCTCACCTGGGCCTTTGCGGCGGCGGCACCCTTCAGCATTGCGCGTACGTCATAACCGGCCACGCAGATGGGCAGCAGGCCGACGGGAGAAAGCACGGAGAAGCGGCCTCCCACGTTGTCGGGGACCACGAAGGTGCGGTATCCCTCCTGGGTGGAGAGGGTCTTGAGGGCTCCGCGGGCGGCGTCGGTGACGGCCACGATGCGGGCGGCGGCCTCTTTCTTGCCGTAACGCTGCTCGATGTGCTCCTTAACGATACGGAAAGCCACTGCAGGCTCGGTGGTGGTGCCGGACTTGGAGATTACGATGCAAGCCACGTTGCTCTTCTCCGCCAGGTCCATCATCTCCGCGAGATACTCCTCGCTGAGGTTGTTGCCGGCGAATACCACGCGCGGCTTGGCAGGATCCTGGATGAACTGGTGGTTCAGGGCCTCCAGGGCGGTACGGGCGCCGAGGTAGGAGCCTCCGATACCGATCACGACCACGAGATTGACACCGCGGGCCTTCCAGTCGTCGCGTACGGCCTCGCAATCTTTAATCAAGGACTCGGGAGTGCCGTCGGGGAGGGCCTTCCAGCCGAGGAAGTCGTTGCCGGCGCCGGTCTCCTTGTCGAGAATGTCATAAGCCACGAGAGCCTTCTCGACATATTTCTGATAATCTGCTTCCTTTACGAAGGAATCGCAACCTTTAAGATTTACTTTTACCATAGAATATTTGTGATTGGTTATTTCTCTTCACTTGTATTCCCTGCTGCCGAGAAGCTCGCGCACGAGCAGGGGCTCGTTTGTGGTGATTGCATCAACACCCACCTCTATCATATTCTGGATATCTTTCTCCTTGTTCACAGTCCATGCGTTCACGGACATGCCCAGGTCGTGGGCGTTCTTCACCCATTCGGGATGCGCCTGGAACATCTTGTACTGATAGTCCACTCCGTTGATGCCCTGGGGGCCGTAGATCTTGGGATCATGGTTGCCCACGAAATCCATGGAAAGGTACTGGTTGATGAATGCCGGGCAGAGACGTGCTACCATGTCGCACATATATTTGCTGAAGCTGATGAACAGCACGCGGTTGGGATTATAAAGCTTGTGCACCTTGAGTGCGGCGATGGTCTTGGCGACCAGCATGTCCTCACGGTCCTCCGAAGGCTGTTTCTTGAGTTCGATGACAAGCTTGGTGGTCTTGCATTTGGCGGCCTGGTCAAGGTACTCGTCCAGGGTGGGACGGCGCTCGCCGTTGGGCAGGAGATCCCCGGCAAAGTCGGCATACTTATGTGTTGCGATTGCCTTTCCGTTGATGGAAGGGTCGTGGTTGACCATCACCACGTCGTCGGCCGTGATGTGAATGTCACATTCGCTTCCCCACAGTCCGGCATCCTGGGCCGCCTTGAGGGAGGCGATGGAGTTCTCGCTCATGCCGCCCTGCTCCGACTTCCAGAAGCCGCGGTGGGCCACTATGGCAATTTTGCCTTGCTGGTCTATAACAGGAAAACCGTTTTCGGGATTATAGGAAATCTTTCTGGATGATGAGCAGGCCACTACCGAAAGGAGGGCTGCCGCTAATGCTGAAACTCTGAGAAGATTCATGATATAGTGTTATGTTAGTCTTACAAAAATACCAAAAAAATCTTATATTTGCGCTACCACATTATGAAAAAGTATATACTAGCACTAGACCAGGGAACAAGCAGTTCCCGTGCAATCATTTTCGATCACGACGGCACCCCCTGCGCCGTAAGCCAGCAGGAATTCACCCAGTACTTCCCCAGCCCGGGACTCGTGGAGCATGACCCTGAAGAGATATGGTCCAGCCAGTCTTCCGTGATGATGGATGTCATAAAAAAGTCCGGCATCTCCGTTCAGGATATTGCCGCGGTAGGCATCACCAACCAGCGTGAGACCACGATAGTATGGGACGCCGAAACCGGCAAACCCGTGCATAACGCCATAGTCTGGCAGGACCGCCGCACCTCCGAGTACTGTGATTCTCTCAAGGCCCTCGGGCTCACGGAGAAGGTAAGGGAGAAGACCGGCCTGCTCATCGACGCCTACTTCAGCGGCACCAAGATACGCTGGATACTGGAGAATGTACCCGACGCCCGCGACCTCGCCAGGCAGGGACGCCTCCGCTTCGGCACGGTGGACTGCTGGCTCATCTGGAAGCTCACCGGAGGACGCGTCCATTGCACCGACGTATCCAACGCCTCCCGCACCATGCTCTTCAACATCCACACGCTCAAGTGGGACGAGGAGCTGCTCGACCTGCTCGGCATACCGGCATCCATGATGCCCCAGGTACGCTCCTCCAGCGAGGTCTACGGCTTCTGCGAGCAGCTTGACGGCGTGCCTGTAGCGGGCGCGGCCGGCGACCAGCAGGCGGCCCTCTTCGGCCAGATGTGTACCGAACCCGGAGAAGTCAAGAACACTTACGGCACCGGCTGCTTCCTGCTGATGAACAGCGGCAGCAAGGCCATCAAATCTGAGAACCAGCTGCTTACGACCATCGCCTGGAAGATCGGCGACCGGGTGGACTACGCCCTCGAGGGCAGCGTTTTCGTGGCCGGAAGCATAGTTCAGTGGTTGCGCGACGGACTCGGCCTCATCAAGAGTTCCTCCGAAATCGAAGCGCTTGCGGCCCAGGTGCCCGACAGCGGCGGAGTGAGCCTCGTGCCCGCCCTCACCGGCCTCGGAGCCCCTTATTGGGACCCGTACGCCAAGGGAACGATTACCGGCATCACCCGCGGAACCACCGCCGCACATATAGCACGCGCCGCCCTTGAAGGCATAGCCTTTGAGACCATGGATGTGGTGGACGCCATGCGACGCGACGCCGGAGTGGCCCTCCGTTCGCTCAAGGTGGACGGCGGCGCCTCCCGCAACAACCTTATGATGCAGTTCCAGGCCGACATACTCGGCACCGACGTGGTACGCCCCGTGGTAACCGAAACCACCGCCCTCGGAGCCTCCTACCTCGCCGGCCTCGCCGTGGGCTTCTGGAGTTCGCTGGACGAACTCAAGCAGCAGTGGCGCGCCGAGCGGGTCTTCCGTCCGGAGGCCTCCGTAGAAAGCGTCAGCAAGGCCGTCAGCGGCTGGAAGGACGCAGTATCCAGAACTTTAACCAAATAACTTATATGGGACTTTTTACAAAATGCCTTTTTGAGCTGATCGGCACCTTCGTGCTGATTCTTCTCGGCGACGGTGTGGTAGCCTGCACCACTCTCAAGAAATCCAAAGGCTTCGGCGGCGGATGGGCCGTCATTACTCTGGGATGGGGCTTTGCCGTAATGTGCGGCGTATTCATCGCCGGCCCTTATTCTGGTGCTCACCTCAACCCTGCCGTCACCCTCGGCCTTGCTGCAGCCGGACAGTTCCTCTGGAGCGAAGTACTGCCCTACATAGCGGCCCAGATGATCGGCGGCTTCCTCGGAGCCACGGCCGTCTATCTTTTCTATAAGGACCATTTCGACGCAACAGAAGAAGCCGACGCCAAGCTCGGAGTCTTCTGCACCATGCCTGCCATAAAAAACAAATGGCGGAATTTCTTCTGCGAGACCCTGGCGACCTGGCTGCTGGTATTCGTAATCCTGGTATTCTCCACCAAGGAGAACGTAGTGCTCGGAATGGGCAGCCTGGGAGCATTCCCCGTGACCTGCCTCATCATGGCCATAGGCATGTCTCTCGGCGGTGCCACCGGTTATGCCATCAACCCTGCCCGTGACCTTGCACCACGTATCGCCCACGCCGTCCTGCCCATCGCCGGCAAGCGCGACAGCGGCTGGGGCTACAGCTGGGTGCCCGTCTGCGGCCCGCTGCTCGGCGGCGTGCTGGCGGCTTTCTGCTTCATGGTTATTTATTAATGCTGATATGAAACTGAATAACGGATACGACATTCCGTCTCCCGGATTCGGCACGTTCAAGACCCCCGACGGGGAGGTTTGCGTGGAGTCCGTGGTCGAAGCGGTCAAGGCCGGATACCGCCACATAGACACAGCCGCCGTGTACGGCAACGAGTGCTCTGTCGGCGAAGGCATAAGGCAGTGCGGCGTCGCACGTCCGGAGCTGTTCGTGACCAGCAA
>Ga0310690_10009673_pt1 | contig 12072 bp, 9 predicted proteins | sample AusTroGonzalo_MG_2_FD_207661 | JGI IMG/M metagenome (GOLD analysis project Ga0310690, IMG submission 207661) | Bovine rumen microbial communities from tropical cattle in Woodstock, Queensland, Australia - Gonzalo_04 (v2) (version 2) | ecosystem: Host-associated > Mammals > Digestive system >...
TTCCAGAACTTCGTCAAGATGTTCACGATGGCCGAGTTGTGGCACAGCCTCTGGATCACCGTCAAGTTCGGTATCATCGCACTTCCGCTCGGTATCGTAACGGGCTTTCTCCTGGCTTATCTCCTGAACATGAAGGTTCCGGCCATGAAGTTCTGGCGCACGATATTCTATCTTCCCGCCATGATAAGCGGAGTCGTCGTCGCCATGCTCTGGAGAGGTCTGTTCGATGACCAGTACGGTATGATCAACTTCGTTCTCAGGACGGCGGGTCTCACGGGTCCGAAGTGGCTTCTGGACCCGAAGTATACTCTCTACTGCTTCCTGTTCCTCTCGGTATGGGGATGCGGAGGCGGAATGGTCGTCTACCTGTCCGGACTGCAGAGCATTCCGACCGCGCTCTACGAAGCCGCGGAAATCGACGGATGCACCAAGTTCCAGCAACTTACACACATCACCATACCGCAGATGACCCCGATCTTCTTCTTCAACCTGATCATGGGTCTTATCGGAACGTTCCAGTACTTCGCCGAGCCTATGGTCCTGACAAAGGGAGGACCCGCGGATTCGACCATGTTCTACAACCTGTACCTGTACAAGAACGCATTCCAGTTCCGGAACATGGGATATGCGTCCGCACTGGCATGGTTCCTGTTCGCGATAGTACTGTTGCTGACGTTGCTTGTGTTCAAGTCGTCGGAACTCTGGGTATTCTATGAGTCGGAGGTGAAGAGATGATTCTGTTCATATTCTTTTTTGTAATCATCAACCTCTTCTTCTGGGGGTTCTTCATCTCCAACAGAGTCGGTGTCATGACAAAGAAGAGACTGGCCAGGAGGAGAACCATAGTAGCCATGATGATCATCTATCCGGTTGTCTCCATGGTCGGTGGATCGTTGGCATCCAAGCAGACCAGCAGGAACATTCCCGAGGTCAAGCCCGGCGACTTCTTCAACGTCATCAAGACAATGCTGAAGAATCTGGTCCCGATTGAGGGAAAGAGGATCGAAATCGACCAGAAGTACATCGAACAGGCTGTTTCCTCACTCGATAACGCAAAGAACCTCAGGCGTGAGAACGCTCCGTATTCCGTCTATGAGATGGAGATCGAAGGCAAGACGATGCACGTCGCAAAGATCGGAAAAGTGGGAAACCAGTGGATATATCTGAACGAATCCGACCTGGACGAGGTCTATCTCGCCATCCCCGCTTCCGAGGAACAGCGCGTCAAGTCCGTTGTCCTGACATGGTCAAATTATCCCGATGCCCTTTCCAAGGGAGATTTCGGCCGCTATGTCATCAACTCGATGATCCTGGTCGTTATCAACACCATCGGTGCCCTGCTTTCGTCGACACTTGTCGCATACGGTTTCTCACGCTTCAAGTTCAAGGGAAAGAACTGGCTGTTCATCGTTCTCCTGTCGACCATGATGCTTCCGGCACAGGTCTCCCTTATCCCGAGCTTCATAATCTATACAAAGCTCGGTTGGTACGGGACTTACCTGCCGCTGACAGTGGCATCGTTCTTCGCTGCCAGCGCATGGAACGTCTTCCTCATGAGACAGTTCTTCATGGGACTGCCGCTTGAGCTCGACGAGGCCGCCAAGATCGACGGATGCGGACCGCTGGGAATCCTCTTCAAGGTCATCGTCCCGCAGTCCACGGCAGTCATGCTGACCATCACGCTCTCGACAGCCGTCTTCTGGTGGAACGACTATTTCTACTCCCTGATCTACCTGCAGGACCAGAAGCTGTACCCGGTTGCACTCGGACTCACGAGTTTCGATGCCAAGTACTTCAACAACAGCGGTCTGAAGGCCGCCGCAACGGTCATGATGCTGGTACCGCCCGTACTGATGTTCTTCTTCTTCCAGAAGTTCTTCATTCAGGGTACGGTCATATCGGGAGTCAAGGGCTGATCCATGGATCGATACTACGGGGTGAAGCTATACGACCGGGCGTACTGCAACGGCAGTAACCTGGACCTCATGGAGGAGTGCGGCTTCAACACCGTTTTTCTGGGCAGGGGAGCACTGGACAAGGCTTTCACGGAGGAACTCACAAAGCGCGGGTTTTTCTGGAACATAGTCGAGCCGGTGTTCCTCCTGCAGCCTGACGAGCCATATGAGCTTGCCACGCTGGAGGATGGAAAATCTGCCCATGACGACTGGGTGCGCTTCGCCTGTCCAACGGACGGAGAGCACCTGGACAGCGTCCGCCGCAGGATCACGGAGGACATCCGCATATACGATCCTCCGGGGGTGTCGCTGGATTTCATCCGGTTCTTCCAGTTCTGGGAGACAACCGACCCGTACGCCGTTGCACGGAAACTGCCGCAGAGCTGCTTCTGCCCAAGGTGTACGGAGCGGCAGAAGGCGTTCCCTACGTTGGGAGACTGGCGCCGGAATCTCATCGAGAAGACTGCCGCGGATCTGTGTGCAGCCGCACGGGGAGAGAAGCGTACAGTCAGGATCGGGATACATTGCGTCCCATGGACAAGAAACATGTTCGATGGCGCAATTTTGGATGTGATAGGACAGAATTTCGGTGTTCTGTCGGAAACAGGCGATTATCTGACGCCCATGATCTACCATCACATGATGCGCATGGAGCCATCATACGTGAGGGATTTGCTCAAGGACATGGTGAGTCAGGGATGCGCCCATGTGCTTCCTTCCATACAGGTCAAACAGGCTTACAGGACGGAGGAGATGGGTGCCGATGAATTCGGGAAGGCCCTGGAGCTTTCCCTTGAAGGCCGGTCGGAAGGTTTTGTCCTCTACAAGTGGGAGGATCTTGCCGAAGACGAGTGCCGGATTGACATTGTCAAAAACACACTGAAAAGGTGATCGTATGAATAGAAATCTGAGAAAAGTTGCTTATTTCGCTCTTCTGGCCGCTGTACTGGCGGTGCTCTTCGTTGCCGTCTCCTGCAAGAAGACGGAGAAAGAAGAGACAACGCCCGATTACGGTTCTGGCATCCCGGCCGAGGAGACAGTCAAGGAAGAGGCAAAGTCCGACAACGATCCGAATATCACGGTAGAGGAAGCAGTTGAGGAAGAGGCAAGGCCCGACTACGGTCCGAGCATCCCGGCAGAGAAGACCGCTCCTGTTACATGGGCAGGCTGCAGGAGATCCGACTACGGATGGAAGGAAGCCATGTTCAAGAGGGAGCCTTCCGCCGAGGAATGGATCAATTACGGTGCCCGTATGGGAGCCGAATACGAGGGTTCCATACCGACATTCGTATGGATCGTCGGTTCCATCACAGGCAACGAGGGTGCCCAGAGATGCTCGGTGAACTTTCCGGTCGAGGGAGACATCGAAGGAGTCGAGGACTTTCCTGTAGACATGAACAAGGCTTTCCTCGACATGTGCGACGAGAGAGGCTATTCGGTCTGGCTTCAGGTCGAGCCCGGAGACTGTGACCTCGTCAGCCTTGCCAAAGCAACCATGGAATATTTCAAGGACCGCAAGTGCGTCAAAGGCTTCGGCGTTGACGTCGAGTGGTACAAGACACAGGGAACCGGCGGGTATGGAACAAAGATTACAGACGAACTGGCAAAGGAAATCGACGAGGCAGTCAAGTCGGTTGATCCGCGCTTCACTGTCTTCTTCAAACACTGGGATGCAGGCTGGATGCCGCCGACATACCGCTCGGACATCATCTTCGTCAACGACAGCCAGTACTTCAAGAGCCTGGACAGCATGAAGAGCTTCTTCACAGAGTGGGCCAACCGCTATTATCCGAATCCGGTCATGTTCCAGATTGGCTATCCCGCCGACTACGCTGTCTGGGGACAGCTTGAGAACCCGAAAGGGGAGTTGGGAGCCCTGCTTGCAGAGGACGTCAAGGACGGCCAGCATGTGGGCATCATCTGGGTCGATTTCAGTCTGAGAACGGCCATGAAATACGGAAAATAACATATGAAGAAGACATTTATCGTCATTGCGCTGATCATGGCTGTTTCACTTATCTTTACATCATGTGATGAAGAAATCGACATCCCCTGCACCGTCAAGTGGGCGGGAATAAGGATATCCACCTACGGAATGAGGAAGAGTTACGGGAAGAACTTCCCAGACCCGACCACCATGGCCGGATTCGCCGAGAAGATGGAGGCCCGCTATGAGGGAAGCAACGGGGCCTATATTCTCATAGTCGGTGAGATCCATGACGACAGTTGCGGTCTGAAGTTCCCTGTGAAGGGGGAGTACAGCAATACCTATGGCAGCGATGAGGACAAGTATGAGTCCTATCTGGACAAGTGCGACGAGCTGGGCATAGATGTCTGGCTCCAGGTCGAGCCCGGCTATGCGGACCTTGTCACCCTTGCGGATCTGGTTATGAGCCGCTACTCACACCATAAATGTGTCAAGGGATTCGGAATCGATGTCGAGTGGCACAAGCCGGTTGAAGGAAGCGATTACGGAACAAAGCTTTCCAATAACGATGCCAAGAAGGTCCTCACCAAGGTCAGAAACTACAATCAGAACTATACGGTGTTCGTCAAGCACTGGGATATGAGATGGCTTCCTTCCCCGATGGATGGTCTGATCTACGTGAACGACAGCCAGCAGTTCGCCAACATGGACCAGGTCATAAGCGAGTTCAGGGAATGGTCCGCATACTATGCACCGCAGCCCGTCATGTTCCAGCTCGGCTACGACGCCGACACATGGATCTGGAGCCAGTACTCCGATCCTGCGAAGGAGTTCGGCCAGGCCATCGTCGATGCCTGCAACTCCGGCAATGATGTCGGAGTCATCTGGGTCGACATGACACTCAGCAAAGTGATCGACAAGACCGAAGAATAAACGTAAAGGAAGGAACGATGGTAACTATCAAGGATGTAGCTCGTCTTGCAGGCGTCTCACATACGACCGTCTCACTTGCACTCCGCAATTCACCCAGTATTACGGAAGTGACGAAGAAGAAGGTCATGGAGGCTGCGAAACAGCTCAACTACCATCCCAACCACTTGGCAAGGTCTCTTGTCAGCGGCAAGACCTACGTCATCGGCGTAGTGGCGAACTTCTTCTCCAGTACTTTCGAAATGGAGATACTGAAGGGTATCGAGCAGAGCATCCGCTCCACGGAGACGGAATATGTGATAAACCTTTTCGCCACTCTTTCGAAGAACGACCAGGTCCTGACCGACATCTGCCTCGGAAAACATGCCGACGGAGTAATCCTCCTCTCCATAAGTCCCTCGCCTGAAGTTCTGAAACTATACAATGAGAACAAGTGTCCCATGATAGTCATAGACGAGCAGGCAGAGGGGGCCATAGAGATAACCATGGACAATTACCACGGTGCTTACATGGCTACGGAGCATCTGATCAATTCAGGACGCAAGAACCTTGCCATTGTTCTCGGAGACAGCACCAGAGAAGAACTTGGTCTGTCCCAGAAGGAAAGGAAAGAAGGCTTCCTTCAGGCTCTCAAAGACCATGACCTGAAGTTCAACAGCCACAACGTCTTCTACATCGAGGACTACTATTTCGAGGAAGGTCAGATAGTCTTCAAGCGCATGCAACGCCATGGTTCCGACATCGACGGAATCTTCTGTGCCGCAGGCGACATAGTCGCATCCGGAATAATGCAGGAGGCCAAGTCGCAGCATGTGAGGATACCTGAGGATATGTCCATCATCGGATATGACGATATCTTCTCATCGTCTCTCGTGGATCCTCCTCTCACCAGTATCAGGCAACCGCTTTTCCAGATAGGCAAGAACGGATACGCCAGAATGGTGAGGCTCCTGGAGGGGACGGAGGAATACAAACCCAACAAGTTCGTATATGAACCGCAGTTGATAATCAGATCATCGGTATGATGGTCTGATATCAGATAGAAAAAGTAAAAAACGATTTGATAATTTGGTTTCAGAGTATCAAAAGGAGAAAGAAATGAAGAAACTGATTGCAACCGTACTTTTCGTGCTGATCGCCTTCGCTGCATTTGCAGGGATCAACGTGACAATCGACACCATCGTACAGTATGGTGGAAAGATCGACCCGACATACGAGATTCCCGTCGGATTCTCGATCGGCGGTGCTGACGAGACCGTCTTCGCCGACATGAACGCGACACTTTCCGGTGCCCGCGGATCCGCTCTTCTGAACATCCGCTTCAGGATGCCGGACGAGAAGTATCTCGGAGCCGCTGTCGAGGTTCACGGATGGGAGATCACAACAAAACTCGCAGACTGGCTGAAGATGTCCATCGGTAACACAGCCTACGAGCTCTATGCAGAGACAATCAGCTGGGAGCCGATTTTCGGCGCAGGTCTCTTCGAGCAGGGAAAGAACAGGATCTACTTCGACATGCAGTTCGATGACCTCCAGATCATCGCCGGTATGTCCATGGGTACTTCCGATCCTAAGAAGCCCTGGAACACAGCTGTCCTCGCTGCCGTCTATGAAATACCGATGGAGTTCAAGCTGTCAGCCGAAATCGCACTGGTCCCGACAGAGCTCTGTCTGACCATGTATCCCGACGGAAAGGTCAAGACCTTCAGCTTCCAGGCAAATTACATCGGAACCGAGAATCTCGAGGCTCTTGCCGGATACACACTCATCCTTGCAGAATCCAGCATCGTCCAGCACAGGCTCGACCTCTACGGCTCATATCTCATGGACAACTTCCAGTTCGAGCTCTACGAAGCCCTGCTGCTCCGCCTCTACTCAGGCGAGACAATGGGTAACAGACTCGGATTCAGGGTCTCCTACTTCGCAACCGACACACTCACACCGTTTGTCAAGTTCAACTGGTTCAGCAACTACGGTTATGCAGCAACAGTCGGAGGATTTGCATGGGGCGACTGCCAGCTGGTCGGACCCGGAACAGGCACAGGACTCATCGTCGCCGATGCAGGTGTCGGATTCGTGATCAACGACAACATCTCCGGAAGCATCGGAGCCACCTTCAAGTTCAACCTCGACAAGGAAGCGACAATGAAGAATTCCTGGGCAATTCCTCTTTGCCTGACAGCAATGTTCTGATAAGACTCACTGCATGAGGAAACGAGAATGAAGAAAGCACTCAAATGGATGCTGATGGTCCTCGTGGTTGTCTCGCTGATGTTCGGCGTCAGCTGCAACCGCGAGCCCGTACCGGAACCCGAGCATATACACACATGGGGCGATCCGGACGTAACAAAGGCACCGACGTGTACAGACAAAGGCTCCCAGACCCTGACATGCACGGTCTGCGGGGAAACGAAGGCAGAGAGTATCCCTGCCACCGGGCACTCGTATTCTGCCGAGTGGGATTCCGACGATTCCTATCACTGGCATGATTCCACATGTGAACATACCGGTCTCAAGGGTTCTTTCGAACTCCATACGTGGGACAGCGCGCAGGTTGTAAAGGAGTCGAGTTGTGAAGAGGAAGGTCTGATCCGCTACACATGCAAATGTGGAGCAACAAAGGATGAAGTCATTCCGAAGCACAGCTTCGCCACTGCATGGACCTCGGATGCCGATTTCCACTGGCATGCCGCAACATGTGTCCATACGGATCAGGTGTCGGAAAAGGCCGAGCATGCATGGAATTCCGGTGCTAGCCAGAGTGACGGATCCGTCATCTACACATGTACAGTGTGTAAGGCGAAGAAGACCGTCGCTCCGGCCGGAAGTGCCGTCCGCATGGTCACCGCAGGTCCTGGAGAGGATTCTTCCAGCGAAGCCGTCATATCATGGCACGCTTCCGCAAAGGGCTCGTATCTCGAGTATACCGATGCAGACGGAGAGGAATTCGTCAATGTCGTCGCCAATGCAGGATGCAATGAGGAGCTGTCCACAGCGGACTGGAGGGATACAGCAGGAAAAGTCCTGACGGAGTCCCACTACAGATGCAAGGTCTACCTTGAGGGTCTGACCCCCGGTTCCACTTACAAGTACCGCATCAGGTATGCCGGTGACGGCAGTTCTGCGACAGCCGAGTTCAAGACCGCAGAAGCCGACACCACGTACTTCCAGTTCATGTGGATGAGCGACCTCCATACCCCAAAGGGTGGTGAGACATACATCAACAGGGTTGCGGAACTCATCGATTATGCGGAAGCCAAGGATGGTGTCGACCTTGATTTCGTCCTGTTCACCGGAGATATGGTCAACAAGGGACAGATCTACAGACACTGGCAGTACTGGTCCGACAGCGGTTTGCTGAACGACCATACCTATGCTTTCGTATGCGGAAACCATGACTACTACGGATGGAACGACAAGGTCCGCACAATAAACGACTTCTACAAGGAAGTCTGTGCATATCCGTCGAACAACGAGGAAGGCTCTGCCTATGTCCTGGACAGCAACTACTGGTTCATCTGGAACAGGGTTCTGTTCGTCTGCATAGACAATTTCACGCAGGAAAGCTCTGCACTCAGTCCTCTTCCCGGAGCTTCACTGTCGGCCCAGCAGGCATGGTTCAAGGCTGTTGTGAATGCCAATGAAGGCAACTACGATTACCTGATCTTCTGCCAGCATCTTCCGTTCTTCAACACGGACACAGCTCCCTGCGACTACGGAAACTACAGCAGCTGGTACAAGATCTTCGACGAATACAAGGTCGATTTCGCCCTGTCGTCGGATGAGCACCACTATCGCCGCACCTATGCCCTGTTCAAGAACAGGAATCCCTACTACACCAGCGACAAAAATCCCGATGCCGAGAAGGCCGAGATGATCGACGGGAAGGTTTCGAAGGGAACTGTGTATGTCACCAGCAACCAGACCGAGGGCAGTTCCCTGAGCAATCTCAGGAACGAAGCTTCCTCCGGTCTGAAGTACATCGAGTACTCCGCCGGTGGACAGGGCGGTGTCTACTTCACCGTAACTCCCACCGAGATGACACTTCATCAGATCGGTGCCGCCGGAAGGGAATACGACACAATCACAGTATTGAAGAAAGACCGTTCCAAGTAACGATTTGCTCTTTTCTCTCAATATGCAGGTCCGTTCAGGTTAATGCCCCCTGGACGGGCCTGACTTTTTTATCATTACCCTTGCAACCTGTTCCGGAACGATGTACTATTCCAGTGTAAAAGAAAGCGGCTACCCGAAGCGGTCAGCCTGCCTTTTACCAGTTGTTCAAAAAGAAATCGCCGGTAAGTTGCTAGCTAGCGGCGATTTTTTCTGTCCTTATGGGATTGGATAATCATCAGCACAAGCTGGACGACACCGACCACAAGACCTGCAACACCCACAACGACCGAAATCATTGCAATAGTGTACAAGCTTTTACCTCCTCCTATATTAAGATTTGGTAAAAGGCAAAGCCAACCGCCCCGTTTTGGGTAGCCGAATCAATCTTATTCCAAACCAGTTTGAGGAAGAACTCCTTTTGAGAAAACAACATAAAAAACCTGCTCAATAAACAAACCGGCCCGAACCGCAAGGCTCAGGCCGGAAAACATATAAAGCAGGGGAAATCAGTTCAGTTTAAGCAACTCGGGATCCTGAAGGTACTTCACGGTATCCTTTGCGGTCAAGACCTGGACATCCTTCTTTGAGAGGATATGCTTCATGATGCGTCTGACCATGTTGCGTCTCTGCTCGACATTCGCCTTGATCCTGGTGACTTCCTCACCCTCGAGGTCGTTGATGTCGTACTTGTCGCAGTAGATGTCCGAGTGCAGTCCTACATAGAACGGGCAGCGGTTGCCTTCATAGTGGAGGTCGAATGTGTGGGCCATGGTGGCGAACGCATCATCCTCATCCATGAAGTACTCGAACCAGAGGTTCCAGTCCATTCCGGTGATCTTGCCGGATTCCTTGTCGAAATCGGGATTCGCGGCGGCGATCCTGTCGCGGAGACCGGGCTTTGTCCCGTATTTCGCACACTGGTCGTCTGTCGGGGCGGTGAAGACATACATCGGAAGTGCCCACAGTCCGGGATGCTTTCCGATCATCGGCTTCTGTGAATAGAAGGCTTCCGAAACGAATGTCTCTCCGGGGCTGCCGTTGTCCATGGTGTATGGCCAGAACTCGTTGGTCCCGTTTTTGTCCTCCTGCCAGCCTTCCTCGACTGCGGCCTCATACAGGATCCCGAGCTTCTCCAGTGAAGTAAAGAGGTTGTCGTTGTACTCGAGGAAAGGAGTCCTGAAACCGACCACATCATCCTTCTTCACACCAAGTCCGGAATCCTCATTGTCCGGATCATAGGGCTTGCACATTGTGGCATACCATTTCTCATGCTCCGAAAGCCAGTCGTTGAGATCCATGATCGGGGTGCGTGTCACAGGATCGGCATCCCAGTCGAATTCCAGTCCGTGGGGATGGGAGTAGGTGTGCATGGCGATCTCGTGGCCTTCTTCCTTGGCCTGATGCCATATCCTCTTGACATAAGGATTTGCCTCAGTATCGTTGTCCGTGATGTTGTCGGCCTTGAGGAAGAATGTTCCAAGTATGGGGCTACCGTCATGGTTTGCGTTCTCCCTGAAAAGATCCAGGATGAATTTCATTCCTCCCTCACCGCCGGAACCGGGCAGACCGGAGTACGCATTGTCATCGAATGTGAACGAGACAATCTGTTTGACTTCTTTTGAATCCAGGCCGAAAGGCGCATTTGCAGATAGTGTTCTCTTCATAGCTCAAGAATATCACTTTCACGTTAAAAAGCAAATCAATTTTTGGCTGACGGAACACAGGAAAATGTCATTATAAAAAGGTGTAAAACCACGTGTCTTTCAAATTGTTACAGGGAAACAGATAAACCAATATTTATTTACAGAATGAAAAAATAAAAAACCTGCATATTTATTCGCGGATTTATGCGCAAGAAAAAAGTTGACATTTACGAAATCTGCCTTTTATAATTTTAACGTGAAAAGAGGAGGCCCTTATGGCTAAGAAAACTACCTTACTTTTGATTGTCAGTGTGCTGCTTATCGCGATGTTCGCATTCGTAGCATGTAAGAAGGATCCTATTGTTCCTCCTACACCGCAGGAGCCCGTCGTGAACAAGGCCGGCGAAGTCAGCGAGAACCTCATCTACAATGGGGACCTCGAGCTTGAGGATGTCACAGACCTCCAGGGTGATGGCGCTTCCATAGAGATCCTCGACGGTGTGGGCTATGATGGATCCCGCGGTCTCAAAGTCATCCAGACTGAGAACTACGGTGAGGTCCTGGTCGACATCACCGATTACTATGGTCGTGGAAAGAGCTATTACATCGAGGCAAAGTACTGCAATGCCAACGATCCGGAAGGACGTACCGATGACCTGAACGCCAAGATGGACTTCAGCGTCGTTTCAGGTGTCGGTTATGCTACAACCGGACAGGATTACGATATCCCCGGTCAGTACGACGGCAGCTGGCTCGATGAGGGTTCTGCTCTCGATATCTTCGACATCGAGGTCTTGGGAGAGGCTTGTCCTCTCGATGAAGAAGGCGGGTGGGAGACTCTTTCCGCTATCCTCGATGCAGAACAGATCGAGGCTCTGCTTGTCAACCAGACACAGCTCTGCGGTGGCGGTGATGTCTCTCTCTACAAGCTCATGGTCGTGTTCTATCTCGGAACATACTCCGAAGGAACCGGACAGACCGGCTACAGATATTATCTGGACGATGTCGTGGTCAAGGATCTCAACAGCGAGCTGAAGAGAACCGGAAGAACATGGCAGCCGGATACTCCGGATGATCCCGAAGAGGAAGAGGAAGAGTAATATCAGCTTCCTATGGTATTGAATGTTATCTTGGCCATCGGCTTGTCCGGTGGCCAAAGGCATATTGAAAAAACAAAGAAGGAGAAAAGCATGAAGTTAAGGAACTTTATCATTGTTCTTTTAGCTGTTCTCATGGCATTTGCATTCGCAAGCTGTAAGAACGATCCCCAGCCTACACCTCCGGGACCCACACCTCCGGGACCGACTGGTGATGTTTATCAGGTTGAGATAACCGAAGGTGTCGACAAAGACTACTGGAACAGAGACAAGCTCAAGTTCGTCTGGGGCGAGGCCGTAGACGAGGGCGACGTCATTTCACTGAAGTACAGATCCGAAAGAGATGTCTACCAGTGGGATATCAGAGACGAGAACTCGAAGGTCAAGTGGGTCTATGAGTCGAG
>Ga0310690_10009675_pt1 | contig 12071 bp, 2 predicted proteins | sample AusTroGonzalo_MG_2_FD_207661 | JGI IMG/M metagenome (GOLD analysis project Ga0310690, IMG submission 207661) | Bovine rumen microbial communities from tropical cattle in Woodstock, Queensland, Australia - Gonzalo_04 (v2) (version 2) | ecosystem: Host-associated > Mammals > Digestive system >...
AGATTACACCGGCCCGAGCAAGATCGTCCTCCACTCCGAGTCCCTGTCTCCGGAAGCCGTCGCCAACATCAACATCACTGTTGACGGCAGCGAAGAAGACCGCTGGTACTACGACGGAAAGAGCGACATCTGGCTGGTCTCCAACGACCCGAGTAACGTGTACCTGGATGCCGACTTCACGGATGCCGTCAACGGCTCCACGGTCGGCGGCGACCTGCTGTTCTACGGCATCAACGCCGTGTCCACCATGGAAGAAGCCATCGCCAAGACGACCAGCGACTACAAGCTGACCGTTATGGGCGGCGTCTTCGCCGGCGACTACAGCCTGGCCTCCATCGGCACCTCCAACGTGTACGTCGACGGCGGCACGATCGGCAGCCTGACCCTCGGCAACACCGACGGCGCCAACCTGTCCCGCATCGAGCTCACCGGCGCGACCGCGAAGGCCTACATCGCCACCCTCACGGGCGACGAAAAGGGCTATCGCCTGATCATGGACAAGGACGCCAAGGTCGGCACTGCCAACAACGTCCAGTACATCCGTATCGGCCTCGATCAGAGCACCGGACTCGGTGAAGTCAACTTCATCGACGGCGGCAGATTCGTTCTCGATCTGTCCCAGTTCAATGCCCGCGAGGGCAATGTCCTGTCCGTCGTCGGCGGCCTCAACAACTTCGTGGTTCCGGTTGCGGGCGAAACCTACAGCCTGACCACCGTCGAAGTCACGAACGACGCCACGCACGAGTATGGCTTCTACTACGACACCGAGTCCAAGAACGTCGTCGCTGTCAAGCTCGACAGCAACGTCTTCATCAACGCCAACGCCAGCGCCGAGATGAACGGCACGAAGATCGGCGACACCACGCTCGCCTACGGCTTCAACCTGTCCCGCGACAACGCGGCGGCGGCTTATGCCCAGGAAGGCGCTACGCTGTACGTTGAAGGCCTGCTCGGCGCTCAGCTGAGAACCGACACGAACACCAACGCCCAGATCACGCAGAGCTATCTCACGGACGTCCGCCTCGGCCCGACCTCCGCGACGAACCGTCGCACCGGTGAATTCACGCTCGACGTCATCGGCGCCACGTTCGGCGGCGGCAACCAGTACCTGGCCGGCCGCGGCTCCGGCAGCGGCGAGACCGAGCGTGCGACGTTCATCATCGGTACTCAGGAAACGGAAGAGTCCGAGATCGTCGACGGCGTCTGGAATCTCACCTTCCGTCCGCTGAAGGACGAAGAAGGCAAGATCATCGCCAGAAGCAGTCACGAGAACAACGGCGGCAACTACGTGTTCAAGGTCACCGAAAACGTGAACATCGCCGGCGGCACCGTGAACCTCGTCTTCGAGGACTACGCGCTCAACGGCGACATGTATCTCTTCGACAACGCCTACGACGTTACCGTTGATGGAACGAAGCAGTCGCTGAAGGAGATCAACGTCACGATGTCGAACGTGAACTGCCCCGCTGCGAAGTGGATCTGGTTCTGGGATCCTCGCGAGGAAAACGCCACGGCGATCAACCTGACCATCACCGACTCCTACTTCACTGGCGATACGATGGGCTTCGGCCTCTTCGGTACCGACACCAGCAACTGGAACGGCGAAGCCAACGTCACCATCAGCGGCGTGACCGTGAATGGCGGCACCTTCTCCGGCGGCAAGGGCGCGAACGGCAACGATGAAGGCGTTCTCGGTACCCGTACCCTGCATGTTGACGGCACCAACTCCTTCAACGTGCTGAGACAGTTCACCAACATCGAAATCGCCAATGGCGCCGTGCTCACCGCCAACCAGATCGAACTGGGCGGCAGCACTTGCGAAACCGCGGGCTTCATCCTCCGCGGCGAAGCCGGCTACACCGGCGGAGCCAAGGAATTCATCGTGGCCACCGGCGGAGTTTCCGGCGTTGCTCAGACTGCTGCACAGTTCCTCGATGCCGACGGCAACGTGATCGAAGGTTACGTCGCAGTGGTCGGCGCCACCAACGTGTTCATCTACACGCAGGACGGCGCTATCTACTACGGCAGCAACTACGACGAAGGAATCAACGGTACCGCGGTCGAAGACGCTCTGACCGGCAAGAAGAACTTCCTCGCGCTCGGCGACAACGCCGTCAAGACGATGGCGGAAGCCTACACGAACGCCGATGCCCGTGAGAAACAGCTCATCGTCGTCCAGCAGGCGAGCGACAACGCTCTCTATGCCAAGGGCTACAAGATGATCGTGAACGGCGGCAACATCAATACGTTCTACGGCTCCGCGGAAGAAACCGCGGTCGAAGCCCTCGACGTTACGATCAATGCCGGCGTGGCCATCAACAACGTGGTCGTCGCGACTGAAACGTCCGGCATCACCGGCAACGCCCTCATCACGGTCGGCGATGGCGCCTCTCTCGGCACCCTCGACGGCGCGAATGAGTTCGTGGACGGCCAGAGCACGATCGTCTTCACCGGCGACGCGACTGCCTTCAGCATCGCGAACTTCGACAACGTGACGATCCAGGCCAACAACGAGGTCACCCTCAGCCGTACGTTCTCCGGCAAGCTCCTGACGATCGACGTCACCGGCTTCACCGGCGCCTCCAAGCGCGTGATGACCGTGAACGGCGGCGAGATCCCCGGTGATCTCGTGATCTCCGCCGGCACCTACAGCACCGAATGGCTCGACGGCAAGACCCTCGTCCTCGTCACCGACACCATCACCGACGTCTACGTGAATACTCTGTGGACCGAGGCCGATGTGGCCGGCAAGTTCGAGGGCGACATGCTCCTCGTCTGGAACAAGAACGCGTTCAACAACATCGCGGGCGGCGCTGCCGTCGTCGGCAAGGACAGCACGCTGTTCGTCGCCGGTGACTTCCAGACCGCCGATGCTCTCGCGCTCTCCAACGCCAGCGTGATCCTCCAGGGCACCACGGTCGGACTCGGTGCTGTCACCGCTTCCGGCACTGCCCTCACGGTTGAAAGCAAGCAGTTCACCGCCACGTCCCTCTCCGGCATCTCCGAACTGTCCGTCAAGGCCGACGCAGTCGCGATCAGCGGCGGCATCGCCATGAGCGGCGACGGCAAGCTGACGATCGACGTGACCGGCCATACTCAGACCGAAAACGACGTGGTCGTCCTCACCACCGAGTCCGGCATCACCGGTCTTGCGAAGGACATCACGGTCACCGGCGAAGGCGCGAACAAATACTACGCGTACTACGACGAGACCGACGGCGACGTGCACATGCTCAGCATCAACAATCTGTATGTTGATATCGGGTTCGGCACGGCCGGCGAACTCATTCCGGAAGGCGCGACCAACCCGATCACGCACGAACCGTACGTCTTCGGCGCGAATGCGTTCTACTCCCTGACGGAAGCTCTGAACAGACTCTCCGACGGCATGGGCCTCTACATCAACGCCCGTCCGTACGACGTCCGCACGAGCGACAAGCTGTCCGATCTCTATCTGACGAACAGCGACATCCCGGTCCTGATCAACGGCTACACCAGTGGCGATATGACCTTCACCGGCGACGTCAACGTCAACATCATCGACAGCACGGTCGGACGCGGCGGCAACAGCACGCTCGTGGCGAAGACCACCGTCGATGAGCCGTGGAGCCACCTGAACACCATCAACGGCAACATCAACGTGAACGTGTCCGGGTCCACCCTCGGCTCCGCCACGGATGCCCGTACCGTCAACGTGACCGACTACGTCCGCGTCAGCAACGGCAACTTCACGTTCAACATGACCGATTCCGTCCTGTATGCCAATATGGAAGTCATCGGCGACTCCCCGATTGCCAACAGCGAAATCGTCAGCGTGAACTTCAAGAACGTGACCGCCCCGATCGACCGCAACGTCTGGATCACCGACGGCAACCAGAACAACGCCGGTACGATCAATGTCACCCTCGACAACGTCAACCTCGGCGCTGGTGACATGCAGATCGCGACCCAGAGCGACTGGAACTACGGCGACCGCAACAGCTCCAACAAGGTGACCTTCAGCGTTACCAACACGACCATCGGCGGTTCTCTCTCCGCTGACTGCATCGGCCGTGAAGAGCTGACCGGTTACTCCGGAGCCAAGGTCCTGAACGTCGCCGGTGACAACACCATCGGCCAGGTTCTCTGGTTCAAGAACATCAACATCGACGCGACTGCCACCCTGACCGCCGATGCCATCACGATGTCCACCGCTTCCGCGAAGGTCGTCGTCGATGCCACCGCGTTCACCGGCAAGAGCCATGTGATCGTCAGCACCAAGGACGGCATCACCGGCCTCACGGACCAGGACGTCTCCGTCCTCGTGACCGAGGAAGCTCCGTACGAAGTGTTCACGGATTACAACGCCGAAACGAAGACCATGAGCGCAATCGTCATCAAGGGCGCTCTGAAGGACATCTACGCGAACGAAGACTACACGCTTGAAGAGCTGCCGCTCGGAACCTCCTACAATGGTGAGGCTCTGTTCTACGGCTTCAACGCGTTCGACTCCGCCGCGGATGCTCTCGAAGCCCTGACGGTCGAAGGCGCCAGCCTCTACGTCACCGGCTCGCTCTCCTACGAGTCCCCGGATGGACAGGTCATCACGGTCAACGGCGCTCTCGTCAACGACGGCTCCTTCAAGATCTCCGCGAAGGGCTTCGTGGACGGCTCTCAGAGCGATGTCACGATCCTGACCGCCTCCTCCATCAGCGGCAACGGCAGGTACTCCACCGACAACGCGTCTTACACCGTGACGGTGGTCGACAACACCCTGCACCTGGTCCTGAAGAAGGTCGACGTCTACGTGAGCACCGCCTGGGCAGAGCTCGAAGACGGTTCGATCGTCGAGATCCCCGGCGGCACCGCCACTCTCGGCACAGATGCGTTCGCTACCGCGGACCTCGCAGCCTCCAAGGTCTCCTCGAACGGCACCATCACGGTCCTCGCCAGCGATGTGAAGTTCTCCAGCGCTATCGTCCGTACCGTGACCGCCACCACCGGATCCACGATCCAGAACGCCAACATCGGCACCGCCAACGGCGCCGGCTCCCTGACGCTCGAAAGCGGCGCGACCGCCACGAACGCCCAGGTCCGCAACGGCACCCTGACGGTCTCCGACGGCGCGAAGGTCACCGGCGGCCTCCAGATCACCGAAGGTGCGACCGTCACGTTCGGCGCGAACACCGCGCTCGATCTCGACATCTCCGCGATGACGACCGCCTCCGCCGCCGCCATGACTGGTTACTCCATCATGACCGGCAGCCCGGCCATCTCCATCACGATCGCAGCCGACCAGGCCGATGGTACCTACACCATCGCCACCGATGCGGCTTCCTTCGGCACGCAGGCAGTCACCCTCAAGACCGTCGCTGCTACCATTACCACCACGCTCACGGTTGGCAACACCGAGACGATCGAAGGTATTGAGTACACGCTCGCTCTTGACGAAGGCAACCTGACCCTGACGAAGCACGTGTATGAAGAACCGATCACCGTGACCTACGTCAACCCGGCCTGGTCCGAACTCGCTGACGGCGCAGTCGTCACGATTGGCGGCAGCACGGCCATCGTCGGCAAGGATGCCTTCGCCGACGCCGATCTGGCGACCGAAAAGGTCATCAGCACCGGTATCGTCAAGGTCGTCGCCGGCACCGTCACGTTCGCCAACGGCATCACGAAGCAGACCCAGATCCTCAGCGGCGCTGAACTGACGAACACCAACGTCTCCAGCGTGCTGACGGTCGACGCCGGCGCTACGCTGACCGGCAAGGCTGTCTTCGGCGAAGGCGCCAACGTTACGGTCAACGGCACGGTCGTCTTCGATCTCGCTCTCGCGACCGAAGGCGCTCAGTTCACCGGATTCGTCGTGGCCGGCGATGCGCAGTACAAGCTGATCGGCGAAGCCGCCGACGGCGACTACACGCTCGCTACCGGCGTCAGCGCCTTCACCAGCCTGACGGTCGGCGACCAGACGCTCGAAGTCGGCAAGTCCATCATCGTCGGCGATGCGTTCGCATACTCGCTCGCCCTCAATGAAGGCACGCTGGCTCTGAACATCGCGTCCTACACGCCGCCGGTGGTCATCCCGACCATCACCTACGTCAACTCCGCTTGGGCGACCAAGACTGCTGGCGCTGTCATTCCTGTCGAAGGCGGTACGGCCATCTACATGACCGATGCCTTCTCGACCGGCGACGAAGCCATCGCAGCGGTCTCCGCGGACGGCGAAGTCAAGGTCCTCGGCGGCACGGTGTCCTTCACCGACGCCATCGCCAAGGCTGTGACGATCTCCGCTGACGCGACCCTGTTCGGCAAGGCCACGTTCGGTGTTGCCATCACGATCGACGGCACGATCGCCTTCGATACCGCCCTCACGACCACGGGTGCTCAGATCACTGGGCTCTCCAAGGTCACGGGCGAGACGAAGTACACGCTGACTGCCGCCGCGGTTGCTGGCACCTACACGCTCGCCACCGACGCCGCCACCTTCAGCGCTGACGTCGCGTTCAATGGCCAGACCCTGAAGGTCGGCGATGAAGCCATCACCGTTGGCGACTTCACCTACCAGCTCGGCATCACCGAGAACAACGAACTCGCTCTGACGATCGCCGCCAAGCCCGTCCCGCCGACTCCGACCGACTATGTCGCGAAGTCCGATATCGACGGCAACGGCATCTCCGACGTGATGTTCGTCTGGACCGGCAACAACTACCAGCACGGCTACTGGATGAACGGTACGTCCACCTGGCAGTCCGCCGGCGTCGGTCACCCGGCCGAATGGGAAAACCTCGGCTGCTACGACATGGCTGGCGACGGCAAGGCCGACTCCGTCCTCGTCGGTAACGTGGTCGTGAATGGCGTCAAGGGCGCTTACATCGGTTACTACACCGATGCGAACGACGCGGATGCCAACTGGACCAACATCGGCTACCTCAACAACGCCGATGACATCGACTGGAAGAACAAGGTCGGCAACCTCACTGGCGGCAAGGCCAACTCCATCGTCTGGTACGCTCCTGAGCTCTACGCTCTGGGCGCCTGGACCGACGGAACCGACAGCTGGACCACCATCAGCAACAGCTTCGGCGGTGCTGATTGGACTCTGGTCGGCTGCGGCGACTTCGACGGCGATGGTAAGGACTCCGTGGTGATGTCCGGTGCCAATGGCACGTACCTCTATGCTGCCAACCTCGACGGCACGGTGGTCTCCCTCGGCGACGCCCAGTGGACCAACTGGGAAGTCCGCGCGATCGGCGACTTCGCCGGCGATGGCAAGGATGACATCGTCCTGTTCCACAATGAACTCGGTTCGATGGTCATGCTCACCAACGGCAGCCTGGACAACTTCGTGTCCATCGGCCAGCTGGATGCTGCTGACTGGTTCGTGGTCGGCGCTGGCGATTACAACAACGACAAGAAGGATGACCTCCTTGTTCGTCAGTACTCGACCGGTATGCTCGGCTACTACAACGGCGGCGACACCACGCAGTGGGTCGAACTCGGTCGCGGCGTTGACATGAACTGGACCGTGATTGCATAAGTTATGCAGACACAGTTCGGAACAGTCCGCTAAAACCGGAAGGTTCTACTGAACCTCAGCCCCCGCACTCAGAAATGGGTGCGGGGGCTTTTTGAATTTAAAAAAACGAAACCCGGCTTGCAAACCGGGTCCGTGAATGATATATTGTATTGTTTGCATCAGGAGTGGCGCCCAAACGACGCCTGTCAACCGAGGTCGAGTACCCACGGTGAATCGCTCAGCATAGGTTTGCAGAGCGGATGCGGATCGGAAGATCAAAAAAACTACTCGGACGGATGTTCGCCGTCACACGCCTCTTGATGCGTCGTTTCCCATGAAAGGAAGACGCAAAATGATCCTCGAACAGAATGTCCCCACCCTCATCCGCACCTGGGCCGCATGCCAGGTGAAAATCCGCCGCGGCGAGCATGCCATCCGCCACCTGGAGGCCGGGGAGCCCGTCGATTTCCGCACCTTCGCCCTGATCCGTACGCTCGGACGCGCCCGGTACCGCGAGGAATGGTGCAGGGCGGAGATCGCCCGCCTGAAACGGCGCTGCGCCCAATATCGCGTTCTCGCGGACAGGCTCTGCCGTGCCGCCGGAATCGCGCCGGAAACCCGTTTGCTGTCGAAAGCCGAGGCCCTGAACCTGATCGGCTCGACGCTTCATTACCGCGTCCGCGGGAAAGACGTCTACGACACGCTCCTGCGGTGTTCCGAGGACGGCGAGCGGATCTTCAGCTCGCGTTTTAACGGCGCCGAGGGAAAGTTCCTGAAAGCCGAAGCGGAATGGCTGGACCCCCTGTCGTTCTTGAGCCTCGGATTCGGAAGCGCCCGGTAATCATCATCCATCCCCAAACAAAAACACCCCGCCCGGAGCATTTGTCGCGCTGGGCGGGGAATCAGTCGTATTCCGTGCCCGAGCGCAGCCGGGCACAACTGTAGTCCAGGCGCAACCTGGCACCGGGTGGGGAGGTTTCAATCGTATTTCGTGCCCGAGCGAAGCCGGGCACAGGATCAGTCCAGGCGCAACCTGGTACCGGGAGGGGAGGTTTTAATCGTATTCCGTGCCCGAGCGCAGCCGGTCATAACCGAGGTCCAGGCGCAACCTGGTATCGGGTGGGGAGGTTTTAATCGTATTCCGTGCCCGAGCGCAGCCGGGCACAACTGAAGTCCAGGCGCAGCCTGGTCAACGGGCGGTGCAGAGGACCGAGGACTTGTAGATGTAGTAGTCCGTGTCGAGGATGGTGTCGGCGTAAACCAGGCGCATGGACGGGAGATCGGCGGGGTCGCGCGTCACGATATAATCGGGCATGATCCCGGCGTCCCGCAGGAAATCGGGGTGTACCTGCCCTCCGGCGAGCCATCCGATGCGGTTCCATCTGCCGCTCAGGACGAGGGGGCGTCTGCCGGACTGGTACTGGTCGCATTTCAGGTAGGACAGGGGCCGGACGAGCGCTTCGTCGCCGTCGGAGACCGTGAGGGCCCAGTCCGCGCGGATCCAGTCGGCGGCGGCCATGGAGATGCGGCGTTCGATGCCCTTCTTGGCGTCCTCGGCGTATTCGATGATGAGCGGGGAGTAGAGGTCGTAGAGCGAGGAGACCACGAGCAGGAAGAACAGCGTGGCGGCCAGAAGCCTGCCGAGGAACCATTGACGCAGGACCCGCCATGTGTCGTTCATCCCGAGGGCAGCGAACGGGAAATACAGTACGGCTCCGATCAGCAGATAGCGTGGCGAGGTGACCAGCCGCCGGTAGAACAGCGGAACCTGAAATGCCGCCAGCAGGTCGAACACCACGAACAGCGTCAGCAGGACGGTGTCCGCGCGGGTCCATTTCCTCTTGCCGATGCGGAACACGATCCCGAGCAGGAAGAACGGCAGAAGCCGCGGGAAAAGACCTTTCCAGACGCCGACGAGGAAGTCTTTCGTCGTGTCGTATTTGGCGGAGTGCGAGGAGAAGAGGAGATCGTCGTCGACCCGGACGAACGGGGCGGATTCGGCCGGAGCGGGGGGAGGGGGCGAGAAGGACGCCCGGGACTCCGGGGCGTTCACGCCGGCTCCGGGGATGCCGATGTCGAGCGGCATGACGGGATCGGGCGAAGCGAGGAAAGCCAGCGCCGGAGCGTGGTTCAGGACCGAACGCATCACGGCTGCGTGCCGGACCTCCAGGACAGGATAGCCGATCATGTGCCGGCAGTAGAGCAGCTGGGGCAGGATGAGGAAGAGGACCAGGAACCCGGTGAGCACGCTTCGGACCGGGAGACGGTTCTTGACGCAGTCGCGGACGAAGATCGCCGCGCCCATCAGGGCGGCGAAGAGCGTCATGTCCCCGCGGCTGAGGAGCAGCACGGCCTCGCCGACCGCGAACCAGAACCAGCCTTTGAATTTGCTCCCGGCCTGCACGATCAGCACGGTCGCGTAGCCGCACAGGAGGATGCCGAGCATGCTGCCGGATTCGCGCATGCCGTAGTAGCCGAGCCGGAGGATGTAGGGGCATCCGGCGAAGAGGAAACAGGTCCAGATCCCGATCTTGCCGCCGTAGAGCCGCCTGCACGCAGAATAGAGCGGGAAAACGCACAGGGACAGCAGCAGACTGGCCGCCAGCTGGCACGCGAGGAATCCGCCGCAGGAAAAGAGTTTGGCGAAGACTCCGGCGCAGACCGGCAGCAGCGGCGTCACGCGCGGGTGGAACGCGAACGTCCAGTCGCCGCGGGCGAAGGCTTCGGCCATCGGAGCGTAGCGGCCCGAGAGGTCGGGCTGCGGATAATCCTCCAGGATCAGCGCGGGCAGCAGCAGGAGCCAGATGAGAAGGAAGACGCACCAGGGCAGGATCCTGTCGCGGAATCGCGCCGCGAAGTAGCCGGACGCCTTGATCGCGAGCGGCAGGATTACGGACGGCGTGAGCCTGCGGCCGGCGATCCGTGCGGAGGTCCGGGTGAACTTGCGGAGCAGTTCGGGGTGTTCGTAGTGGAACCGGCCGATCTGCCAGCCGCGCTTGAGGAGTTCGACGGGGGCGTTGGAGTGTTCGTGGATCACGATGGCGTCGCAGCAGTAGCCGATCGCGCCGCCCTGTTCGAGCACGGACGCGGCCATGAGCATGTCTTCGCCGAAGTTGGTGCGGGGGAAGTTGCCGAGGCGGATGAGCTCCGGGATCTTCCACGCGGAAAAGGCGTTCGAGCAGAACGACGCCATGAGGCCGTCGCGGGCGATGTCCGCCTGCGTTTTGATGCGCGAGGCGTCGGGGTAGCAGCGTTCGCGCTGCCAGGCGTTCAGGGTGTGCTCGTGCAGGCTGATCTGCTTGCCGTAACACCCCGCGACCGGGTTGTTCCAAAGGAATTTCGTGAGCTTGTCGAGCGCGCCGGGCTCGGAGAGGACGGCGTCCTGCGAGAGGAAGACGACCGTGTCGAAGCCCTTGTGATGCAGATATCGGACGATGCGGCGGCGGGTGTCGCCGTGATTGAAGTTGCCGCGGCGGATGCGGAGGCATTTCCAGCCGCGTGCGGCGGCGAGTTCGGCCGTCTGGTCGTTGGACTCGCTGTCGACGACCAGCTTCAGGTCCAGGTGCAGGGTCTGTTCGGCCACGGAACGAAGCAGATCGTACCAGAAGCCGCGTTTGACCGCGTTCAGCGTCGGGATGACGAGCGCGGTCTTCATGCGGCCCACCACAGCCCGATGGTGCGGAGCCAGTCGTTCTTGCGGAATCCGTGCCGCCAGATGGTCCCGAGCCTGCGGAAATACGACGCGTCGGTGAGTCCGCGGCTCCAGTCGCCGACGAGCTCGGCCTGTTCGGGCGAGAGCGTGGCGCGGAATTGTTCCAGAAATGCCCCGGCCTGTCGCCTGGTGAGCTCGACGCGGTAGTGGAGGTGTTCGCGCTGGAAGAAGCGTTTGAGGAGGCTGCCGCGCTTGACCGCGCCGAAGACATTCTCCTTGTGCTGGCGGTAGTCGACCAGGGGCGTGGGGATGAACACGATGGAACCGAAGGCCGCGGCGATGAGCGCCAGATACCAGTCGTGGCAGATGGCTTCCGGGGGGATGTTCGCGAGGTCGGCGAGGGGGCGGTTGAACATGGCCGTGCAGCCGGTCACGTTATTCTGGATCATGAGGTCGGCGAGGGAGGTCCGCGCGGGATTCAGGCTCTGATAACGGATCATGGATGCCGCGATCGGGCGCAGGGATTCGTCGACCACGCTGAGGTCGGAGTGTACGAGGACCGGGGTGCCGCCGGGGAGGGCGGATTCGGCCTTTTTGATCGCTGCCAGGCAGTCGGCGACTTTGGACGGCTTCCACACGTCGTCCTGATCGGCGAACATGCAGTACGCGCAGTCGCGGTCGGAATCAAGCAGCATCTGGTAGGACGCGACGACGCCGACGTGCCTGCGGTCGGTGAGGCCGGAGGCGAAAGGATACCGCTTCATCAGCTCTTCGGTCTGGGGCGACACGGGTCCGTCGAAACGGTACCTGAGCGTGAAATCGCGACAGGTCTGAGCCGCCAGGGAATCCAGAAATTCCCGGAGGAACTCCGAATCCCCGTGAATTGAGAGAAAGATGCTGACTGGAGCGGAGGGCATC
>Ga0310690_10009676_pt1 | contig 12071 bp, 5 predicted proteins | sample AusTroGonzalo_MG_2_FD_207661 | JGI IMG/M metagenome (GOLD analysis project Ga0310690, IMG submission 207661) | Bovine rumen microbial communities from tropical cattle in Woodstock, Queensland, Australia - Gonzalo_04 (v2) (version 2) | ecosystem: Host-associated > Mammals > Digestive system >...
TCACTTCAAGATTTCCCAGGAACGGTTCACCAAGCAGCCCTGGGCCAACGGCATCATCCTGCTGGGCTGCGTAGTGCTGGCCATGCTGCTGGCCAACCTTCCCTTTACCAAACACGCCTATCACGCATTTCTGGAAACTTCGTTCACTGTAAACATCAAGTCCCCGGACGGTGCGGTGAACTGGATCTTCCCGCACGGGATGACCATGGAGAAGTTCATCAACGATATCCTTATGGTCATCTTCTTCTTCACCGTAGGCCTGGAAATCAAGCGGGAAGTGGTGTGCGGAGAACTGTCAACCTTCAAGAAGGCCATCCTGCCGGTGATTGCGGCCTTCGGAGGCGTGATGGTGCCCGCCCTTATCTACATGGTGGTGAACCACGGAACGGTGGCCGCTTCCGGATGGGGCATTCCAACGGCAACGGACATTGCCTTCGCGGTGGGTATCCTCTCCATCCTGGGAGACAAAGTGCCCATTTCGCTGAAGGTGTTCCTCACCGCCCTGGCCATTGCCGATGATCTGATTGCCATCCTGGTGGTTGCGTTCTTCTACGGAGGCGCCATCCGGCTTCCGCTGCTGTTCATCGCCCTGATGGTTATCCTGTTTGTGGCGCTGATGAAGAAACTGGGAGAAAAGCGGATTGGCTACTATGTGGTGCCGGCCATCATCGTGTGGTTCCTGTTCTACTACAGCGGCATCCATGCCACCATGACGGGTGTGGTCATCGCCCTTCTCATCCCCATGGACGCCCGTTACAACCGCGCCAAATTCCATCGGCGCGCCAAAATCCTCTATGAAGGGCTCACCGAGTCTGAACGCGTGAGCACGCCGGAGTCCTTTCCCAACGGCCCCCAGCGCTACTATCTGCGCCGCCTGACCGGCCTCACGAAAAAGACCATTCCGCCGTCTTACCAGCTGGAGCACAAGCTGAACCCTATCGTCAATTTCCTCATCATGCCCATCTTTGCCCTGGCCAACGCCGGTGTGGAGATTCCGGACATGTCCTACTTCAATGTCTTCCAAATAGACCCTGCCCTGGGGGGTGTGGGCCTGGGTATCTTCCTGGGACTGCTTGTGGGAAAGCCGGTGGGCATTACCCTGGCATCCTGGCTTTCCATCCGTTTCAAGGTGGGGGAAATGCCTTCCAAGGCCAACTGGCCCATGCTGTTTGCGGTGGCCTGTCTGGGCGGTATCGGCTTCACCATGTCCATCTTTGTGGACACCCTGTCTTTTGCCGGTCCCGGCATAGACCCTGCCGTTACGCAGCATCTCAGGGATGCGGGTAAGATTGCCGTTCTGATGGGCTCTGTCTGCTCCGGTGTGCTGGGTTCGCTCCTGATTCTGGGCGTGAACAGGCTCTGGAAAAAACCGGTGCGTCAGAAGGCGTAGACAACAATATAAAACAGCATGACGGCCGCGGTGATAAGCTTGATGCCCGTGCCGAAAAGGAAGCCCAGAAAAGCCCCGAAGGCTGCTTTCAGGGAAGAGACGGTGTCTTTCTGCGCCAGCACCAGCTCTGCGATGAAGGCGCCCAGGAGGGAGCCCAGGATCATGCCCACGGGCGGATAGATGAGGCCCACGAAAAGGCCGCCCACGGCACCCCAGCTGCCATATTTGCTGCCGCCGGTGAGTTTGGTGAAATACGCCGGAACAACATAGTCCAGAAGACTGACCAGGATTACGATTCCCAGCCAGATGAGCAGGAACCGGGTGGTCATCGGATCCCCCGTCCCGTTTGTGCCGGCTCCCCAGATGTACAGGACCAGCATACCCACCCAGCTGACGGGCGGACCGGGCAGGGCGGGAGCCACGCTGCCGATGATTCCCACAAGCCCCAGCACGATGGCAAGTAGGCCGATAAATGTTTCCATGATACAAAAATATTGATTATCTTTGGACAAATCAAAAAGTATACCTGCCATGTTTGCAAAAGAGGTTTATGTAAACCGCCGCAAGGCCCTGCTGGAAAAGATGCGCGCCGGCGGCAATAACGGTATCATCCTGTTCGTGGGCAACGCCGAAGCCCCGGCCCAGTACAAAGACAACTGCTACAAATGGAGGCAGGACAGTTCCTGGCTGTATTACTTCGGCCTGGACGAGCCTCTTATGGCCGCCATCCTGGATATCGATTCCGGTGCCGAAACCCTTTTTGCCGACGATGTGGAGATTGACGACATCATCTGGATGGGCCCGCAGCCCAGTGTCCGCTCCAAGGCCGATGCCGTGGGAATGGCCCATATCGCCCCCTATGCCGGGGTGGAGAACGCCGTAGCCCTTGCCCGTAAGAGCGGCCGTCCGGTGCATTTCCTGCCGCCTTCCCGCTACTTCAACACCATGCGGCTGGCACAACTGGTGCCCGGCGGAGCGCCCTCGGAGGCCCTGACCAAGGCCGTCATTTCCATGCGCCTTATCAAGGAAGAAATTGAAATCCAGGCCATTGACGAGGCCTGCGCCCTGGGGTACGAGATGCACTCCGTGGCCCGGGATGCCATTACCATCGGCATTGTGGAGCAGGATATCGTGGGGAAGATGGAAGGTGTGGCGCTGGCCAAGGGCTGGGGCGTTTCTTTCCCCACCATCCTCACCCAGCACGGAGAAACCCTGCACAATCATCTTCACGACAAGGTTGTAGAGCCAGGTAAACTCATGGTGGTGGATGCCGGTGTAGAATGTAACCTCCACTATGCTTCGGACTTCACCCGCACCTATCCCACCGGCGGCAAGTTCACCCAGAAACAAAGGGAAATCTACCAGATTGTATACGAGTGCAACCAGCACGCCTTCAGCCTCACCAAGCCCGGCATTACGTACCGGGAGGTGCACCTGGCCACGGCCCGCAAGATGCTGGAAGGCCTCTGCGCCCTGGGCCTTGTCAAGGGAGACCTGGACGAAATGGTGGCCAAGGGCATTGCCGGCCTGTTCCAGCCGCACGGCCTGGGCCACAACATGGGCCTGGATGTGCACGATATGGAAGACCTGGGAGAGAACCTGGTGGGGTACGACCCTGATCAGACCCGAGCCAAACAGCTGGGCCTGGGCTCCCTCCGCATGGCCCGCCGCCTGCGTCCCGGTCATGTGATCACAGACGAACCGGGTATCTACTTCATTCCCGCCCTCATTGAAAAGTTCAAGAAGGAAGGCCTGGGTTATGACTTTGTGAACTACACCAAACTGGAAAGCTATTACAATTTCGGCGGCATCCGCCTGGAAGACGACGTGCTGGTTACGGCCGATGGCGCCCGACGCCTGGGACCGAAGCGCCTGCCCATCGCCCCGGAGGATGTTGAAGCCGCCATGGCAGCAGAATAATCATCTTTACAAGCCCCATAGTTATGACTAAAACCTTTAAAACCATGGCGATTCTGGCTCTGACCGGTCTTGCCCTCCTGTGCTCCTGCAGCCAAAAGCCCAAGGAAGTGGGCCTTCAAGTGAAAACCCAAAACGGCGTTCTGGAAGGATTCGAAGAGGGCGGCGTGAAAAAGTTCCTGGGCGTTCCCTTTGCCCAGGCGCCCGTTGGCGAACTCCGCTGGAAGGCTCCCCAGCCCGTCCAGAACTGGAAAGGCGTGCGGGAAGCCAAGGAATTCGGCAACGACCCTATGCAGCCCAACATCTTCGGAGACATGAGTTTCCGGGGCCCGGCCCGCAGCGAAGACTGCCTTTACCTGAACATCTGGACCACGGCCCAAACCGTAGCCGACGGTCTTCCGGTTCTCATCTATTTCAACGGCGGCGGCCTGATGGCCGGCTCAGGCAGTGAGCCGCGCTACGACGGTTCCTCCATCGCCAAGGAAGGCGTTATCGGCGTAACGGCCAATTACCGCGAAGGCGTTTTCGGCTTCTTCGCCCATCCGGAACTCACCGCCGCTTCTCCCTACAAAGGCAGCGGCAACTTCGGTTTCCTGGACCAGGTGGCCGCCATCCAGTGGGTAAAGGACAACATCCGGGCTTTCGGCGGAGACCCCGACCGCATCAACATCGTGGGTGAAAGCGCCGGTTCCTTCTCGGTGTCCCTCCTCATGTGCTCCCCGCTTTCCAAGGGCAACATTGCCGGTGCGCTGCTTTCCTCCGGCGCTGAAGTGCTTCCCTACGGCGCGGTTTCCCAGGCCGATGCAGATGCCGCCGGTGAAGCTCTCCTGGCCTCGGTGGGCCTGAAGAGCCTGTCCGAAGCCATGGCCCTGAGCGGAGCGGAGCTGGAAAAACTTTTCCCGCCCAGAGGTATGTCCAACGTGGTGATGGACGGTTATTTCATGACGGAAAGTGCCGACGACGTGTTTGAGAAGGGCCTCCAGGCCCAGGTTCCGCTCCTGGCCGGCTGGAACTCCCTGGAAGGCACGCCCATGCAGGCTCTTGCCGGGCAGGCTCCCACCCTCAAGAACTATAAGAATGCCATGAAGGCCCAGTTCGGAGACATGACCGACGAGATCTTTGAGGCATACGGCATTGTGACGGACGAGGATGTCCTCAGCCAGAAGGGTCTGGACCTGGCTTCGGACCTCTTCACCGGCTTCCCCACCTGGAAGGTCTGCGACTACCATGTGAGAACTTCCGGCCAGCCCGTGTACCGCTACCACTATATGCACCCGCGCCCGCAGGTATCGGCCAAGATGGGAGATAAGGTGGCCGCCCTGGCCGGTGGCGTTCGGGAGAAGACCGAAGAAGAGAAAGCCGCCGAGAAGAAAGCCGCGGCCCAGCAGCCTGCCGTTCCCGCCGGCGCCGTCCATTCGGCCGATATCGAATATGCCATGGGTACCCTGGACACCAACGAGTTCTACGACTGGCAGCCGGAGGATTACGCCCTCTCCAAGCTGTTCCTCACCTACTATGCCAACTTCTGCAAAACCGGCAACCCCAACGGTGAAGGCCTGCCCCAGTGGAGTGCCATCACCCAGGAGAACATAGATGCCGCCCCGTACATGTGGCTTGACGTAGAATCAAAAGAAATGGCGTCCCCCCAGAAGGAGAACGCCTATCGTACGTTGGAGAAGTTCTACAGGAGCAGGTAGTTACCTATTCCCATTCGATGGTCCCGGTCGGCTTTGGCGTGAGGTCATACAGCACGCGATTGACGCCCGGGACTTCCGTTACAATGCGCTTCACAATGTGGTGCAGCAGCTTGTAGGGGATTTCCTCGATGGTGGCGGTCATGGCGTCCCGCGTGTTGACGGCACGGATAATCACGGGCCAGTCCCAGCAGCGCTTGTTGTCCTTTACACCCGTTGACTTATAGTCCGGAACCACGGTGAAATACTGCCAGACCTTGCCTTCCAGGCCGTTCTTGGCAAATTCTTCCCGCAAAATGGCATCGCTCTCTCGCAGGGCCTCCAGACGGTCACGCGTGATAGCGCCGGTGCAGCGCACGCCCAGGCCCGGACCCGGGAACGGCTGGCGGTACACCATGCTATCCGGCAGGCCCAGTTCCTTGCCCACTACACGGACCTCATCCTTGAACAGCAGCTTGATGGGTTCCACCAGTTCAAACTTCAAATCCTCCGGCAGCCCGCCCACATTGTGGTGGGACTTCACGGGACCGGACTCCACAATATCCGGATAGATGGTGCCCTGGGCCAGGAAACTGATTCCGGAAAGCTTGCGGGCTTCTTCCTCGAACACGCGGATGAATTCTGCGCCGATGATTTTGCGCTTCTGCTCCGGATCTGCCACGCCTGCCAGCTTGTTCAGGAAACGGTCTACGGCATCTACATAGATGAGGTTGGCGTTAAGCTCGTCCCGGAACACGCGGACCACCTGCTCCGGCTCTCCCTTGCGAAGGAGGCCATGATTCACGTGCACGGAAACCAGCTGCTTACCCACAGCCTTGATGAGCAGGGCGGCCACCACCGACGAATCCACACCGCCGGAGAGGGCCAGCAGCACCTTTTTGTCTCCAATCTGGGCACGCAGGGCCTGAATCTGTTCTTCAATGAATTGCCGGGCCAGGGCGGGAGTGGTGATACGCTCCATATCGGCCGGACGAACGTTTCCTGTATTCATATTGTGCAATGGTTTTAATGCTTGTGCAAAGATAACAAATTCCAAAAAAAATCTGATTCACATTTCACTTTAAAAACTTTTTATTATTTTTGTATCCCGGTTCTCTTGGAAGAGAATCGGTTTTTTTGTGTGTTCATGAAAGCGAACTTGATTCTGGAAGATGGTTCCCGGTTCCAGGGAACCGCATTCGGAAGTCTGCGGAGCACAGCCGGTGAAGTGGTTTTCAACACCGCCATGACCGGTTATCCGGAGAGCCTTACCGACCCCTCCTATGCAGGACAAATCCTGGTGTCCACTTTCCCCCTCATCGGCAATTACGGCGTTCCTCCCCACGCCAGGGAGCATGACGGCCTGGAAGACTATTTCGAAGGCAGCCACATCTATGCCCGGGGCCTCATCGTGGCCGATTACAGCAAGGAATACAGCCACTGGGACGCCCAGGAAAGCCTGGACGAATGGCTCAAGCGGGAAAACGTGCCGGCCATTACGGACATTGACACGCGCGCACTCACCAAAGTCCTCCGGGAGCACGGCGTCATGCGCGGGCGCATTGAAATGGAAGGCCAGGAAGCCTTTACCCCCGAGGAGGCCGATTACGACCGCCACAACTTCGTGGCCGATGTCTCCTGCCGGGAGGTTATCCGCTATCGTCCGGATGGCAGCCCCAAAATGAAGGTTATCCTGGTGGACTGCGGCTGCAAATACAACATCATCCGCTGCCTGCTGGCCAGGGGGATGGAAGTCATCCGCGTCCCCTGGGACTACGATTATACCGGAGAGGAGTATGATGGGATTCTCCTCAGCAACGGCCCCGGCAACCCGGAAGAGTGTCATGAGACCATCCGAATCCTGAAAAAGGCCATGGCCGATGGATGGAAAGACGCCGAAGAAGGGCGCAAGCCCCGGCCCATCATGGGCATCTGCCTGGGCAACCAGCTGTTGGGCATCGCCGCAGGAGCCCGGGTGTACAAACTGAAATACGGTCACCGCGGACACAACCAGCCCGTCCGGCTGGCGGGTACCGACAAATGCTTCATTACTAGCCAGAACCATGGCTATGCGATAGACAACGACTCCCTCCCGAAAGGATGGAGACCCCTCTTGGTGAACATGAACGACGGCTCCAACGAAGGGCTGGAACACGAATCCATGCCCTGGTTCTCCGCCCAGTTCCACCCGGAAGCCAGCGGTGGCCCCCTGGACACCGAAGTCCTCTTCGACCGCTTTGCCCAGCTGATGGCCCGCCGGGATTATGACGGCCTTTCCCCCGTCAGCGGCCTCCTGCTCCAAAGGAACCCTTCCTCCAGGCCCAAGAAAACTCCGTCGAAGGTGCTTGTCCTGGGCTCCGGGGCGTTGAAAATCGGCGAGGCCGGGGAATTCGACTACTCCGGTTCACAGGCCTTGAAAGCCCTCCGGGAGGAAGGCATCAAAACCATCCTCATCAACCCCAACATCGCTACTGTCCAAACGAGTGAAGGCATTGCCGACAAGATTTACTTCCTTCCGGTGACGCCTTTTTTCGTGGAAAAAGTAATCGAAAAGGAGCGGCCGGACGGCATTTTCCTCTCTTTCGGAGGCCAGACAGCCCTGAACTGCGGCATCTCCCTGTATAAGGGCGGTGTGCTGGATAAATACGGTGTAACCGTTTTGGGAACTCCTGTCCAGACCATCATCGACACGGAAGACCGGGAACTGTTTGTGGCACGGCTGGATGAGATAGGCGTAAACACCATCAAGAGCGAAGCCTGCGATTCCGTAGAAGAAGCCAAAAAGGCAGCCGCCGCGCTGGGATATCCGGTTATCCTGCGTTCGGCCTTCGCCCTGGGCGGGCTGGGCTCCGGTTTCTGCGACGACGAACAGCAGCTCTGCCAGCTGGCCGAAAAATCCTTCTCCTTCTCCCCCCAGGTGCTGGTGGAAAAGAGCCTGAAAGGTTGGAAAGAAATTGAATATGAGGTGGTTCGGGATGCCTTCGACAACTGCATCACGGTGTGCAACATGGAGAACTTCGACCCGCTGGGCATCCACACCGGAGAAAGCATTGTGATTGCACCTTCCCAAACCCTTACCAATGCCGAGTACCACTTCCTGAGGGAACTGGCCATCAAGATTGTACGGCATCTGGGGATTGTGGGAGAATGCAACGTGCAGTACGCCTTTGACCCGAACTCCGAGGAATACCGGGTGATTGAGGTGAATGCCCGCCTGAGCCGGTCGTCGGCCCTGGCCTCGAAAGCAACCGGGTATCCGCTGGCCTTCGTGGCGGCCAAACTGGGACTGGGGATGGGTCTCTTCGACCTGAAGAACAGCGTAACCCGCACCACGTCGGCCTTCTTTGAACCCGCACTGGACTACGTTGTATGCAAGATTCCCCGCTGGGACCTTGGAAAATTCCACGGAGTGGACCGTTCCATCGGGTCCAGCATGAAGTCCGTGGGCGAGGTGATGGCTATCGGCCGTACGTTCGAAGAGGCCATCCAGAAAGGCCTCCGGATGATTGGCCAGGGCATGCATGGATTCGTGGAGAACAACCTTCGTTCCTTCGGGAATCTGGACACAGCCTTAAAGGAACCCACCGACATGCGCATCTTCGCCATCAGCGAAGCCCTGCGGGCAGGATACAGTGTGGAACGGATTCACGAATTGACCCAGATTGACCGGTGGTTCCTCCGGAAATTATTGAATATCATCCATATATCCGAAGAGTTGCATGCCTTGGGGGAAGCCGTTCCCGCGTCCCTCCTCCGCCGGGCCAAGATTTACGGTTTTTCGGATTTCCAGATTTCCCGGGCGACATCGGCTCCGGGCATGATGCCCGACCCGCTTTCCGTCCGTGCAAAACGCAAGGCGGCCGGAATCCTCCCCGTGGTAAAGCAAATCGACACGCTGGCAGGAGAATTCCCGGCCTCTACCAATTATTTGTACCTCACCTATCAGGGAACGGAAAGCGACGTCTCGGCCGATGCGGAAGACAAGCGCGAAAGCGTGGTGGTCCTGGGCTCCGGCGCCTACCGGATCGGCTCATCCGTAGAATTCGACTGGTGCTGCGTCCAGGCCCTGAAAACCATCCGGGAGCACGGCTACAGAAGCGTTGTCATCAACTACAATCCGGAGACGGTTTCCACCGACTACGACATCTCCGACCGCCTGTATTTCGACGAACTGTCATTCGAACGAGTGCTGGACATCGTGGACATCGAAGGGCCGAAAGGCGTCATCGTGTCCACCGGCGGACAGATTCCCAACAACCTGGCCCTCCGGCTGGCCTCCCAGGGCATCACCCTTCTGGGGACATCGGCCGATGATATCGACCATGCCGAAGACCGGAAGAAGTTCTCCGCCATGTTGGACCGCATTGGCGTGGACCAGCCGGAATGGGGCGAACTCACCTCCCACGAAGATATTGCCCGGTTCATCGACCGGGTGGGATTCCCCGTCCTGGTGCGGCCGTCTTACGTGCTTTCCGGCGCAGCCATGAACGTCTGTTCCAACCAGGAAGAGCTGGAACGGTTCCTTCAGATGGCGGCACAGGTTTCCAAGGAGCATCCCGTTGTGGTGAGCCGGTTCATCGAGCACGCCAAGGAGGTGGAGTTCGACGCGGTGGCCGACCACGGCAACATCATCGCCTATGCCATCGGCGAGCATGTGGAGTTCGCGGGCGTCCATTCCGGAGACGCCACCATCCAGTTCCCGCCCCAGAAGCTCTATGTGGAGACGGTGCGGCGCATCAAGCGCATCAGCCGGAAGATAGCCGCGGAACTTCATATCTCCGGCCCGTTCAATATCCAGTATCTGGCAAAGGAAAACGACGTGAAGGTGATCGAGTGCAACCTTCGCGCAAGCCGAAGCTTCCCGTTTGTCAGCAAGGTTCTGAAAATCAATTTTGTAGAGCTTGCCACCAAGGTAATGCTGGGTGAGAATCCCCCGGCTCCGTCCAAGAATCTTTTCGACCTGGACTGCGTGGGCATCAAGGCCTCCCAGTTCTCCTTCAACCGGCTGCAGAAAGCAGACCCTGTGCTGGGCGTGGATATGGCCTCCACCGGAGAAGTGGGCTGTATTGGAGACGATGTCCCCTGTGCCGTCCTGGAATCCATGCTTTCCGTGGGTTACCGGATTCCCGAAAAGAACATCCTTCTTTCCACCGGTACTCCGGAACAGAAGGCCAATATGCTGGCCGCCGCCAGAATGCTCATCGAACATGGCTATAACCTGTTTGCCACCGGCGGCACTTCCCGGTATCTCACGGACAACGAAGTCCCCAACACCCTGGTCCACTGGCCCAGTGAGGCCGGCCAGGAGCCCCAGGCGCTTACCCTCCTGCACCAACGCAAGATAGACCTGGTTGTGAACATCCCCAAGGACCTCTCTCCGCGCGAACTTTCCAACGGATACAAGATCCGCCGGGCCGCCATCGACCTGAACATTCCGCTCATTACCAACGCCCGCCTGGCCAGTGCCTTCATCACCGCCTTCTGTACGGTGAGTCCGGACGCCATTCCCATCAAGAGTTGGGACGAATATGCTTAATGGAACAAGAATGAAAAAAGATATGGATACCAAGTACATTTTCATTACCGGTGGCGTAGCTTCTTCACTGGGGAAAGGCATCATTGCCTCATCGCTGGCCAAACTACTGCAAGCCAGAGGCTTACGCGTGACCATCCAGAAGTTCGACCCGTATATCAACATCGACCCGGGTACGCTGAACCCTTACGAGCACGGGGAATGCTATGTGACGGAAGACGGCGCGGAAACGGACCTGGACCTGGGGCACTACGAACGGTTCCTGGGTGTCTATACCTCCCAGGCCAACAACGTTACCACCGGCCGGATCTACCATACCGTCATCACCAGGGAGCGTGAGGGCGCCTATCTGGGAAAGACCGTGCAGATTGTACCCCATATCACGGACGAAATCAAGCGACGGATGCTCCTGCTGGGACAGACCGGGGAATATGATGTGATTCTCACAGAAATCGGCGGTACCATCGGAGACATGGAATCCCAGCCCTTCGTGGAAGCCGTCCGCCAACTCCAGTGGGAACTTCCGGAAGACGACTGCATGTCCATCCACCTGACCCTGATTCCTTATCTGAGCGCAGCTAAGGAGTTGAAGACCAAACCCACCCAGCACTCCGTGCAGACGTTGCAGCATGCCGGCGTGAAGCCGGATGTGATTGTGTGCCGCACCGAACATCCGCTTTCCCCTGAGCTCCGGCGCAAGATTGCCCTGTTCTGCAATGTGCGCCCGGGACATGTGATCCAGAGCATCGACGCCTGGAGCATCTACCAGGTTCCCCTGAACATGCACGAGGAGCATCTGGACGAACTGGCCGTCCGTAAACTGCGGATAGACAATTACACCCAGCCGGATCTGGGCCGATGGAAGACTTTCCTGGACCGCCTGAAGAACCCGAAACAGGAGGTGAACCTTGTGCTGGTAGGGAAATACGTGGAGCTGCAGGATGCCTACAAATCCATCCAGGAGGCGTTTGTCCACGCCGGTGCCGCCTACAGCTGCAAGGTGAATGTCCGGACCCTGCAGAGCGAACTGGTCACGGACAAGAACGCGGCGGAACTGCTCGCCGGGGCCGATGGTATCCTGGTTGCCCCCGGATTCGGGGAACGCGGCCTGGAAGGAAAGGTCTGTGCCGTCCGCCATGCCCGCGAACACGGAATTCCTTTCCTGGGCATCTGCCTGGGCATGCAGATGTGTGTGGTAGAGTTTGCCCGCACCGTCCTGGGCTGGAAAGACGCGGCCTCCACGGAGCTCAATCCCAATACAAGCCATCCGGTCATCGACCTGATGGAAGACCAGAAGGTCACCACCCTGAAGGGCGGAACCATGCGGCTGGGCGCTTATCCCTGCCGCCTGGAGCCTGGCTCCCTGGCCGCCACCCTCTATGGAACCCCGGATATTTCCGAACGCCACCGGCACCGCTACGAATTCAATTCGGCCTATCTGGAAGACTTTGAAAAAGCCGGCCTGAAGGCCACCGGGCGCAATCCCGTTTCCGGACTGGTGGAGATTGTGGAACTCCCCTCGCACCCCTTCTTCATCGGTGTGCAGTTCCATCCTGAG
>Ga0310690_10009677_pt1 | contig 12070 bp, 6 predicted proteins | sample AusTroGonzalo_MG_2_FD_207661 | JGI IMG/M metagenome (GOLD analysis project Ga0310690, IMG submission 207661) | Bovine rumen microbial communities from tropical cattle in Woodstock, Queensland, Australia - Gonzalo_04 (v2) (version 2) | ecosystem: Host-associated > Mammals > Digestive system >...
AGTATTACAACCAGATACTATTACGATTGATAGAACATTGATAAACAATAATAGTAAATATTATGGCTATTGTATTGATAAAACAGAACCTTCTACTGTACCAGATGCGGTAAATACAGGAACAACAATCAAGGTATATTACAAGGTAGATAATACCCAAACAAAACAATTAACTTATACAGTAGAGTACTATAAGGATAATGTACAGGTAACAGGTGATACGCTAACAAGAAGACAAACAGTGCAAGTATTACAACCAGATACGATTAACATTGATAGAACATTAATCAATAATAATAGTAAATATTATGGCTATTGTATTGATAAAACAGAACCTTCTACTGTACCAAACACAGTAAATACAGGAACAACAATCAAGGTATATTATAAGGTAGATAATACTCAAACAAAACAATTGTCATATACAGTAGAGTATTATAAAGATAATGTCAAAGTAACCAGTGATACGGTAACAAGAAGACAAACGGTACAAGTATTGCAACCAGATACGATTAGCATAGATAGAACATTATTAACAAATAATAGTAAATACTATGGTTATTGTCTTGATAGAACAAATCCTGCTACAGTGCCAGATACAGTAAATACCGGAACAACAATAAAGGTATACTATAAGGTAGATGCTACTCAAACAAAACAATTATCTTATACAGTAGAGTATTATAAAGATAACGTCAAAGTAACAGGCGATACGGTAACCAGAAGAGAAACGGTACAAGTTCTTCAACCAGATACAATAGCTGTTGATAGAACATTGATAAGCAATAATAATAAATATACATATTATTGTATCGAAAGAACGAACCCAGATGTAGTACCAGAAAGAGTTAATACCGGAACAACAATAAAAGTATATTATATGAGAGTAGGAAGCCCAACGAAACAGCTATCTTATACAGTAGAATATTATAAAAATGAGGCATTAATGAGCAGAGATACAGTAACTAGAAGAGTAACTGTACAAACATCAGAACCAGATACTTTACCAATTGATAGAAGCTTAATAACGAATAATAATAAGTATTATGGATATTGTATTGATAGAACAGACCCAGAAGTAGTACCAGATGTCATTGATACCGGAACAACAGTAAGAGTATACTATAAAGTAGATGAAACACAAACGAAAGAAATATTCTATACAGTAGACTACTATAAAGAACATGTAAAAGTAGAAGAAGATACAGTCATAATTAGAGAAACAGTACAAGTATTATATCCAGATATGTTAGACTTTGATAGAAGTTTAATCACAGATAATGATAAATATCCAGGATATTATATAGAAGAGATAGATCCAGCAGAAGTACCAGATAGAGTACCAGATAGACAAATCATCAGTGTCAACTATGAAATAGATGAAACACAAACAAAAGACTTGTCTTATACAGTAGAGTACTATAAAGATAATATCAAAATGGAAGAAGATACCGTAGTAGTAACAGAGGCAGTACAAATCTTATTGCCAGATATCTTACCATTAGATATGAGTTTAGTAACGGATAATGATAAATATCCAGGCTATTGTATAGAAAGAACAGAACCAGAAATGTTATCTAATAGAGTACATGATGGAGATGTGATAAAAGTATACTATGTAATAGATAATATGCAAACAAAAGAAATCTCTTATACCGTAGAATACTATAAGGATAATAACAAGGTAGAAGAAGATACCATCATCACCACAAAGAGAGTACATGTGTTAGATGTAGATACAATAGAAACGGATAGAACACTATTTACAGATAATGATAAGTATGAAGGGTATCATCTAGAAAGAACAGACCCAAGCGAAGTACCAAATGTAGTAAATAATGGAACGATTATTAAAGTATACTATGAGAAAACAGCATATACATATCGTATAGAATACTACTATAATGGACAAATAGATGAGTCATTAACAGAAACAGGAACAGCATATTTAGGAGATGTCATTCAAGAATGTCCAAGTAAATCAAAAGAAGGATATGAATTAGATAGAACAGAAAACTTACCATTAGAGATATCAAGTACAAAGGAAAATGTAATCCGCGTATATTACGTAGCATTAAGAAAAGTAACAGTAGAGCATATCGACAAGGAAACAGACGAAATAATAGACCAAGAAGTAAAAGTAGGAAAACAAGGAACAAAAGTAAGAACAGAAGCAAAAGAAATAGAAGGATATACGTTGGTAGAAAAACCAGCCAAAGAAGAATACATCTTAGGAAATGAAGATATTGTAGTAAGGTATTATTATGAAAAGGTAAAAGAAAAACCAACACCAACACCACAGGAAGACGAGAAAGAACCAGAGGAGGAACCAACAAAGCCGGAAGACAAACCAACAGAACCGGAGAAAGAACCAAGCAAGCCAGAGGAAAAACCAGCAGAGCAAGAACAACCAACACCAACGGAACCACAGAATACACAAGAACAACCAGAATCAAAAGAAACACATGTGATACCTGTTACCCAAGATGAACCAAAACCAACAACAGATAATACTATCACAACCAATAAACTACCAAGAACAGGATATCGAAGAATCATTATTCCAGTGGTAATCGTAATTACAATCGCAGGATTGGTATTCTATCAAAAATATCAAAACGTAGGAAAGAAGAAAAAGAAGAAATAAGCTTTTAAAATAAAGTTTCCTAATTGAAAATGAACCCGAATTGTTAGACGAAAAAGTTTAACAAAGAGGGTTCATTTTTTATCTTGCTATGAAAATTTGTTAGTGATATAATGGAAAAGAATTATGAATTGGTAGGTGAGACACCATAAAAAAGAAGAAAGACAAAGATAAATTAAGTAAAGAAAAAAAAGAATCTGTTATCGTTATGAGCTTGATTGGCGCTGTTGTAACATTAGGTTTTATAGCAGTGATTATCAAATTATCTTATATTATTTTTATTAAAGGAAATGTCTATAAAAAAGCAGCTTATGCGCAACAAACGAAAAGCCAAATCATTAGCTCTAATCGAGGAACGATTTATGATGCTAATGGGGAAGTATTAGCGGTAAGTGTGTCAGTAGATACGATTTCTATTAATCCGGATAAAGTAAAATATGAGAGTGGAAAAATGGTTGAGCCAGAAGTGCTTGCTACCGAATTTTCAGAAGTGTTTGGACTAAATTATGAAGAAACCTTAGCAAAAGTAAGTAGCAACAATTCAGTAGTCGTGATTGCTAGAAAAGTAGAAACAGATAAGGTAAATGTGTTAAAAGAATGGATGAAAGAAAATAACATATCTTCTGGAATTAATATAGATGAAGACTTTAAAAGATATTATCCTAATGGAAGTTTAGCATCTACTCTAATTGGATTTTGCGGAACAGATAATATTGGTTTAACAGGGTTAGAGGCTAGATGGAACGATACTTTAGTAGGAACATCCGGTGTTCTAACTGCAACACTAGATGTGCATGGAGATGCCATCTCAGATGAAGACGAAGAGTACGTGCCACCTGAAAACGGTAGTAATATCTATTTGACGATTGATTCTGCAATACAAGGAATTGCTGAAAAGTATTTAAAACAAGCCGTAGAACAAAATGGGGCTGGATATGGCGGCGTGATTCTAATGAATCCACAAAATGGAGATATTCTAGCAATGGCGAATTATCCAGATTATGACTTGAATGATCCTCAAAATCCAGTTTATACAGGGCTAGCAAACCAATGGGATGAGTTAACAGATAAAGAAAAAAGTGATGCAAAATATAAACTATGGGCGAATAAAAATGTGTCTTATCTATATGAACCAGGTTCTACATTTAAAACAATAGTGTCTTCTATAGGACTAGAAGAAGGAGTTGTTGAAACTGATACACCAGGGGAGTTCCATTGTGGAAAGTTTTATCATGTTTTAGATAGAGACATTTATTGCTGGAGTCCAATTGATCATGGGTATTTGTCACTAAGAGAAGCTTTGGAAAAATCTTGTAACCCTTCTTTTATGCAATTAGGACAAAGAATTGGCGCAAGAACCATGTATAAATATTTTGAAGCATATGGCCTTTTTGATAGTATAGGAAGTAATATTGCAAGTACTCCAAAATCTTATTTTACAGAACTAGAAAAAATAGGAGCTGTGGAACTTGCTACTATGTCTTTTGGACAGAGATTTTCTATTACACCATTGCAATTAATTACAGCTGTTTCTGCGATTGCTAATGGGGGAACTTTAGTGGAGCCTAGAATTGTGAGACAAATAGAGAATACGGATAATGGAAGTATCACTCCAGTAGATACCGTTAAAATAAGAAAAGTTATTTCAGAAGAAACAGCAAGCCAAGTAAAAGAAATGATGTTATCCGTTGTAGAAGAAGGAACTGGTGGACGAGCAAAAGTAACTGGGTATGAAGTGGGTGGTAAGAGTGGAACATCAGAACCCACTGAAGATAGAAAAGAAAAAGATGGTTATACAGCGTCTTTTATTGCAATTTCTCCAATTGAAAATACAAGAGTCGTTTGTTTGGTAATGTTATTTAATTTAACAGAAGAGCAAGAACACCAAGGAGGAACTGTTTGCGGACCAGTAGCAGGACAGATTTTATCAGAAGTGTTACCTTATATGGATATTACGGGTAATAATGTTGTTTCTGCAATGCCACAAAATGGAGCAATTGTGCAAAATACGAATAATAAGTCAGTGGCTAATGTCAAAGGAATGACAATTGAAAGTGCTAAAGAAAAATTAGAAAGTGCAGGATTTACAGTACTTTATAAAACCGAAGATACGAATTCTAGTATTGTTATCGACCAAATGCCAAAAGGTGGTGCGTATTTGGAAAGCGGATCTATCATTTGTTTATATACAAATGAAAACGAAGAAAGAACAAAAGTAATAGTACCAGATTTAAGAAATAAATCATTAGAAGATGCAGTAAATGAATTAAAACAACTAAATTTAAATGCCATTGTAGATGGTTCAGGAATTGTTACAGCGCAGAGTATAACGGCAGGCTCTGAAACACAAGAGGGAACCGTAATTATGGTTACTGCTAAAACCAATGCAAGTGGTGGACAATAAAAAGGTTTAATGATATAATTTGATAGAAAAAATAGACGAGGTGAGATAAGTTGGCGGATCATAATGATTGCATGATGCAATATTTTGAATGGTATATGCCTGGCGATTCTACACTTTGGAATAAGGTGCGTAAAGATGCAACTCGTTTAGCAAATCTTGGCATCAATTATATTTGGCTACCTCCTAGTAGTAAAGGGGCTAGCGGTACGAATGATGTTGGATATGGAGTATATGACTTATATGATTTGGGAGAGTTTGATCAAAAAGGAACCATTCCTACAAAGTATGGAACAAAAGAAGAATACCTGAGTGCAATTAAAGAATTAAAAGAAAATCATATTAAAGTATTAGCGGATATTGTTCTAAACCATAAGATGGGTGCTGATGAACCAGAGGAAGTATTAGCTTTTCGTAAAGATGAAAATAACAGAACGGTTAACGTCACAGATGCAATACCAATCAAAGCTTGGACAAAATATAATTTCCAAGGGCGAGGAAATGTGTATTCTGATTTTAAGTGGAATTGGACACATTTCCATGGGATTGATTGGGATGATAATTCGAAAACAACATCTATTTTTACATTTTATGGAAAAAAATGGGATGATGATGTAGATAAAGAAAAAGGCAATTTTGATTATTTGATGGGTGCTGATATTGATTTGAATAATACAGATGTTTCCAATGAGTTAATTAAGTGGGGAAAATGGTTTTATCAAACAACACAGGTAGATGGTTTTCGCTTAGATGCGATAAAACATATTAGAGCGGATTTCTTTCCTAAATGGCTAGAAGAAATCGAAAAAGATGTGAATGATGGAAAAACAATTTATACTGTTGGCGAGTATTGGTCAATGGATGTAGGGGTCATGAAACAATATATTGAAAAGACGAAAGAGAAGATATACTTGTTTGATGTGCCATTACACTATAATATGTATAGAGCTTCCATTAGTAATGGAGCTTATAATATGGCTGAAATCTTTGATGGAACGCTTGTGAAAGAAAGACCAGAATTAGCGGTTACGTTTGTGGATAACCATGATACAGAACCAGGACAGGCATTAGAGTCTTGGATTCCAGATTGGTTTAAGCCACATAGTTATGCATTGATTCTATTAAGGAAGGATGGGAATCCTTGTGTATTCTATGGTGATTACTTCGGTATACCAGAAAAAGGAATTTGTCCTAAAAATGAATGGTTAGAGAAACTATTAAAAGTGAGAAAATACTTTGCTTATGGAGAGCAAGAAGATTATTTAGTTTCTAATAATATCATTGGTTTTACTAGAAAAGGAGACTATGAACATGCTGATTCAGGACTTGCTGTGGTAATGACAGACAAAGAAGGTGGCTCTGTTACTATGAATCTAGGAAAAAATCATAGTAATAGCGTTTTCTATGATTGCTTAGGCAATATTGAAGATAAAGTATATATTAATCAAAACGGAGAAGGCGTTTTCTCTTGTAAAGATGGCAGTGTTTCCGTTTGGATTAAAGATGGACAATATGTGAATTAAGAAGAGAGATGTTTGCAAGACATCTCTTTTTTCATGAAGGAGACTTGAAAAATGTGAAAAAATGTTATACAATACTTGCGTATAAAAGGAGGAATTGATAATGAAAGTAATTTTAAAGCAAGACATCAAAAATGTTGGAAAAAAAGATCAAATCATCGAAGCTGCAGATGGATATGCTAGAAATTTCTTGTTCCCAAAGGGGTTAGCAGTTCCTGCAGATCATTCCAATATGAATGAATTAAATTTAAAGAAGAAAGCGGAAGCAAACCAAAAAGCAAAAGATTTAGAGAATTCAAAAAATTTAGCAGAGGAATTAAAAAGTAAAATTTTAGAAATTCCGGTAAAAGCTGGAACAAATGGAAGGTTATTTGGTGGTGTAACTGCAAAAGAAATAGCAAGTGCATTTAAAGAACAGTTAAATATAGATATTGATAAAAAGAAAATTTTAACAGATGTGATTAAACAAGAAGGAATTTACATGATAGATGTCAAACTTTTGGAAGGGGTTATGGCTAAGATAAGGGTGCATGTAAAAGCAGTACAATAAAGCAAGAAAGGAGAAAGTTTCATGGAGGCAAATCGTATTCCACCACATGATATAGAAGCAGAACAAGCTGTTTTGGGTTCTATGTTAGTAGATAAAGATGCAGTAATTGCGGGACTAGAAGTACTAAAAGAAGAAGATTTTTATCGTGAAGATAATCGCGCTGTTTTTGCAGCAATTGCTAGTCTTTATACAAAATCAGAACCTGTGGATTTAATTACAGTCAAAAAAGAATTATCAGAAAATGGAAGTTTTGAACGCATCGGTGGAATGGAATTTATTGCTTCGCTTCCAGGAAAAGTTCCAACCACAACGAATGTGGATCGCTATATCAAGATTGTTTTGGAAGAAAGCATGAGAAGAAAGTTAATTCTAACTTCTAATGAACTAATCGCTCTTGGCTATGATGATACAGAAGAAACAGAAAGAATCATTGATTTAGCAGAAAAACGTGTTATGGAATTATCTCAAAGTGGTTCCAATAATGGGTATACTTCTATCAAAGATGTATTAGTTTCAACTTTTGATGAATTAGAAAAATTGTTTAACCAAAAAGGAAAATTATCTGGTATTACAACTGGTTTTACAGGAATTGATAGAATGACTTCTGGACTTCATAATTCAGATTTGAATATCATTGCAGCAAGACCTGCCATGGGAAAATCTGCTTTAGCGATCAATATTGCTACCAATGCTGCCAAATCTGGAGTTCCAACAATCATTTTTAATTTAGAGATGTCTAAAGAACAAGTGGCGAATAGAATTTTAGCAAGTGAAGCTATGGTTGATGGTAATAAACTAAGAACAGGGCAATTAGATGATAATGATTGGATGAAATTGGCCTCTGCCTCAGGAATTTTATCAGAAGCACCTATTTATATAGACGATACGCCTGGAATTTCCATTATGGAAATTCGTACGAAATGCAGGAAATTAAAAATAGAAAGAAACATAGGCTTGGTAGTAATTGATTACTTACAATTGGTCGCAGCCAGTGGAAAAAAGAATGCTTCTCGTGAACAAGAAATTTCAGAAATTAGCCGATCTCTAAAAATACTAGCCAAGGAATTAAATGTTCCAGTCATTGCATTATCACAGTTATCTAGAAGCGCTGAAAAAAGACAAGATGATAAGAGACCAATGCTTTCTGACTTAAGAGAGTCAGGAGCCATTGAGCAAGATGCGGATATTGTTATGTTTATTTATAGAGAAGATTATTATCATCCAGATACTACAGAAAAGAATGTTGCTGAAATCATATTTGCTAAACATAGAGGCGGTTCAACAGGAACAGTTAAATTAAGCTGGCTTGGTAATTATACGAAATTTTTAGATATTGCACCAGACAATATTGTGACGGGATAAGAAATGGAAAAAGAGGAAAACATGCTAGAAGAAAAAATTTTGCAGTTTATTAGAAAAGAGAACTTAATAGAAGAAAAAGATAAGGTCGTCCTAGGAGTTTCAGGAGGACCTGATTCTATATCTATGCTTCATGTTTTGTGGAAGCTTACGAAGATATTATCTTTTGAAATAGTAGTAGCGCACATTAACCATGGTATTCGAGAAGAAGCCACAGAAGATGAACAATATGTGGAAAAGTGGTGCCAAAAATTAGGAATTCCATTTTTTGTATTACACTGCAAAGTAGAAGAAATAGCGAAAGAAAAAAAGATAGGTTTAGAAGAAGCTGGAAGAAATGTGCGCTATGATTTCTTTGAAGAAGTTGCCAAAAAATGTGGCGCTAATAAAATTGCTATTGCGCATAACAAGAATGATAATGGTGAAACTATTTTGATGAACTTGATGCGTGGAAGTGGAAGCAAAGGGCTTTGTGGAATCTTTCCTAAACAAGGGAAATATATTAGACCAATGCTAGAAACTACTAGGGAGGAAATAGAAACCTATTGTGAGCAAGAGAATTTACAACCTAGGGTAGATAAGACGAATTCAGAAAATGTGTATACGAGAAATAAAATTCGCAATGTCATGATTCCCTATATGCAAAAAGAATTTAATCCCAACATTATGGATAGTTTAAATCGATTGGCTCTTATTATGCAAGAACAAGAAGAATACATTCAACAAGAAGCCAAGCAACAATATAAAAATATTTTAATAGAGGAAATAAAATCTAGTGAAAATGAGTATAATAGTATTGTGTTGCATTTAAAAGAATTTAATAGTTTACCAGAATTAATTGAGAAAAAGATTATTTTAGAAGCCATACAAAAGCTATTTGGTACTACTAAGAAATTAGAAAAAATCCATCTAGACGATATCCTTAAGCTTTGCCATCGCAATATTGGAAATAAATATTTAACACCCAATCAAAATTTGAAAATTGTAATCAAAAATAAACAAATACATATTTGTAAGTTAAAATGAAGTATCCGTAGTAACTCTTAGAAATGCCTATGTTACAAGGATATTTCTTTTTTTAAAACCTATTGCAATGCAAAATGGATTATGTTATATTTTGAAACAAGAGACAGAAGAAGCTATAGCTTCTCAATATCTATATTATAAGATGTTAGAAAATCTAATATCTAGAACAGGAGATAAAACATTGAAAAGCGGAATCAAAACCCTAGCTATGTGGTTAATAGCTATTGTCTTATTTGTGGTATTATTAAACGCGAATTTTAATAATAAAGATACAAAGATGACATATTCAGAATTAATTAATAGTATAAAAGCTGGTGAGGTGTCAGAAATTATCGTTTCTAGTGATGGAAAGAAGGCGGAAGTAAAGCTTGCATCAGAAGAAGTAAAAAAGGAAGTTACCATTCCTAGTTTAGATAGTTTTATAGATGCATCAACAGAATACATGAAAGAAAATGGACAAAGTTTTAAATTAGATCAAGAAGAACCATCTATTTTATCAGTAATATTTGATATCTTTTCTCCATTCATCATTTTAATTATTTTCTTGTTATTCTGGTTATTATTGATGAACCCAAGTCAGAATACCAATAAAACAAATTCATTTGGTAAGTCAAAAGCTAGAATGATTAATATGTTAGACGAAAAAAACAAGGTAACATTTAAAGATGTTGCAGGTGTGGATGAAGAAAAAGAAGAATTAGAAGAAATTGTAGAATTTCTAAAATCTCCAAAGAAATTTACCGATATGGGTGCTAGAATTCCAAAAGGCGTTTTATTAGTAGGACACCCTGGAACTGGTAAAACATTATTAGCAAAAGCAGTTGCTGGGGAAGCAGGTGTACCATTCTTCTTTATTAGTGGTTCTGATTTCGTAGAAATGTTTGTCGGCGTTGGTGCATCAAGAGTTAGAGATTTGTTTGACCAAGCTAAAAAGAATGCGCCATGTATCATCTTTATCGATGAGATTGATGCTGTTGGACGTCAAAGAGGTGCTGGACTTGGTGGAGGCCATGATGAAAGAGAGCAAACATTAAATCAATTGTTGGTTGAAATGGATGGATTTACGAAAAACGAAGGTGTTATTGTATTAGCCGCAACTAATAGACCAGACGTTTTAGATAAAGCTTTATTAAGAGCAGGAAGATTCGATAGACAAATTGTAGTATCTAACCCAGATGTTAAAGCAAGAGAGCAAATCTTAGAAGTACATGCTAGAAAGAAAAGATTAGCAGAAGATGTGGATTTAAGTGTTATTGCTAGAAATACAGCAGGATTTGCTGGTGCAGATTTAGAAAATGTATTAAATGAAGCTGCACTTTTAGCAGCTAGAAGAAATAAGCCAGACATTGGAATGCAAGAAGTAGAAGATGCTATGGTAAAAGTAACAATGGGACCAGAAAAGAAATCTAGAGTAATCAGTGATAAAGAGAAGAAACTAGTTGCTTTCCATGAAGCAGGTCATGCAGTAGTTAGTAGATTTTTACCAACACAAGACAATGTACATCAAATTTCAATTATACCAAGAGGTATGGCTGGTGGTTATACAATGTATAGACCATCTGAAGATAAATCATTTATGAGTAAACTAGAAATGGAAGAGAATATTGTTTCTCTACTAGGTGGTAGAGTAGCAGAAGCTTTAGTATTAGGAGATGTTTCTACAGGAGCATCAAATGATATTGAAAGAGCAACCAAGATTGCAAGATCTATGGTAACGAAATATGGTATGAGCGAAAAATTAGGAGCTATTGCTTATGGTTCAGGTGAAGAAGAAGTATTCTTAGGAAGAGATTTCGCAAAAGAAAGAAATTATAGTGAAGAAACATCAAGTTTGATTGATCAAGAAGTGAAAAAGATTATCGATACTGGATATCAAAAAGCAGTAAAATTATTATCAGACAATATGGATAAATTGAAAGCAGTAGCAAACGTATTATTGGATAAAGAAAAAATTGATGGTGAAGAATTTGAAGCAATTATGAAGTAACAAAAAACTTTAAAATAAAAATCAGTATCCCAGAAAGGTTCTCACAAAATAAATCATTTTGTGAGAATCTTTCTTTTTTATTTTAAACTACGGAAAATAGCAGCTTGAGATATGGGACTAAAATATTGTAATATTTTCTTAAAAAACAAGGGCAAAAAGTCACAAAAACTTAATAAAACAAGCAAATGTATTCTCCCTAAAAAAAGTGGCAGAAATGTTGCAAAAGTAACGAAGAGTTAATATTGCTGTTATTGAATCTACCTATATAAGTTATTAATATATATATAAATATATTATATAAATAATATAAACAAAAGAAACGCAAAAATTTCTTGAAAAAGAAAAGGTTAAAAGGAGACAAAAGAAATGCAAGAGAGAAAAGGGTATAAGAAACAAGCAGGATTAATTTTATTTTTAATGATGAGCTTTATTATCATTTGTTTAAGTATCTTTGTAACGAAGGAATATCTAAGAAGGCATCTAGAGATTTTAAGAGAAGGAACACATGAGATAAGTTCCTTAGAAACGACAGGAAAAGAACAAAGGCTTTTACCAAATGAGGGAGAAGAAGTAGAATTATATA
>Ga0310690_10009679_pt1 | contig 12069 bp, 7 predicted proteins | sample AusTroGonzalo_MG_2_FD_207661 | JGI IMG/M metagenome (GOLD analysis project Ga0310690, IMG submission 207661) | Bovine rumen microbial communities from tropical cattle in Woodstock, Queensland, Australia - Gonzalo_04 (v2) (version 2) | ecosystem: Host-associated > Mammals > Digestive system >...
TGCACATGCTCACGTTCGACACCGAGCTCGACAATACCGTGACCGTTCAGAAGGGCGGAAGCTGGATCGACAAGATGAGTCTTGAGTTGAAGGCCTTTCATAATGAGGAAGATGGTCAGGCGTACTCGAACAACGACTCCATTCTGCAGGACTTCATGGTGACCTGGAATTTCATCTACACTGGCACACCCATCGCCCTGAAGAAGAAGGTGAACGAGCAGAATTTCGGCTCTGGATTGGCCACACGACTGACCTGCATACCTCTGCCAGCCACCAACTTCGAGATGATGAGTCGCGAGCAGACCGTGGACTACGACAGCGATAACCGACTCACAGAATGGGCTGCGCTGCTCGACCGTGTGAAGGGTGAGCTGACGGTACAGAAGATTGTGGATGAGCTCTACGACTGGACGGCCCGTCGCATGATGGACGCCAAGGAGAACGACTCGAAGGCCGACGAGATGCTACTGAAGCGCTGCGCCTACCATGGGCTGAACTTCGCTGCTCCTTTCATCGTAATGCGCCACTGGGACCAGATGCATCAGGACGGCAACTACTGGTGTGGCGAATTTGAGACGGACGAGGTGGACTGGCAATTGGCTGAGTTGATTGTGAATATTCAGTATGCCTGTCAGCGTCATTACTTCGGCGCCATGGCCGAGGCCTATTTCGACAATAAGTTGAAGGATGCCTCCGTGAACCTCCGTCGCAAGCAAAAGACCATCGAGGCTTTCAATCGACTGCCTGATGAGTTTACGGCTGAAGACATCATGCGCTGCTTTGGGCTGGAAGGCGAATCATCGGCACGCGGACGAGCCCGCACGCTGTTGGCCGACCATCTGGCTGTGAAGACTGGTGACTTTAAGGAGAATGGCAAGGTAAAGACCTTGTATCGAAAGACGGGAGCCATCATGCTTTAAACCAACGGGTTCAGGGGAGGAAATCCCCCTCCCGTTTTCCCGTTTTCCCGTTTCGTTAGGAGTTTAATTATTTTGTATGGTTTATGAAAGAAGTAAGTTTGAATATAAATGCTAAGCTCTCAGAAAACTTTTGTTTAGGAGAGTTGTGTAAGACCAGCCATAAAACGGCTGATGGAAATATCCCCAGTCGCGTGGCGATAGAGAATCTTCGCAGGATTTGCGAGGAGTGGTTGGAAGATCTGAGGTATAGTAATAACACTTTGTATGGCAATAAGGATCTGCCTATTATTATCAACTCAGGTTATCGATCACCCGAAGTGAACAAACTTGTTGGAGGCTCACCTACCAGCAACCACTTGACAGGTTGCGCTGTGGATATCCGATGTGAGGGCATAGAGCAAGCCCTCCGTTATGCCAACATCCTCCTGGACATAGCCGATGGCACCAAGCGCGACTTCGATGAAATCCTGATCGAGCGTTCCAAGCAAGGTCGTTATTGGATCCATTTCGCAGTCCGCCCCAAGGATAATCGGCGCAAGATTAGCTTTTTGCAAGTGTAAAAGAACGGAGCCCTCGCGAAATGCGGGGGCTCTTGTACAAGGCAGTTGCGCTTGTGTCTATTGTGGTGATTCGATAGTTTATTTGTACTGTATTGCGATCATGGTGGGGTCGAGCTCCTGGCCGGTGAAGCGGTGGACGGAGTCGGTGAGGCGGGTGACGAAGACCTCGGGTGTGCCGCCGGTCTTCTTCAGCTGCAGGGCCTCGCCCAGCATCTGACCCTCGCCGAACTTCTTGCGGCCTGTGCTGCGGGCCTCGCCAAGGGCGTTGGAGTAGAGCAGGATGATGGTGTCGGGCTCGAGCTCGATTTCATTTACCTTGTAGGCATGGCCCGACTGCATGCCGATGGCTACATCGTCGCACTGGGGCAGGAGGAAGATATCCGTGCCTGCTATCAGGGGCGACAGGTGGCCGGCATTGGAGTAGCGCAGACGGCCCGTAGCCAGGTCGAGCAGACCGATGAAGAGGGTGACGGGCGTGAACTTGTTGGGCGCCATGGCCTCGTTGATACCACAGATGATCTGCTGCGGATCAGCCGTGACGGAGATCATGGAGCGGAACTGGGCCTTGACGAGGGCGGTGGCAAACGAGGCGCGCACATCGCTGCTGCTGTTGGCATCGGCAATACAGAAGAGCAGTTGGTCGGGTCCCGCCATGGCGAGCTCGTAGAGGCCGCTGTCGTTGTTCTTCTCGCCCGACTGGGTGGCCGCTACGGCCAGATGCTTATGCGGCGGTAGATCGCGGGGTGCCATGGCTAGCTGGATGTCGTGGGCGATGCGCTGCTCGTTCTCCTTGCGCTCGCGGGCCACGGTGTCGCTCTCAAGCTGGTCGTAGGCCCACTGCAGATCCTGGCGTGAGTGCTTGGAATGGCGCAGGTTGCCGATGAGGTAGAGGATGGCGAGCACGAAGAGACCGGCCACAATGGCGGCGATGGTGAAATAGCCTATGAGACGACGCTGGGCGGCGGCTTCCTTCTGTTGGTCTTCGAGCAGCTCGTTGGCCTGGATGACCACCTGCTCCTCGGCATCGATACGGCGCGAACGGGCAATGGCGGAGTCGAGCATGTTACTGATCTGCATACTGACAGCCATGGCGGTGTCGCGACGGCCTGCCATGAGGTTGGCGCGATACTTCTTCAGGGCGGCCTTCTGCATGCTCTCGAGCGAGAACTTGTTGCTGCCATGCTCCACGATCTTGTCGAGGCTCTCATAGTTGGCAGCGGCCTCGGTCCAACGGCCCAGCGGCTCGAGGTATTTGTTGGCCTCGATCTGTCCCTCTGGGGTCTTGCTGAACTGGGTGCTCTGATAGTCGGCATAGGCTTTCTCGGCCTCATCGAAGCGCTGGAGTCCGGCGAGGGCGATGGCCTGATAGATATCGTAGCGGGCCCACTGCTTGTCGACATAGTCGCCTGCCACATCGTTGCGCTGCTCGTACTCGGAGATGAACTTGCCATAGCGCTCGTTCCACCTCAGGGCGGCATCGAAATGGCGGGTCTCGTTGAGGGCGTAGACGATGTTGATAAGGCCTGCGAAGGCGTTCTTATACGACAGGTCGTTGTGCTTGTATTCGATCTCGTCGTTGTGCTTCTTATAGGCGGTGTAGAAGTTGTTGTCGATGGTGTCGCCCGACATGCCGAGGCCCAGCTGACAACAGCCGATGTAGATGAGCAGGTTGACGTAGTCGCTGGTGGAGTCGCAACCCAACTCCTCAAGGCGCTTTACCACCGGACCGGCTTTCTTTACCATGACCTCGTAGTCGCCACGGGTGGTAAGCATGTTGGCCAGACGGGCGGCCGAACGGGTATAGTATTCTATCTCCTCGGGATCCTGCGAGTTCTCGGCGGCCCTGAGGGCACGGCCCCAGAAGTATTCGGCCGAGAGGTAGCGCTGCAGACGGTCGCGGGCGTAGCCCTGCCAGTAGTAGGCCTTGACATCGCTCATGGCGCCCGACTGCTGGAAGCTGTCGGCCAGGAGGATGATCTTCTGATAGTCGCGGGCCTTATAGGCAGCCTCGATATCCTTGTCGGCCTGAGGGTCGGTGGCCTTCTTCTCGAACTGATCGCAGCCTGCCAGAAAGGTGAGGACTGTGATGGCGATGATTAATAGTCTTGATAGTTTCATATGCTTTTAGGTTTTTGTTTCTTCGATGATGTTATTTCGACTTGTACCGCTCGAGCTTGTTGAGGCAGTATTGCCGTACGTCCTTCCAGTGGTAGTAGGGGGCACAATCGGTAGGCACGGGCAATGTGGCCTCTACCTCATTGAGCAGGAATTTGACGAGCACATCGTCATCGTTCTTGTCGCGACGATAGAAGATGGCCTGAAGGTTGGAGCCCATGGGGAACACGCTGGAGCACCACCAGCCTTTCTCTTCGAGTTCCTCGAGGTTGTCGGTCTCCAGATCATACCCGTTGATGCCCATGAGACATACCAGCGGGAAGAGCACCGTCTCGTGGCCGAAGCGCAACTGGGCGCCGGGCTTCTCGAGCTGGATGCAGCTGTCGGCATCGGTGATAAGCTTCTTCAGCAGATAGCGCTGACTATAGGGCTGGCGACCGCCATTGAGCTTGCAGGCACCATGCTGGATATACCACAGGGCATTGTCGACCTGCCACATACGGTAGAGGTCGTCGATGCTGAAGAGGTTCATGATGTGGGTGTCGCGGTTGTAGTTGATGTTGAGCTGGAAGAGGCCCATCTTCATGAGGTAGTAGTTGAAGTACTCCTCGTCGACGATCTCCTTCACGATATCGGGGTTCTTGAAGATGAGTTCCATCAATCGGCTGTTACCCAGGCGCGAGGCGGTATAGGCATCGTAAGCCTTCTGGGCCTCGGGTGTCATATAGTTCTTACGCAGCTTGCGGTCCTGATAGTTCAGGTACCACTGGTTGCGCTTCGAGGCCTCCATGGTAATCTGGAGCTGGGGGCACACCTGCAGCATCTCCATGGTGAAGGCGCCCATCGACTCGATGCAACGGGGTACGATGGTGCTGACGGCCGTGACCTTGGCACCAGGACAGAGCACCTCGGGGAAGTTCTGCACCATGCGACGGCCGATGTTCTGCAGCTGCTGCTTGCCATTGCCTGAGAGCTCGCCCCAGCGGCCCTCGGTGTCGCGCATGATGTTGCTCATGAAGTCGAAGATCTGCACACCCGCAGGGGTCAGCTCGTCGAGCGAGTCGGCCTGCTCCATCATCTTATAGGGGATGTCGTAACCACTGCGGCTGTTGATATAACGCGAGCCGTGACGTCCGTAATGCGAGATGTAGAACGGCTTCTTGCCGGCAGGGGCAGGGGTCAGGACAGCGGTGATGGTATCGGGGTAGACGTGATAGTTGCACGATGCGTACGACGGAGTGTGCTGGATGAACTCTCTCACACCCTGCGCCACGGCAGAGGGTGTGAATAGTGAACAATGGATAGTGAACAGTATCGCTAACGAGTATAGTGTCTTCGTCTTCATCGTGAGTTTACTTTATTGTTGAGTCGCTTGTTCTCGTAACGGTAGAGCTTGCGCAGATAGTAGCGCTTCACATCCCTCCAATGGTAGTAAGGAAAGCAGTCGGTCTCGACGGGCAATTTGGCCTCATGGCCATTGAAGAGCACTTTTACCAATACATCGGGATCGTTGGGGCCGCTGCGATAGTGTACCATCGAAATGGCGCCTCCGAGGGGGGCAATGCGGTAGTTGGCCCAGCCGTATTCCTCGAGCGAGTCGAGGTTGGCGGTGTGGATGCCCATGCCGTCGAGCTCCATGAGACAGGCCAGCGACATAACCACATTCTCGTTGGTATAGCGCAGGTGCATGAGCGGATCTTTACGATTGATCATGCTGTCGCCCATGTGCATCATGTTACGCAGTACGGCACGACGGTTGTAGGCCTGATAGCCACCATTGAGTGTGCAGCCGCCGTACTTGATATAGTGCCAGGCGTTCTGCTTGCGCCAGTGCTGGTGGATCTCCTCAGGGGTGAAGATATCCCAAAGTGATACCTGACCGGCAAGCTCGGTATGCTGGTAGTTTCCTGCAAGGATAAAGAGCTGACGGGCCAGCAGGGCCTCGTCGATATAGGTGGCCACATAGTTCATGTCGTTGAAGAGTGAGCGCATGAGTCGGCCGTTGTTGGTGTTGAGGGCCTCGAAACGTCTGTAGCGCGCCATGGTCAGCGAATCGGTAGCCTGGTTGGCCAATTCTCCATCGCTGGGAGCCATATATCGGATACCAGTATTGGAGGCTTTACTACGGGCGATGATGGGCTGCTGCATGGACGAGAGTTGCAGGAGGCCTTCCTGCATGGTCATGATACAATGGTTCTCAACCACACTGTGCACGCTGTAATAGGTATCTTTGGTGAACAGCTCGGGCACACGCAGCATCAGCTGCTTCATGAGTCCTCGGCTCTGCATGGCTCCCTTGGGCGTTACCTCGCCGCCACGGTTGTTCACCTCGCGGCACAACAGACCGATGCGATGGAACACGTCCTTACCCAACTTGGTAAGCTTGCCCAACGTGTCGGCCTTGGCGAAGACGTCGTAGGTGTCCTTATAGTACTCTACCTTGTCGAGATAATAAGAAGCGGGACAACAATAGTTGTTGATGTAGAAAGGCTTCTTACCCTTGGGGGTAGGTGTAATTTTATGATGCTCAATAATTGGACGGGCATAGAACATGCCGGCGGCACGGTTCACATCTTCCTTCAGCTCCTTTACAACACTCTGAGCCCCTGCGCTGGCAGGGGTACAGAGGGTCAATATGGTAGTAAAAATGATATGTTTCGCTATTGCCTTCATTGATCGTTTGAGCTGATTCATTCGACAAAGGTACAAATTACTAAGTAATTTACCAAATTTTTAGCGAAAATTTAGAATTCCAGCACCAGGCTCTGCCTGGGCTCGAGATTGAAATTCTTCGTGAGGTCGAAGGTGCAACCGGTGAGGATATCCTTGGCTGCTTTGGCAGTACCGATGACCTCAGCATAACGGGCTACGTCCATCGTGGCGGGCTTGCTGGTGCCATTGAGCACGACGAGCGCCGTTTTTCCCTGATGCTGACGGGCGATGACGTAAACACCCTGGTAGGGGATGAACTGCGTCTGCGAGCCTTTGATGATGACATCGTTGCCCTGACGCCAGTGGAGCAGACGACTGGTCCATGCAAACATAGCCTGCTCGGCCTCGGTACGACCTTCCTTGGTGAAAGCGTTATGGGTATCGCCAGGGAATCCGCCAGGGAAGTCCTGACGCACATTGCCGTCAGTTACCTGCTTCGTGCCGTTCATCAACACCTCGGTGCCATAATAGAGCTGGGGGATGCGGTTCACCGTGAGCAACAGAGTAAGGGCCTGCTTCAGGGCGAGAGTGTCGCAGCCATTGCCCAAGAAGCGATCGGTGTCGTGGTTCTCGATGAAGGCCATGACGCTCGACGGGTTGGGATAGAGGTAGTCGTAAACGAACGAGCCATAGAGGCGGTTCAAGCCGTTCCACCATGCATCGGTCTCCTCGTATCGGGCCTGATTGATTCGCTCGTAGAACGCGAAGTCCATGACGGTCTTCAGATGACTGTTCTCCTTAGCCAACTCTGAATCCTTCTGCCAGGCGGCGGTGTAGGCAGGTTCGGTAACCCACGTCTCACCCACGGTGTTGAAGTTGGGATACTCGTCGTTGAGCTCCTTCATCCACTGGGCCATGGCGTCGGAGTAGGCGTAAGGATAGGTGTCCATGCGGATGCCGTCGATGCCTACGGTCTCAATCCACCAGAAGGAGTTCTGGATGAGGTAGCGCATGAGATGGGGGTTGTGCTGGTTCAGGTCGGGCATGGAGGGCACGAACCATCCCTGTTCCGTCTCCTTGATATCGAGCTTCGAGGCGTAGGGGTCGACTATTGGCGTAAGCTTGTAAGAGGTCTGCAGATAGGCGCTCTTGGCGGGTGCTGAGCCATCGCTGTTGGCCGTGAAGCCCGTCATGGGGTCGCGTCCGCTCTGCTCCTCGTTGAGCCATTCGGGGGTGTTGAGCCAATCCTTCGAGGGCATGTCCTTGGTCCAAGGGTGCTCGAAGCCGCTGTGGTTGAAGATCATGTCCATCACAATCTTCAGTCCCTTGGCGTGGGCCTCGTCGCAGAGGCGCTTATAGTCCTCGTTGGAGCCAAAGCGGGGATCCACCTTATAGTAGTTGGTAGTGGCATAGCCATGATAGGTGGAGAAATCGTTGGAGGTGTCTGGCGAGTCGTTCTCCAAGACGGGGGTGAACCAGAGGGCCGTCACACCCAACTCCTTGAAGTAGTCGAGGTGTTCGCGGATGCCGTTCAGATCGCCACCATGACGCAGTGAGGGCTTGGAACGGTCTTCCACATAGGTGCGCATACCCTTGATCTGCTTGGGGTGGTTGGCACCCTGTGCAAAGCGGTCGGGCATGAGCATATAGAGCACGTCGGCATTGGTGAAACCCATGCGCTCCTCGCCCTTCTTCTCGCGAGCCTTGAGCTGATAGAGAACCTTCGTCTTGCCGAAGTTCAGTGTCATCGTACCTGGTTGGGCATTCTTTAGGTTCATGTAGATGAGCAGATAGTTGGGCGAGTCGAGTCGTACGAGACTGTCGATCACCACACCAGGATAGTCGGTGGTGACGCTGGCCACATCGCGGATGCCCTGTCCATAAACCATGAGTTGCACGCTGGGGTTCTTCATCCCTACGAACCAGTCGGTGGGTTCTATACGGTCGATGGCCGGCTTCTTGGCAGCCATCAGTGAGAGTGTTGTGCTTACGAGTAAGCTGAAAATAGTGAGTCGTTTCATATTAGTTGTGTAAAATGATTGCTGATTGTGGGTCTACCTCGGCTCTATCGCCCTTAAGGCTGCCGAGTCCTTGTTCGTTGATCTGACCATCGCAGCATACGACGGTATAGTTGCCTTCAGGGATGTTGACATCGACGGAGGTCTTGTTGGCATTGAGAATCACGATGATATCGCGCCAGTCGTCGCGCCCTGCGTAATTCTTCAGTCGGAAGGCAACGGTGCCATTGGGGGCCTCGAGGAACTCGAGGTGCTTACGTACGAGGTCGGCATTGCCCAGACGGAAGGCAGGATGGTTCTTTCGCAACTGGATGAGGTTCTTGTAATAGGCGAACACCTGCGGATATTTGTCCTTGTTGCTCCAGTCCAGACGGTTAATTTCATCGGGCGACTCGAACGAGTTGTGTACGCCCTGTTTGGTGCGCAACAGTTCCTCGCCGCTGAGCATGAAGGGCACACCCTGCGAGGTGAAGACGGCCGTCTGTGCCAGGAGGTCGAGACGGATGAGTTCTTCCTCGGAAATACCAGGGATTGAAGCCTTCAGACGGTCGACTAGACACATGTCGTCGTGACAACTCACGTAGCTCATCATCTGTGTGGGTTCGAGAGCCCAGGGCTCCTTTGAGTAGTTCACCTTCGTCATGTCCACCTGCGGATGCTGAATGGCACCAGCGATGCCGAACTTGATGCTCTCCTCCTCAGGCATGCCACCCAACCAACCGGGTTTGGTGTCGTCGGAGAACGGACCACGCAGGGCATCACGGATCTCATCGGAGAAAGCGCCGATAGCAGGCATCTGCGGGATGTTGGCCTTCATACCCAACTGCTCGTTGGGAATGGCGCATGAGCCAGCGCTCCAGCCTTCGCCATAGATATAGATGGTGGGGTCGATCTCATCGACCATCTGGCGAATCTGGTTCATCGTCTCGATATCGTGAACACCCATCAGGTCGAAGCGGAAACCGTCGATATGATACTCGTTGATCCAGTACTTCACGCTCTCCAGCATGAACTTACGCATCATCGGCTTGTCGCTGGCAGTCTCGTTGCCACAGCCTGAGCCATTGGAGTAGGTTCCGTCAGGATTCTTGCGATAGAAATAATCGGGATACGTGCGCTGGAAGTTGGATTGCTCGATGTCGTAGGTGTGGTTGTACACCACGTCGAGGATGACACGGATGCCAGCCTTGTGGAGGGCCTGCACCATCTGCTTGAACTCACGGATGCGCACCTCGGGCTTGTAGGGATCGGTAGAATAGCCACCCTCGGGCACGTTGTAGTTCACAGGGTCGTAGCCCCAGTTGTACTTATTGTCGCTGAGGCGCGTCTCGTCCACGGAACCATAGTCGTAGCTGGGCAGGATGTGGATGGCATTCACGCCCAACTGCTTCAGATGATCGATGGCCCAAGGCTCTGTGAGGGCGAGGAATTTGCCTGGATACTGGGCTCCGGCACGATAGATGGAGAAGTCGCGATGGTGCATCTCGTAGACCACCAGGTCGGCAGGCGACTTCACCACAGGATGCTCGTCGCAGCACCAATGCTCAGGGTTGGTCTTCGCCATATCGATGATGGCACCACGCTTGCCGTTCACGCCTACGGCCTTGGCAAACACACCTGCACACTCACCACGTCCCATGTCGAAGGTATAGAACCTGCCCATGAGGTTGCCACGAACGGTGGCCGTCCAAAGCTCATCGCCTGTGCGCTGCATCTTCACGGTCTTGAGCACCTTGCCGTCCTGTCCGTCCTGATAGATGCGTACGAGCACTTTCTTCGCGTCGTTGGGGGCGAAGAGTGTAAAAACAGTTTTCTCAGGGGTATAGCTCACCTCCTGAAACGGCTGGGCTGTCGACTTATGAGGCCACAGCATGGCCAGTAATCCTGCGAATATCAATTTCTTCATGCTTGTTTGGTTTCTTCTTTTTCCTTATTCCTGCTATAGATCTCATCCATATAGCCGGCGGTGATGATGCCGGAGGGCAGGGCGATCACGGCGATGCCCACCATAGAGGAGATGATACTGATGACGCGTCCGATGTGGGAGATGGGGTAGAGATCGCCATAGCCCACGGTGGTGAGGGTACAGGCGGCCCAGTAGAAGGCGTCGAAGAAGTTCTCGAAGAGGGGCTGACCCGTGGCGGGATTGATCTCCTCCTCGGCATTGAACATGATGAGGGCCGTGATGAATATGTAGAAGAGGGCCAGCACCAGAACGGTCCATAGCACCTTGCGCTGACGCTCAATCACGGCCAGCACAATCTTCAGCGGCTCGTAATACCTGATGACACGGAAGATTCTGAGAATCCTCATCAGTCGGTACACTCGAGTCACCCTGAACGTGGGGTTCAAGAGGTGGAAGATGGGCAGAATCGACAACAGGTCGATAATGGCCAATGGGGTAATGGGGTAAATCAGAAATGCACCCAACTGACTCCTTTCAGAGTGGTAGTCGGCTGTGCTCCATCTGAGAATGTAGTCGATGACGAAGCAGATGGTGGCCCCAATCTCGAGTGCCCAGAACAGCTCGTTCTGCTCCCTGAACATTAATGGCAAAATGCCGGCGGCAATGGCCAGCAGCATGATAAAATCGTAAGCCCGAGAGGCGCTGGTGTGCACCTCCGGGTTCACGATATGGTCTATAGTCTTTCTCCAGTTCATATCATTGATCGTTAGCAGTATTTCTTACTTTGCCAGCAGACTCACGGCGAAGCCTCCGCCTGGGGCCTCCTGCAGCTTCAGAACATCCTTGGCTGTTACCACCTTCTTGGTGATGACGTATGCCTTAGGATTGGTTTCGTAGTGGGCATCCTTCGCATCGGCGTAGATGGTGCAGTCGTACTTGCGGCCCTTATCCAGGAAGTCGAGCTTGATGGTGGTCTTGTGACCGTTCTCGTCGCACTTGCCGCCGATGAACCAGTTGTCGGTTCCCTTGGCCTTGCGGGCTACGGTGATGTAGTCGCCGGGCTCTGCCTCCAAATACTTCGAGTCGTCCCAGTCGCAAGCCACGTCGCGGATGAACTGGAAGGCATCGTCGTACTTCTCGTAGTTCTCGGGCAGGTCGGCTGCCATCTGCAGGGGCGAGTACATCGTGAGATAGAGTGCCAGCGAACCGGCGATGGTGATACGGGCCCAAGAGGTGTTGTTGCTCCAGGTCTCGAGTTTGGTCTCGAAGATACCAGGGGTATAGTCCATGGGTCCACCCTGCAAACGGGTGAAGGGCAGGATACAGGTGTGATCGGGGTTAGAGCCTCCGAAGGCCTCGTACTCTGTACCACGGGCACTCTCACCACCTACGAGGTTGGGCCAGGTGCGACACAATCCCGTAGGACGTGTGGCCTCGTGCGAGTTCACCATAATATGGTGCTTGGCAGCCTCCTTGATCACGTAGAGATAGTGGTTGTTCATCGACTGCGAGTAGTGATGGTCGCCACGAGGGATGATATCACCCACATAACCCGTCTTCACGGCATCGTAGCCGTATTTGTTCATCAGCTCGTAGGCCTCCTTGATATGGCGCTCGTAATTCTGCGAGCTCGAAGAGGTCTCGTGGTGCATCAGAATCTTCACACCCTTCGAATGGGCGTACTCGTTCAGCATCTTGATGTCGAAGTCGGGGTAGGGCGTCACGAAGTCGAAGACGTCGCGCTTCCACATGTTGGCCCAGTCTTCCCAACCTACGTTCCAGCCTTCTACCAATACCTCGTCGAGTCCGTTCTTGGCTGCGAAGTCGATGTAGCGCTTTACGTTCTCGTTGTTAGCCTTGTGGGTGCCGTTGGGCTTCACACTGCTCCAGTCTATCTG
>Ga0310690_10009680_pt1 | contig 12069 bp, 11 predicted proteins | sample AusTroGonzalo_MG_2_FD_207661 | JGI IMG/M metagenome (GOLD analysis project Ga0310690, IMG submission 207661) | Bovine rumen microbial communities from tropical cattle in Woodstock, Queensland, Australia - Gonzalo_04 (v2) (version 2) | ecosystem: Host-associated > Mammals > Digestive system >...
AAAATGCACAGCTATTTTACATAATTCTTTAGTTCTTATTTAGTTCTTCTTTAGTACATATTTAGTTCTTTTTTAGTTCATATTTGGTTCTTCACGGTATGTTTACAATACTTTTTAGTACTGACTCCATGTTTTTTTTCCTCATTTCCCTACTCTTTTTTATCGATGAAACCGTCGGTTTTTAACTCATTGTGGGAAGGCAAACTATTCAAACTTTCGTGCCCGATTTACTCAACATTGCCAATTGAATCACTTTGAGAAGACTGGATTTCGTTAGACTCAGGTTCGGGCGATTCATAGTCCTCTGTGGTAACGGCAACGCAAATGATAAAAGCGCAAATAATCGCTACCAATAAGACGGCATTTATTTTTAATCTGTATATCATTCCTTCCATAGCACTACTTATTTGATGGGTAAATCTTCCAGTTCAATTCGGGATAGTTTTTCAGTCGTCAGATTCACTTCCGGAGCAAGGCGGTTGGCTTGTCGTTCTAAGGTTTTTTCAAATACATTACGTACCAGTCGACCATTGCCGAAATTAGCATCTTTATGCGCCAATTCATCGGAAAAATATTGCTGCAGAGCCTCTTTGACACCCTCTCCATATTGATATTCATAACTCTTCATATTTGCTTCAAAGATCTGCAACAGTTCCTCTGCGGAATAATCCGGAAATTCCAAGTAGCGGTTGAAGCGTGATTGAATACCCGGGTTGGCAGTTACGAAATCCTTCATATTCTCGGTGTAACCGGCAAGAATGACAATCAATCTGTCTCGGTCGTCTTCCATGCGTTTGAGGAGTGTGGCGATGGCTTCTTTGCCGTAGTCCCTTTCCCCACCCCCGATGAGCGAATAGGCTTCGTCGATAAAGAGGACGCCATCCAGGGCTTTATCAATAATCTTGTTGGTTTTGATAGCCGTTTCTCCGATATATTGTCCGACAAGCCCTGCCCTATCCGTTTCAATCAGCTGTCCTTTCTTAACTACGCCCAGGTCTTTGTATATCCGGGATAAGATACGTGCGACGGTTGTCTTGCCGGTTCCGGGGTTGCCGGTAAACACGCAATGATACGAAACGGGTGATGTCTTCAAGCCTTTTGCCGCTCGGGCCTGCTGGATCTTGATGAAGTTAGACAGCGTGTTCACTTCTTTCTTGATAGCCTCCAGTCCAATCAGTTCATCCAATATCTGAGCGGGAGAATCCGCTTTCTGCTTTTCATTTTCCTGCAATTTCATGATATTACTCAACCATTCGGCCTCTTCGTTGGTGATTGTATTATCTGCTTTGGCCGTGATAGAGGCAAACCGATATATGTCCACCAGGAACTTACGATGTAAGGACATATCGCTTGCAGCCAACAAGCGGGACATTAAGAACACTTCGGATGGCGCAGGTGTTTGTGCCATACAAGCGTTGATGCCTTTCAATATGGATTCTGCATCCGCCTGATAGGTGGCTTTGACTGCAGGCAGATCGGCATAGGATTTCTTTTGCGCACAGCCTTGGGTAAGGGCTATGAAAAAGAACAGTCCCAATCCCTCTTTGTTGTTCAGATCAATCGTGTGTCCCAAGCCGGTATAACAACGCGCGACATCCATCCGGAACAGCAGACAGACTTTGTCTTTTACCTCTGTCAAGGGCTGGCCATCCCATACAAATTTAACTCCCATGGTATCAATTAGTTCATCAATATTGGGGAGTTTGATTGCATTCTTGTAATCGGCAAATAGGTCTTTGGCGGCCTTGGTTACTTGAGTAAAGTATTCCTCCGGAATCCCCTCCATATAGGGATCTTCCGGTGCTGGTTCTTCCTCTTTGGGTTCTTCCTCTTTGGGTTCTTCAGGTTTTGGTCTCTTTGGAGTTGGTTTAGGTTTGGGTTCTTCCTCGACCATGGCTTGGGGATAAATCTTGGCGATAACAGCCGCAATAATATGGGTGAGAACGACTGTTCCCACGAATGCGCTACCTACCCATATATTGATAGCAAACCCGGCTATCGCGAATAGCGATACGGATAGCCACATGGAAAAAGAAAGAAAACCAACGATAAACTCTTTAACGCCTAAATTGTCTGTATTCATTTGTCTGTGTGTTCTCTGATGATGTTTTAGGTATTTTGCGCCGCAAAATTACAAAAAATATTTGACATATGCAAATAAAAAACGCGAAAGCCGCGTTTTTTCATAATTCTTCGGTATCCAGAAGGATAGTGACCGGGCCATCGTTGATGAAATCGACCTTCATGTCTGCGCCGAAACGTCCGGTTTCAACGTGGATATTATACTGATTGCGTAGTGTCTCATTGAGATAGTCATACAGCGGAGCGGCTGTTTCCGGTCGTGCAGCCCGGATGAACGAAGGTCTGTTGCCTTTCTTGCAATCGGCATAGAGCGTGAACTGCGATATACTGAGGATAGCGCCCCCTACTCCATCAAGCGACAAGTTCATCTTGCCGGCCTCATCCTCAAAGACGCGCAACTGGGCGATTTTCTTCGCCAGCACATCCGCTTCCTTTTGGGTATCCGTGTCCGTCACTCCTACGAGGAGCACGAACCCTTTGTCAATCTTGCCGACCACAGTACCCTCTATACGCACTTCTGCCCGGCTGCAACGTTGTACAACTACTCGCATATAATGAATTTTGTGCAAAGGTACAAAAAATATTTGATATGTGCAAATAATAAACACAAAAACCGCCCGGATGAGCGATTTTTGTGTGATAATTTCATCATGAATGGCAGTACTTTTTATGCTTTGGCGGCAAGGGGTGAAGGTGTTGCGTACACGCGTGCGGCAAGTTCTTGATCGAGAACATAGAGGCCGTAGCCGTTACCGTCCAGCATCTTCAGTTTGTTGATAATCTCGACTGCATTCTCTTCCTCTTCCACCTGCTCGTCGATGAACCATTGGAGGCGGCTTTGTGCTGCATAATCTTTCTCCTCGACAGCGATGTGCATGAGGTTGTTGATGAGCGCAGTAACATGTTGCTCGTGTTCGTAGGTAGCCTCGAAAGCAGCGAGCGGCGAAGCCCACTCTGTCTCTACGGCATCAATAGCTTTGAGCCATACTCGCCCACCCCGGCTGATGAGATAGTTATAGAAAATCTGCGCATGATCCTGCTCCTCCTTGAATTGGATAGCAAACCAGTTCGCCATTCCTGCGTAACCTTTGTCCTGGCAGTAAGCGGACATACTCAGATACAGATACGCCGACCACATCTCGGCATTGATTTGGGCGTTGATAGCGTCCTCTAAACGTTTAGAAATCATAAAGTTATTTACTATTTAATCATTTACCATTTGGTCATTTATTGGGTCATATATTTGGCCATTGTCATTTCAACCGACAGAGACATCGGGATTGATTTTGCGAATCAGGCCTTTGAGCACATCCCCCGGACCGAACTCATAGAAAGCCATTGGCTGTTGGCTATTAGCTGTTAGCTTAGCGTCCGCAATCATTTGTTGGACGGACTGCGTCCAGCGGACTGGAGCCGTGAGTTGCTTGAGCAGGTTGGTTCGGATGGTTTCCGGGTCGTTTTCTGCTTTGGCGGTCACATTCTGATAGATCGGGCAGAAGGGTTTACGGAATTCAGTTTTGAGTATAGCGGCTTCGAGTGCTTCTGCAGCGGGTTGCATGAGCGGCGAATGGAAAGCTCCTCCAACGGGGAGACGAAGAGCACGACGAGCCCCTGCTTCTTTCATAGCCACGCAGGCAGCCTCCACGGCTTCAATCTCTCCGGAGATAACCACTTGTCCCAGGCAGTTGAAGTTGGCAGCGACTACCGTACCGGCATTGGTGATTGGTAATTGGTGATTGGTGATTTGAGCGCATACTTCCACTACTCTATCATCCTCAAGTCCGAGTACGGCGGCCATTGTTCCTGGATTCTGCTCGCAAGCAGCCTGCATAGCTTGCGCCCGAGCAGCCACTAAAAGGAGCGCATCTTCGAAGCGAAGAGCACCGCATACAACCAATGCACTAAATTCGCCGAGGCTATGACCGGCTACCATATCAGGCCGTTCGATGGTCATGAGCCGCTGTGCAACCACGGAATGGAGGAAGACAGCGGGCTGTGTGACCTTGGTCTGTTTGAGGTCTTCAGCTGTACCTTCGAACATGATGTCAGTCAGCGAGAAGCCAAGCAGTCGATTGGCTGCCTGGCACATCTCGCGGGCTTCTTGATGTGCATCGTAAAGGTCTTTGCACATACCGGGGAACTGACTACCCTGCCCCGGAAAAACGAAAGCTTTTGCCATATTATGCCAAGAATGCTGCTACGAATGCGAGGATGGCATACAACTCCGGAAGAGCTGCATAGATCATGGTGTTGGTCTGTACGTCATGTCCGGCGGCGATGTTAGCGATACCGTTAGCACACACCTGTCCTTGACGGATAGCGGAGAACAGACATGCGATACCAACCGCCAGACCAATACCGAAGAGTTTAGCACCGTCCACGCTATAATCATAGCCACGGAGCATCCAGAGGAAGAAACCAACGAAACCGTACAGACCCTGGGTAGAAGGAAGTGCGGAGAGCACCATGTAAGCACTCGATTTCTCTTTGTTCTTCTTCAATGCACCTTCCGCTGCATTACCAGCGATGGTAGTTCCAATGGCGGAACCGATTCCCGACAGTCCCAGCATGAGACCTAATCCGAGATAACCTAAAATTTCATTCATAATTGTTTAATTTTATTTAGTTTGTCTTATTACGTTATTACATGATTCCGTGATCACGATTCTTTTTTGAATGGTTGATACATCTGTCCTTTGCCCTCGTAGCCTGCATTCTTGAAGTACTCGACGAAAGTCAGACGCAGCGGGTGGACGAAGGCGCCCAGTCCTGACAGCAAGATATTGAGTACGTGTCCGATCAGGAGTATCACGGCGGCACCGATTCCCTTGAGAACGATGCCAACCACACTTCCCTCTCCGTCGCCGAAGATCATCATGCCGAGGTTGTTGAAGGCGCTACCAAGCATACCTCCGGCGAGACCGAGAGCGAACAGACGGATATAACTGAGCGTGTCGCCGATGAGGCCGGTAGCCATGTTATAAGTATCCCACAATCCTGCTCCGATATTGATGAGCGGGTTACGTCCCGGCGTGTTGAAGATATATATACCGAGTGCCGAGATAGCAGCAATCACAATAAGAGTTATCTTGGTCACATTCTCCGGCAGTTCGAGACACATACTGAGCGCTACGGTGATGATTGTACCGATGATGAGCAATGCCCATCCCCACAAAGAGAGGTTGTTGCGGAAACCGGTCTGACGCGTGTAACAGAGCGCCTTGACAACCATCGCAAGGCATATATGGAACACACCGATGGCGAGTGCCAGCAACATCTGGATGTTATAGCCGGCTATCTCCCCTTGGATGATGAATCGTTTGAGCGCATCCGGGTACCAAGAAGCCTCGTAGAGGTTGATACCGAAGAACGTGCCGAGTAACATTCCAATGACGAACGTACCTACTCCGAGGACGGTGATGATGTTGCCTAAACCCTCGAACATAGAGATATTAACCTTGCGGTATTTGGTGAGCAGACCGAAGATGATGAGCGCGATACCGTAGCCGCCGTCCCCCATACAGAAGCCGAAGAACAGCAAGTAGAAGGGAGCAAGTATGGGCGTTGGGTCGAACTCATTGTAATTAGGCCAGCCGTACATGCCTGTGAGCGGTTCAAAGAGCTGCGTGAACTTGTTGTTACGCAGTTTGATGGGCGTGGCATCCTCAGCCTGCGGGTCGGTCTCCTCATAATAGACTTGCGTAGCATCGAGCATGGCGTTCAGTTCCGGCTCTTTGTCAATCGGGCAGAAGCCCTCGAAGAGACAGAGTGCGCCTTCTGCGAGTTTGTCGGTAGATAACGTAACCCGTTGCCAATCAATATGTTGACGTGCTTCTTTGAGTTGCTGTTTGATATCCTCGAGGTTAGCCAATTGCCATGCCTCGATACGCGCATTAGCGGCCGCAAGTAGTCCTTTGAGGTGCTCTGTCTCCTGTTGCCATTGCACTTCGGATTTCTCCGGAGCAGGCAACTCCGTTGCGAAATCGGCGTATTGATCGTAGTTTTCGTCGTTTAGGTTGACGAAATACGTTTTGCCTTCTTTGGAGTTGATAGCCATCCCCCACTCTTCTTTGAAGGCTTTGTCGGCACAGACGAAGAAACGGAGCGTGTAACCGGCCTGTTTGAGGGCATGGATACGTTCGGCATCGAATTCACCCCAGACAGCCACTTGCTGCGCTTCTTTCCGGGCTTCTTCGATACGCTGTGCAATAGTATCGCGCTCTTGAATCAGTTGGTCGGGAGCGCCTTGCTCAATCAGCCGACGCAGCTCGTCTTCCTGTTGCAAGGCTTTTTGCAGTTCCTCGTCGTTCTCGATGAGTCCGGCCGCTTTCTGCGTTATATGCACGACGCCGAGGTCACGGAGCTGCTGCAAGAAGGGCTCGTAATCACGATGAAAGACCAGAAAGGTATATTTCTTCATTTGCGTAATCATGCGTTACCCCCTTTCTCTTCTGCCGCACGGGTTTCTTTCTCGCGTTTGCTTTTCACAATCTTCTGGCTGGATTTGCTTAGGTTCTCCTCGTCCTCCATAAATCGCTTGATTTTACGGATAGCATCCTGATAACCGGGGATTTGCACTTTCTCAAAGAGGTTCACTTTCTGTGTCGTTTTCTTGCGTGCGTACTCGAGCAGTTCCACCTTGCGGCGCACAAACTCCTGCCGTATTCCCACATCGGCGATGGCTTTGAGTTGCTCAAAACCGTCTGCAAACCACTTTGGTGAGGAGAAAAGCGAGAACTCTTTGGTCGAATAGACGACCTCATCGAGGACTGGTACGCGCACGCCTGCAATCTTCTTGATGGACATACGCACATCATCCACGTGAATGAGTGTGGTATCAAATTCGCCCCATAGTGCAATCATCTGATCATAATCCTTAATGCGTCGCTCGACTTCTTTATTCAAGTCATCGAGTTCGTTCTTTGCCCGCTTTACTTCCAGTCGAAGCGCAGTCTCTTTGCTCTGCAAAGTAGGCAAAGTCCGTTGGCGCATTTTCAGGTCTTTCTCCAGGCCCTGTAATGACGTCTTATTAAACTGGTATGTAATAGCCATAACTTATGCTTTGGGCCAATACGTTTCTACTAATGCTTGTTTAATATTTACTTCTTCGGGTTTGAAGTACTTGCCAAAGAGCGACCATGCTACGTCGAGCATCTGAACGGTATTGATGTTTACATCGATAGCCAATATCTCGCGGCTGTACTCGCGCGCGAAATCCAGACAACGCAAATCGTAATCGGTCAAGTCAAATCCGTTCTCTTTCTTGGTCTTTGCGTTTGCGGCATCGGCATAAAGACGTACTGCGGCATTCATCACCTGCGGGTGATCTTCGCGGGTCTTCTTGCCTGCAACCAATTGTTTCAGACGGCTGAGCGATCGGAAGGGATCAACAATCACTTTACCTATCTCGGAGTCACGGCGGAGGTATAACTGCCCCTCTGTGATGTAACCCGTGTTATCCGGAATAGCGTGTGTGATGTCTCCTCCTGAAAGCGTCGTCACGGCGATGATGGTGATTGAACCGCCACCTATCTCCGGCGGGAACTGCACGGCCTTCTCGTAGATCTTAGCGAGGTCCGAATAAAGCGAACCCGGCATCGAGTCTTTGGAAGGAATCTGATCCATACGGTTGGAGACGATGGCGAGTGCGTCGGCATAGAGCGTCATGTCGGTCAACAGAACCAACACTTTCTCATGCTTCTCTACAGCGAAATACTCAGCGGCTGTCAGCGCCATATCGGGAATCAGCAGTCGCTCAACCGGTGGGTTCTCAGTCGTATTGACGAATGAAACGATATGGTCCAGCACGCCGGCATTGGAGAACACATTCTTGAAATAGAGGTAGTCGTCGTTGGTCAGACCCATTCCACCGAGGATAATCTTATCCGCCTGTGCCCGGAGTGCCACATTGGCCATCACCTGGTTATAAGGCTGGTCCGGGTCGGCAAAGAACGGTATCTTCTGTCCGGAAACGAGGGTATTATTCAAGTCAATACCTGCTATACCGGTAGCGATGAGTTCTGAAGGTTGCATACGCCGTACAGGGTTGACTGAAGGGCCTCCAATCTCAACCTCTTTGCCTTCAATAGCAGGGCCTCCGTCAATCGGGTCTCCATAGGCGTTGAAGAAACGACCTGCCAGTTGGTCACTCACTTTAAGGCTTGGCGATTTGCCCAAGAACACTACTTCAGCATTCGTCGGAATGCCTTCTGTACCTTGGAACACTTGTAGCGTCACCTCATCGCCAATGATTTTTACTACTTGCGCAAGTTTGCCGTTGACCGTCGCCAACTCATCATTACCTACTCCTTCTGCCCGGAGAGAGCATGTGGCTTTGGTGATGGCAGTAATCTGCGTGTAGATCTTTTGAAAAGCTTTAGCCATTCGCGTGAACTATAGCTCAATACGATTTGCGATCACGTCGCTCATGTGAATTTTCGCCATGTTCCTCCTCGTACGTCCATAAACGTCAGGATGGTTTCCGGTCGTATGAGAGAGAACTCCTCTTAGTCCTGAGAGGTTTTTAAATGTTATTTATATTATTATTTGATTTTTACGCCTAATACATTGTACATATGTCCGTTGAAAAGGATGAATAGTTGTCCGTTTCGGTGGATTTTGCGGCCTCTCGTTGCAGTGTGCTGATTATCTGGTTCTATCTCCTGAATAGCACTTGGCATATCAGGGTCTTCGAGTTTTGTATAAGTAATCTCGATAGATTTGAGATACATTGCTTTTGATTTGTTCTCCAAACGAATCTCCAATGCACCTGTGTGCGGTTTTTCTACGGTGAAATCGTAGGAATCGAGGCTGCTGGTTAATTCTACCGCTTCTCCTATTTGATTGCCTGCGTAATACACGCTGAGCACTCCATCTCCGTTGGCTGCAGCATTAATCGTCACTTTGGCAACTGCGCAACCCATTGTCTCTTCTGTGTAAAGGCTTACTTTTCCTGTGGGATAGGAATTTGAGCCAAAGACTGCACCTTTGGACTCGTCATAATCGGTTTTGTCATTCGCCATGGTGACTTTCCAGTCATATCCGCTCAAATCGGCCTTATTGTCTATCATACAGGCTTTAGTGAACGTATGGCTGTACGCTTCACATCCATTCTCTTTCTGCTCGCGGGCGTTGACTATAGTTATATATATGTCGCCGATGATGGCCGCTGCGGGGACTGAAACACGAATAGTATCGTGGTCAAAAGTGTATGAATTGAGTTGTTTGCCTCCACACTCCACTTTGACCATACAATTAGCGGCAGTAGGCGTGGTATATCCTGCTTTTTTGACGAATGTGATGCCGATATCCTGAATTTTCCCTGTTGCCACATAGGCTCCGTTGAAACCGATATATTTGTCTATTGTTACACCGGTATAATCCTCATAATGCACCCAATATTTAGAATTGTCCTGCATCACAGCATAGACCGAGCAATCACACATCGGATAGAACGTCTGACCGGGTTGACCTGCGTCTGCAATATTGCTATTTTTGCGCGTTGACCAACCTTTGAAAGTATAGTTGGCATTTGCTGTAACAGCCGGAAGTACCACTCCTGCGCCTTTATTAGTCTCTGTCAGGGAAGGAGTGGCACATGTACCTCCTGCTCCTACATAAAAAGTAACAGCACATTTATCTACACCTCCGTTAAAATCGAACAAAATGATACCTCCCTGCTCTCTGACTCCGGAGAATTCCATCTTGTTACTGAACATTTTATATCCAGTGGCGCCACTGGGGAAGAGGTCTCCTTGTTTACCAAAGTAGCCGTTAGTTAAATTGTCTGCCTTGTATTTAGGCGCGCTTCCATCAGCCTCAACCAAATCCACACAGGGGTGATTCTCTATATTATTCACCTCATCCGACTCCCATTTATTCTTTACATAGTCAATCTTAGTAAGCATGAGGCCATGGCCAGGCAAGTACATGTCCCATCCGTTTTGTTGGCGATTCTCCAGCATATAAAACTCGGTAGGCGCCGGGCTCAACGCGCTGAGGTTTGATTGACCGGATGCGGTAATAATTGCGCAGTCACCAGATGTATTGAGGTTGCGCAGGCGTACGCTCATAGGCACGTCCAATAAGATTGGTTCTACCCAGCCGAGGTAAAAACGCTCGTACGCGCTGAAAGCAGCCGGTGTGTTGGCTCCGTCATTATAGCAGCCATGATCCATTACAGACCAATCACCTAAAGTCTTGACGGTCGATTGATTCGTTGTGCTAAAATTCGGCAGACCAAGGATGTGGGCAAATTCATGAACGAGTGTCCCTATCCCATCGCGCTTGTTTTTAGCTCGCAGTTCCGGCACGGCACAACACGAAGCCACAGTCTTGCCATCCAATTGCACAAGATAATCCAGAGCGAGTGTGGTCTCCAAATCGTCTGTAAACTCCCATACGGCATCTGGCATATTATTGTCCATACGCTCACCTTGACCGGCATAGATGATGACTACCGCATCCAAACGACCGTCGCCGTCTTGATCATATAATGTGAAATCTGCAAGATTTTCAGCTTTATTGCATGCGGTGGCAACCATTTCTTCTGCGGCTACGTCATCTCCATCAGAATCATTGGCTCCGTAGTAATTGTAATTATTGTCCAATGTTACCGGGCCGATAAAGTCAAACGTTGGTGTATATTGCCCGAACGAATTATCGGCAAAATACTGCTCAATAGATTCTTTATACTCGTTGAAATCGGTGTTTTGGAACTTGACATCCGCATAATTAGCCAGAATAACCGGCACACGAGTGGGTTGCAAGTGTCGTACACCGCCGTTAGAGGAGGCATGCATTGTCAAGCACACAGCTAAAATGGCTACTATTGATAGTATTCTTCTCATGGTTAATTATTTTCTTCTGCTTCCTCGTCCCAATCAATATTGACATTCGGATTCACGCCGTACATACAATGTGCGGTTGTGTCGATATAAGGAATACCATATTCGTCGATGGGTGCGCCGTATTTGACGTACCGCTCACAACTACTCAGTCCAAGGGTTGCAATCATAGAACCCAAAACGATATTGATGATAGATCTTACCTTTTTCATGCTGCTATTTGTTTTTCTGCCAGTAATGCATCCAGTTTCTTGCGATAATCCTCAAATTGCTCTGAATGGAACTCGCAGTAGTTCATTTGCTTGCAAAGGTTGATGATACGCTTGAAATAGTCGATGACATCGAGGAAAATATCGAAATCATAATCATGTCTGCAGATATCCATCACAAGGCGCAACATATATTGCTGGCGTTCGAGCGGACAAACAGCATCAATCTTATCGAAAGCATCCTGCTGTAGAATGACGAAGTCAATGACTTCTGATTTCCAGAACTCCTCATGATAGTCCACGGGCACGCCATCATCACCCAGGATGTTAATCTGCTCCTGAATCTCTTTTCCACGCTGCAGATAAGTCTTCATATCATTGACCATCGGCAACCAATCTTTGTCGATGAGTTCGGAGATATATGCCTCAAACTCAGGGTATTCGACGTATTTGGAATAGGAGTCAATGGGGTTCACAGCCGGATAGCGTTTACGGTCGGCACGTGCCTGCTCAAGGGCATAGAAACAACGTGCCACTTTCTTTGTTCCTTCTGTCACCGGCTCTTTCAAATTACCGCCGGCAGGTGAAACAGTTCCCAAGAAAGTGACAGAACCTATAGCACCATTATTAAGGTACACGTAGCCCGCGCGCGAGTAGAAGGCGCCGATGATAGCCGAGAGATCCATCGGGAAGGCATCCTGTCCCGGCAGTTCCTCCAGACGGTTGGACATCTCACGCAGAGCCTGCGCCCAACGGGAGGTGGAGTCCGCCATCAGAAGAACCCGAAGACCCATCGAACGATAATACTCGGCAATGGTCATAGAGGTATAAACAGAAGCCTCACGGCTGGCGACAGGCATGTTAGACGTGTTGGCGATGATGATGGTACGCTCCATCAGTTTGCGGCCAGTATGCGGGTCGTCCAGTTCCGG
>Ga0310690_10009682_pt1 | contig 12067 bp, 8 predicted proteins | sample AusTroGonzalo_MG_2_FD_207661 | JGI IMG/M metagenome (GOLD analysis project Ga0310690, IMG submission 207661) | Bovine rumen microbial communities from tropical cattle in Woodstock, Queensland, Australia - Gonzalo_04 (v2) (version 2) | ecosystem: Host-associated > Mammals > Digestive system >...
CGGAGATGGCCTGACGTATGGTCTGGCGGCTCACACCGTACATATCCACCAGCTCGAACTCTGTCGGGAGCTTGCCGGAACTGGAGAATTTGCCGTGGGCGATCTCATCCATCAGCTTGTCTGCGATGACTGAATACTTCGACATTTTTACCCTCTTTCAATTGTTCATACAACTACAATACAGTGTACAGCATCTACGTCATTTGTAAAGATATTTGTATTGTTTTCTTATGTGATGTCGTGGTATACTTATATCCGTAAACTAAACGGAGAGGTCGTACCGATGAATCTTAATGAAACAGTCATTGGAATCGAGTTCGGTTCCACCAGGATAAAAGCCGTTCTGACGGACAGGACATTCAGGCCGCTGGCATCCGGAGACTACGAATGGCAGAACCGTCTCGAAGACGGGATCTGGACTTACCATTACGACGAAGTGGTTACCGGACTGCGTACATGCTTCGCCCGCCTTGCTTCCGATGTGGAGGACAAGCTCGGCACACGGCTCACGACAACCGGAGCAATCGGCATCTCCGCCATGATGCACGGTTATATCCCCACCGACAGGAACTGGAATACGCTCTGTCCTTTCAGGACATGGCGCAACACGATAACCGGTGAGGCCGCGGAGAAGCTGAGTGACCTTTTCGGTTTCAACATCCCGCAGCGCTGGTGCATCGCCCACTTCTATCAGGCCATCCTCAACGGAGAGAGCCATGTGAAGGACATCGCACACGTCGAGACACTTGCCGCATACGTCAACAGGCTCCTCACCGGGGAGAACAACATAGGAATCGACGACGCCTCCGGCATGTTCCCCATAGACAGCAGTGCGCTCGATTACAACGGCGATATGGCGGACAAGTTCCTGAAGCTGACAGGGTTCGATGTACGGAAGGTCTTTCCAAAGGTCCTTGTCGCAGGACAGGTCTCAGGACATCTTACTGCAGAGGGAGCCCTGCTCCTGGATCCTACCGGAACGCTGCAGGCCGGGATCCCGCTTGCACCGCCTGAGGGCGATGCCGCGACCGGCATGGTCGCAACCGATGCGGTCAGGCTGAACACCGGAAACGTCAGCGCGGGAACGAGCGATTTCGCAATGATCGTCACTGACAGGAAACTCGGGGTCCACAGGGAGATAGACATAGTCACCACCCCGTCCGGAGCCCCTGTGGCCATGGTGCACTGCAACAACTGCACGACCGACATAAACAGCTGGGTCAACCTTTTCGGAGAGTTCGCCGTGAAGGCAGGATTCGACATCGACCGCAACAGGCTGTTCTCCATGCTCTACTCCGTGGCTCTGGAGGGGAAGCCTAACTGTGGTGGCCTGATGAGCTGCAACTACTATTCAGGAGAGGGAGTGACTGATTTCGACGGAGGCCTGCCTTTCTTCATCCACAGGCCAGACGAGCCGGTCACCCTTGCCGATTTCATGCGCACCCATATGATGAGTGCCATGGCAACACTCAAGATAGGAATGGACATACTGAGGTCTGAAAGCGTCACTATAGAAAAGATTTTCGGCCATGGCGGCTATTTCAAGACACCGGTTGCAGGACAGAAGATACTCAGCGCTGCCATCGGGGCTCCGGTTTCCGTCATGGAGACGGCAGGAGAAGGAGGCCCCTACGGCATGGCGCTCCTTGCGGCCTACATGATCTGGGGAGACGGAGAGAGCCTTGAGGACTTCCTGGACGACAGGGTCTTCTGCGACAGCAGGACAAGCACGATCATGGCCACAGAAGAGGAAGTCGCGGGCTTCGACGAATATATTGAAAAATACAAGGACATCCTTGGAATAGAAAGGAAAGCACTGGAGGTGTTCAATGCTTGAGAAACTCAGAGAGGAAGTACTCAAGGCGAACCTTCTTCTTCCGAAGCACAACCTCGTGACATTCACATGGGGCAACGTCTCGGCGATAGACAGGAGGCACAACCTGATAGTCATCAAACCGTCCGGAGTGGAGTACGATGCCATGACGGCGGACGACATGGTCATAGTCGACCTTGACGGTCACGTGGTCGAAGGAGACCTCAGGCCGTCAAGCGACACCCCGACACACATCGAGCTGTACAAGGCATTCCCTGGAATCGGTGGAGTCGTGCACACGCACAGCCGCTGGGCGACCAGTTTCGCACAGGCAGGTGTCTGCCTCAAACCCATGGGAACGACACACGCCGATTACTTCTATGGAGACATCCCATGCACCAGGTCCCTGACGGACGATGAGATAAAGGGAGCTTATGAGAAGAACACCGGTCTTGTCATCGCAGAAACATTCAGGGACATCGATCCCGACGCGGTTCCGGGAGTACTTGTGAGGAACCACGGACCGTTCGCATGGGGAACGGATGCATGCAACGCCGTGCACAACGCCGTTGTCATGGAGGAAATAGCATTCATGAATTATCACGCCATGACGCTGGAGCCGGGTGCCCCGTGCGTCAGCAGGACGCTTCTTGACAAACACTACTACAGGAAGCACGGAAGGAACGCTTATTACGGGCAGGAGAAGAAATGAAGAGAGAATTCTGGTTCATAGTCGGAAGTCAGGATCTGTACGGAGAGGAAGTCCTCAGAACAGTCGCAACAAGGGCCCGGGAGATGGCTGATGAGCTGTCTAGGGTTCTGCCATATCCACTTGTATACAAGGTCACGGCAATGAGCAACGGCCAGATCACGGATGTGATCGCCGAAGCCAACCACGACGATTCCTGCTACGGAATCATTACATGGTGCCATACGTTCAGCCCGTCCAAGATGTGGATCAACGGACTGGCCGGACTCCAGAAGCCCTACTGCCACCTGGCCACCCAGTACAATCTGGAGATTCCCAACGAGGAGATCGACATGGACTTCATGAACCTCAACCAGGCCGCCCACGGCGACAGGGAGCACGGGTTCATCGCCGCAAGGCTCAGGATGCCGCGCAAGGTCATCGCCGGATTCTGGAAGGATCCCGAGGTACAGAAGCGCATCGCCAAATGGATGCGTGTCTGCGTGGGAGTCCGAACCTCCAGGACCATGAAGGTCATGCGTTTCGGAGACAACATGAGGGAGGTCGCCGTCACCGAAGGAGACAAGGTCGAGGCCCAGATCAAGCTCGGCTGGCAGGTCAACACCTGGGCCACAGGAGATCTGGTCAAGGAGATGGCGAAGGTCTCGGAAGAGGAGATCGATGCCCTTTTCGATGAATACAAGAAGAAATACGACATCGTTACCGACAACATCACCGCCATCAGATATCAGGCCCGCGAGGAAATCGCGATGAAGAGGATGATGGACCGCAACGGGTGCAGGGCTTTCAGCAACACCTTCCAGGACCTCTACGGCATGCAGCAGCTTCCTGGTCTGGCATCCCAGAACCTCATGGCGCAGGGCTACGGTTACGGCGGTGAGGGAGACTGGAAGGTCAGCGCCATGACCGCCATCCTCAAGGCGATGGGTGAGAACGAGAACGGAGCCTCCGGTTTCATGGAGGACTACACATACCACCTGGTGAAAGGAAACGAGTGCAGCCTCGGCGCACACATGCTTGAGGTCTGTCCTTCCCTTGCCGCTACAAAACCAAGGATAGAGACCCACCACCTGGGAATCGGGATGAACGAGAAGGACCCGGCAAGGCTCGTGTTCGACGGAAAGGCAGGAAAGGCGATTGTGGCATCGCTGATCGACATGGGCGGAAGGATGCGCCTGATTGTCCAGGACATCGAGGCGATAAAGCCCATCATGGACATGCCGAACCTTCCCACCGCAAAGGTCATGTGGAAGCCGCTTCCCGATCTGGCCACAGGCGTCGAGTGCTGGATCACGGCAGGAGGAGCACACCACACCACCCTTTCGTTTGATGTCGATGCGGAGATGATGCGCGACTGGGCAAGGATCATGGACATCGAATTCGTCCACATCGGAAAGGACACCACGGTCGAATCCCTTGAGCAACAGCTCCTGGTGAACGACCTGGTGTGGAAGTTCAGGTAATAATTATATTGATGTAGTAAGGGCCGCCGTGCGTTTGTACGGCGGTTTTTTATACGGCACATGATTACTTTGCTGAAAACATATGACCATCTTGCTGTTTTCGTGATATTTGTACGGACTTTTAATAATGTGAAAAAGATATAATTATTCTCTTTGGCAGTCGTTTATTGTCAAAAACTCTCACTTTCTACAGTACTTCCACACAAAAAGACTGTGATGTACTTATTGTTTCCATCTGAAAAAAAATTTGTAATGATAAATTCTCTTGCTTTTGAAAAACAAATGTACTAACCTATGAATAGGTTTTTCAATAAAAGGGAGGACAAAATGAAAAAAATTTCTACTAGGAATGCTGTGCTCATCATCTGCGCACTGTTTCTTGTCAGCATGCTTGGAAGCTATATGGTCCAGACAAGCTTCTTCACAGTGAAACAGAAAGCAACCATATGCACCATGAATGAACTGGTCGATACGATTGCCGCAAATGAGGAGAAATACAACAAGGATCTGGGACCGACCCTCTCTCAGGCCAGTCTCTCCCAGATAAGCTTCACGACCTACATTCCGAAGAATGCCACGGTCGACAACCCGGCGCCGGCAATCATCTGCGCACACGGTTGGAACAATTCCAAGGAGCAGCAGATACTGAACTTCGTGGAGCTCTCGAGAAGAGGCTTCGTGGTTGTCACTGTCGACCTTGCCGGTCACGGACAGAGCGATGTCACCCTGCAGGATGAATCCGGTTGGGGCGGCGGAAATTCCGAATGCGCACTTGCTGCCGTCGAGTACGCAATGAGTCTGGGATTCGTCGATGAGACACGCGTCGGAGTCATCGGACACAGCGCCGGAGACCTTGCGGTCCAGAACGCCATCCTCCAGCTGAACGTCGAGGGTTCCAAGAAACACATCAGCGCATACTGCGACAGTGCTGGAGCCATCTCGGCACTCATCATGGGGTTCAACCCCGCCTGCCATCAGGGCATCGTCCTCGACGTCATTTTCGGAAAGTATGAGGAGATGAGCGATGCCGGATTCGATCTCCCTCGTTCAGGTTGGGGAACGATGATCTTCAACGGCTGGGTCGGAGCCGACAAGCTCAACGCAGACGGAACGATCCCCATCAACACCTATTACGATGTCTGGGAGAACAAGGGTCAGGTCATAAAGGATCCCGTGGATCCGAGGGATGGCTACACACTGTACGGCAAGTCGGCAATCAAGATCGAGGGTGCCGATGTCACTCACCCCGGTGCGGTGTTCTCCACGGAGACTGCAGCCCAGGCGATTGAGTTCTTCTACGATGTGTACGGAATCCCGAACGGTGCGAAATACATCGCTCCCAACAGACAGATCTGGGTCCTGGGAACGATCTTCCAGGTTATCGGAATGCTGACGTTCTTCGCATCGGCCTTCGTGTTCGGCAATGCCCTTCTTGAGAGAAAGAGATTCGCAAACGCTATCAGACCGGTACCCTGCGGAGACCAGCTCGCATCAATCAGGTCTTGGAAGGAAATCGTCCCCATCGTGGTCACGTTCGTACCTCTTGTGATCTTCGCGTACAAGATGTACTTCCCCCTCTACGATGCCAGGAACCTCATCATGAAGGAAACGGCAATCACGGACTGTGTAAGCGGAATCGCGGTCTACACGGCTGTCAGCGGAGTCTTCGCCTTCTTCATGATCGGAGTGAACTACTTCGTCTCAAGGCTCTGCCACCTGAAGGACGGGACGGAAGTCAAGACACTGTTCAACACCGCACGTGTCGACAGTTTCTCCCAGTTCGGAAGCTACATTGTGCTCTCGCTTGAAGTGATCGCACTCATGTACATTCCGCAGATAATCGCCTACTACCTGTTCGACGTCAACTTCGGCATTTCGGTGTTCGTCGTGGGTGTCCCCAGACTGGTATGGCTCCCGAACATCATCAAGAACTACTGGCCGTTGTGGTTCGTATGGGTCCTGCCCAACGCACTGCTGAACGTCAGGGCAAGATGGAAGGAAACTCCCGAATGGGCCACCACTCTGTTCATCTGTCTGGCGAGCGCACTTCCGATCATGATCCTGACATTCGTCAACTACGCCCATCTGCATGCGACAGGAGTCACGCTCTTCACTGCAGGCGACCCGTCGATCTTCGCATGGAACCTGTTCGCCCCGACGATCTTCGGTGCACTTGTATGCAGATACTATTACAAGAAGACCGGAAGCATCTGGGCAGGTGTCTTCATCGCGACAAGCGTCATGGTCCTCATGGCCACGACCATTACAAGGCATACCTCCGATATCGCTTTCTTCTGCTGATATCAGGTATATAAGCACAACTCTCTATCATTGCTCCGTGGCACCACCCATCCCCGCCACGGAGCTCCTTTTTTATCCGGGGATCAGGTTTCCTTATTCATCGTTTTACCGTCAGTCCTGTCTGCGGGGTCCGATTGCTCCGGGAATCGCAACCATCGCCATCACGATGATGACCGGCAGGTTGGCCTGCACGAGGATGCCCGGGATGATCAGTTTGACGATTGAATAAATGGCGATTGCGGAAAGATAGATTCTTGAGAGCAGTGTGAACTTCGGGCTCCTTCTGAAAGCAAATACGGCAAGGACCAGAAGAAGCGGGTTCACGAAGAGTATGTTCTCGTTCATCCAGGTGACATCATGGTTTGTGAAGACCATCATGAAGAACAACAGTGCCCCCATTAGGGCGAACACGACGTAAATCAGGCCTGTTGTGATGTACCAGGCTGTCTTTCTGCCTTTTCCAAGGAAAAGCAACAGTGCCGGTACACCGCAGAGGATGAGGCCTGCAATCACGGAGAACAGGATGTTGCTGTCAGGTTCATCCGGGATATCGTTACCGCCCTTTCCGGCGGCAAGCGTGCTGTCCAGACCGTAATACTCCATCACCGCCTTCTCCAGATTCACAGGTAGGAACATCTCGTCCCACAGGGTCGCCTCATTGTCGATCCTGCCACTCTGGAGGAACTCAAGGAGCCACTGGACCAGAGGATTGCGGGAAAGGGAGCGGGAGGCCTGCTGACGGAACGTAAGTCCGCTCCTGGCCTCTGCCCAGCGCTTGAAATCTCCGCCCGTGGTGAAGTCTATGATGTCACGCAGCCTTGTGGCACAATTGTCGTTGTAATGGTGGTACAGGTATGTGCGGTTCTCCTTCTGCACATTGATGTCCAGAAAGCTTATAACAGCTTTCTTCTGTTCTGCGGTGAGCGGAAGCACGACTTTCGTAACGCTCCTCCCCTCCATTTCCAGGGCTCGCATCTCCAGATCGGCAGAGAATGATGTTGTCAGGAACCAGAGCCTTCCCATGACGAAGTTCATTATGAAATCGTCATCGGCGAACGAGAAGGTGCCGTAGTCGAAGGCGATGTTGCGGCCTTCCGGTGTCGTGACCATCAGAGCCGAGTGGCCGAACCATGAGTATATGGGGTCGCCCTGCGAGATGGTAAGCAGCGAGACCGTGCACTGGTCCCAGTAGTCCATGGAACCGTCGTCGGACTCGTCGTACCATTTCTCAAGCATAGGTATGGAGTCGAATGAATAGCATTCCCTGTTGCCGTTCACACTTACAGCGGGAACCTGTGACAGTGCAAGAAGCAATACAATGAAAAGAACGGATAATCTGCGCATCGGTTTAAAGATAATACCTGACAGAGATAAAGAAAAGGGACTGCGTACATGACGCAATCCCTGCACATTCATTTTTCAACCGGAAATCAGGCTTTCTTGGAAACGATGTTCCTGATTACGAACAGAGTGCATACCATGAGCACAATGGCGATCGGAAGTACGATGAACCAGTTCGGAACAAGACCGGCTATGATATAGCTTATGAACGACACACCTGCGACGGTGATGGCGTACGGGAGCTGGGTGTTGACGTGGTTGATGTGGTCGCAGTCGGCACCCGCACTGGCCATGATGGTCGTATCGGAAATGGGCGAGCAGTGGTCACCGCAGACAGCACCTGCCATACATGCAGACACACAGACGATTCCGATCGGTGTGGTGATGGGGAACACGCTGATCGTGATGGGGATCAGGATACCGAATGTACCCCAGGAGGTTCCTGTCGAGAACGAGAGGAAGCAACCAATCACGAAGATGATCGCAGGCAACATGACCTTGAAGCCGGCAGCGGAGTTGTAGACGACTCCCTCCACGAACTCCTTTGCTCCCAGGCTGTCCGTCATGGCCTTGAGTGTCCATGCGAAGACCAGAATAAGAATGGCGGGAACCATGGCCTTGAAGCCCTCGGGAAGGCAGCTCATGATGTCCTGGAACTTCAGGACCCTTCTGAGCAGGAAGTAGACGATCGTGATGATGAAGGTGCATGCGCTTCCGAGCATGAGACCGACAGAGGCATCGGAATCCGAGAAGGCCTCGATGACACCGGCTCCGCTGAAGAATCCGCCGCTGTACAGCATTCCGATCACACAGGAGATGATGAGCACAACGATCGGGAACACCAGGTCGATGACCTTGCCCTTGCTGCGGCTCTTGTCCTTGACCGTCTCCTCTTCCATGACCTCGATCTTCTCGGAGAAGCTTCCGCTCCTTCTGATCATGGTCTCGATCTTCTTCTTCGCAGTCTCCTTCGTGTAGGGCTCGAACGTCCTCATCGGACCGTAATCGAACTTCATGAAGGCCAGACAGAGCATCATGACGATGGTGAGGATTGCGTAGAAGTTATACGGAATGGCCTTCACAAAAAGACCGAATCCGCTGACACCCGAATCCTTGACGAAACCCGCTACTGCCGCTGCCCACGAGGAAACAGGGGCGATGATGCAGATCGGGGCTGCCGTTGCGTCGATCAGGTAGCTGAGTTTCTCCTTGGAGATGCCGTGCTTCTCCGCCACGGGTCTCATGACGGAACCGACCGTAAGGCAGTTGAAGTAGTCGTCGATGAAGATCAGGACACCGAGGGCCGTGGTTGCGAGCATGGCGCCCATCTTCGTCTTGATGTGCTCGGATGCCCAGCGTCCGAACGCCTCGGATCCTCCGGCCTTGTTCATCAGTGCGACGATGGCACCGAGGATGACCAGGAAGATCAGGATTCCGACGTTATATGAATCGGCGACCGATGCGACGAATCCGTCCTGGAAAACGTGGACCAGAGTCCCCTCGAAGGCGAATCCTGAATAAAGGAGTCCTCCGATCAGGATTCCGATGAAGAGCGATGAGTACACTTCCTTGGTGGAAAGGGCGAGCCCGATGGCCACCACAGGCGGCAAAAGCGCCCAGAGTGTGTTTGTGAATTCTTTTCCGGATGTTGCCGCGATGATCAGCAGCACGACGACAACAGCGGTGAAGCAGAGCTTGATTATCCAGGATTTCCTGGCAACGGTTTTCTCAGCCATGACAACCTCTCTATATAATATAACGAGACCGATGTTATGCTTTTTCAGCCGACAATGTCAACAATAATTAAGGAGATATTCAGAAATAATGAATAAATATTCACATCAGGCCGGATATCCTGCCGTTTTCATCGACATCGATCACGGTGGCCTGCGGGACCTTGGGCAGACCCGGCATGGTCATGATCTCTCCCGTGTAGACGACGATGAAGCCTGCTCCTGCGCTGACCTTCACGTCACGGACCGTCACGGTGAAACCTGTGGGTGCGCAGAGCTTCTTCGGATCATCCGAGAAACTGTATTGCGTCTTGGCCATGCACACGGGAACACCGGCGAAACCTGCGGCTTCGAGCTTCTTTATCTTTGTCCTGACTCCGGGGGCGTAGGAGACTGACGAGCCGCCGTAGATGCGGGTGACTATCCTGCTGATCTTGGTCTCCACGGGGTCCTGATCAGCGTATGTGAATTCAAGATCGCTTTCCTTGGTGCATAGTCTGACGACTTCTTCGGCAAGGGCTTTACCGCCCTCCCCTCCTTTTGCCCAGACCTCGGACAGGACCGCGTTTACTCCGAGTTCTGCACAGCGTCTGCGGATGAGCTCGAGTTCGGCTTCCGTGTCTGTCGGGAAGCGGTTGACCGCGACGACGCACGGGACTCTGTAGACATCGGTGATTACTGAAACGTGTCTTAGCAGGTTGGGAAGGCCTTTCTCGAGGGCATCGAGGTCCTCTGTGGAAAGGTTGTCCTTCTTCAGGCCGCCGTGCATCTTGAGGGCTCGTATGGTGGCCACGATGACGACGGCTTTCGGTCTGAGTCCGGTGGTCCTGCACTTGATGTCCATGAACTTCTCAGCTCCGAGGTCGGCGCCGAATCCGGCTTCCGTAACGGTGTATTCACCGCATTTGAGGGCCATCCTGGTGGCGAGCACGGAATTGCAGCCGTGGGCGATGTTGGCGAACGGGCCACCGTGGATGAACGCAGGGGTTCCCTCCAGGCTTTGGACCAGATTGGGTTTGAGGGCATCCTTCAGGACGGCGGCCATCGCTCCTGCGGCCTTGAGGTCGGCTGCCGTCACCGCATTGCCTTCGTAAGTATAACCTACGATTATCCTTCCGAGCCTTGCCTTCAGGTCGGAGATCGATGTGGACAGGCAGAGGATCGCCATGACTTCTGAAGCGACGGTGATGTCGTACCCGTCCTCACGCGGCACCCCGTTCTTCGCTCCGCCCAGACCGTCGACAACGAACCTCAGCTGTCTGTCGTTCATGTCCACACAACGTCTCCAGACTATGGTCGAGGGATTGATGCCAAGCTCGTTGCCCTGGAAGATGTGGTTGTCGATCAGGGCCGCAAGGAGGTTGTTCGCCGCTCCGATTGCATGGAAATCGCCTGTGAAATGGAGATTGATTTCCTCCATGGGGATCACCTGGGAGTATCCGCCGCCGGCGGCTCCGCCCTTGACTCCGAAAACCGGGCCCATTGACGGCTCACGGAGAGCAAGAATGCTCTTCTTGCCGAGCTTCCTCAGTCCGTCCGCAAGACCGATTGTCGTGGTTGTCTTTCCTTCTCCGGCAGGGGTGGGAGTTATGGCGGTGACAAGGATGAGGTTCCCGTCGGAACAGTCCTTACGTGACTCCAGAAAGGCCGTGTCTATCTTCGCCTTGGTCCTTCCGTACTGTTCCACGTACTGCTGTTCAATGCCTGCTTTCGCGGCAATTTCCGTAATGGGGAGCGGTCTTACGCCCTGTGCGATCTCGATATCTGTAAGCATGGACACATTGTAGACCAAAAACCGGTTAAAATCACTCCCAATTCCTGCGGTTCCTTCATATAATGAGTGCAATGGAAGCACGGCTCACAGACATACCGGTCAATGAAGTCCTCAGGTACCTGGGTCATGACAGGCAGGCCATAGACGGCAGGCTGGAATGCCAGATTTCATCATGCATCGGCGCCGTGCTCAAATCCTCCAGGCCCAGACTGACATACAGGATCCTTGATGTACATGACGGGCTTCCCGATGGCCTGAATCTTGGAGGTAATGATATAAAAATGCTTCTTTCTCCCTGTATGCAGGCCATCATTATGGCTGCGACACTTGGACCTGAAGCTGAGAACCTGCTGAGACGGACCGAGGTCCTGGATATGGCCGACGCCGTAATCATGGACAGTGCCCAGAGCACCGCCATAGAGAATGTCTGCGACAATTTCGAGTTCGATTTGCGGACCGCATACAGGGAACAGGGACTATGGCTTACCGACCGGTTCAGTCCCGGTTACGGGGACATGCCGCTTGAGGACCAGAAGGAAATAATCGCCTTGCTGTCTGCGGAAAAACGGATCGGTCTTACTCTGACACCCGGTAACATCATGATTCCCCGGAAGAGCGTGACATGCATAATCGGTATTTCACCGGAAAAACAGAAACTGGTGCGAAGGGGTTGCGGCGTTTGCACACGCAACCGCATCTGCACATTCAGGAAAGGAGGCTCGCACTGTGACTGACATGAAGACCGTCATACTGGACGGAGCCATGGGCACTATGCTCCAGACCTCAGGACTGGGCCCCGGAGAGCGACCGGAGATCTTCGCACTGTCCAACCCCTCCGCAGTGGAGGACATCCAGCGCGACTATGTGAAGGCAGGCAGCAACGTACTGTATTCCAACACGTTCGGCGCCAACAGAAGGAAACTCGACGGAACC
>Ga0310690_10009683_pt1 | contig 12067 bp, 8 predicted proteins | sample AusTroGonzalo_MG_2_FD_207661 | JGI IMG/M metagenome (GOLD analysis project Ga0310690, IMG submission 207661) | Bovine rumen microbial communities from tropical cattle in Woodstock, Queensland, Australia - Gonzalo_04 (v2) (version 2) | ecosystem: Host-associated > Mammals > Digestive system >...
GAAAGTTCATCTGTATTGTAGCCGGCTATACAGACCAAATGCATGACTTCATTGACTCCAATCCTGGTTTGAAGAGCCGTTTTACACAGACGATACATTTCGATGACTATACGCCTGACGAGCTGACGCAGATATTCCTTAATCTGGCTAAAGGTAAGAGCTTTACCATTGATGAGGAAACTCAGGCTGCTATCCATCGCGAATTTGAACAGCTCTATCTGCGTCGTGACAAGAATTTTGGCAATGCCCGTGAGGCACGTCGGATCTTCGATGGTGCTGTCGAGCGTCAGAGTCAGCGCTTGGTTAAACTGATGAGCGATCCAGGCTTCCAGGAGGCTGACATGTTCAAGCTGACCAAGGAAGATTTACCGATGGCGCAGAATGAGGCAGCCCGTCCGCTGGACGAGGTTCTCAATGAACTGGATGAGTTTATCGGCATGCGTACGGTTAAGAATTCAATCCGTCGTCTGGCAGTTCAGAGTATGTTTATGAAACAGCGTGCAGCAATGGGGGCAGGTAAAGTTCAGCAATTGGCAATGAATTTTGTACTGACTGGAAATCCAGGTACAGGTAAAACCTCCATAGCCAGGAAGATGGGTGAGATACTCCAGTCAATGGAAATTCTTCCTACTTCCCGAGTCATAGAGGCTAGTCGTGCCACTTTGGTCGGTAAGTATATGGGTGAGACACCGAAGATTGTCAATAACATGTGTGACAAAGCGATGGGTGGTATTCTTTTTATCGATGAGGCTTACACGCTAAGTGATGGTGGTGACCAATATGGCAAGGAAGCCATTGATACTTTGATGAAACGTATGGAGGACGATCGTGGCAAGTTTGTTGTTATTGCTGCCGGTTACAAGGATAAGATAGAGGAATTCATGATGATGAATCCAGGATTGGCCAGTCGATTCACTCATAAGTTGCATATTGATGACTACAACGAAGATGAGTTGCTCGCAATCTTCAAGCAGATGGCTCAGAAGGATTCTTATACGCTGTCACCGACGGCAGAATTCAAAGCACTTGACCTGATATATAGAATGATAATGAATAAAGATGAGTCATGGGGTAATGCTCGCGAGATGCGTAATCTGCTAGATGCGACCGTTCAGAAACTCTCACTCCGTGTTTCGCAGATGCCACCAAATGAGGTGACCAAGGAAACTTATCAGATTATTTTACCAGAAGATATATAATAAGAAAATATGATTATTTGTCCGACTTGCAAAGAAGAAATTGACAACGATTCACATTTTTGTGACCAGTGTGGTCAGGCATTGTTGTTTTGTGACCGATGTGGTAGCGTTGGCATAGGGCGACGTTGCACCCATTGTGGTGGTTTGATGGTGGCTCCAGATAGTAATCTGCCAGTCCAACCAAGCAATCAGCGTATATCTGATAGTTTGCAACAGAATCTTAGTAATGTCTCTGTCGGCGATGTCTCTATACAGAATATGGTGACGCCGAAGTCATCATCAGGTGGCGTTCCTATATTGACCCTTGCTAATGATAGTCTGAATATACGCATTGTCGGAATTAATGGAGCTGTCATTGGCCGTAAAGTTGGACCATATACACAATTTCTTGAGAAGTTCCCATATGTATCAGGTACGCATGCTCAAATAAAATACAATTCCAGTATGGGGTGGTGTATTACAGACAAGCATTCGTCGAATGGTACTAAACTCAATCAACGTCCTTTGCAACCGGATGTAGAGATGTCACTCAATAATGGTGATGTGCTGACAATAGCAAATATCAATCTTCAAGTGATTGTTAGATAACACACGATGATGGAATTGTATGTGACTGCAGCCTCTAGATTAGGCTGCGTTCGAAGTAATAATGAGGATATGATACTCGTGGGCAGTTCTTTTGTCCGCAATGATGATCATAAGACCAAATTGGAATTAGATAGTACCAAGCGTACAATAATAGCAGTTGCTGATGGAATGGGCGGCCATCGTAGTGGAGAAGTGGCCAGTAGTGATGCTTTACATAATCTCCAGTTCTTTTTAAGTGATATTCCATCTGGTCTGGATGCAGACGGGTTGAAGAAAATGATATTGGAATGGTTAGATTCTATTAATGCCATCTTTGACTCGAAAGGACGTGTTGATGAGCAGTTCAAGGGAATGGGAACAACATTGGTTGCTATTATTTTTTATGAGGGTGACTTCTATTCAATTAATTGTGGTGACAGTCGTTTATATCGACTCCGCAACCAAAAAATGGAGCAGTTAACCACTGATCACACCTTTAAGGAGAAGACAGAGACCGGTAAACGTTCCAATATTATAACAAACTGTATTGGAGGAGGGTGTAAGAACTCTTTTGTAGATATGGTCAGAATGACGGATGACATTTTGTTTGGTGACATATATTTGTTGTGTAGTGACGGTCTGACCGATATGTTAAGTGACAAAGGAATTGGAACAATGCTATGCTCAGGTGCAGATGCGGATATGTTATGTAATGCCGCTATTCATGCCGGAGGTTTCGACAATGTTTCCGCTTGTATCATTGATGTAGAATAATAAATTGACTAAACATGCCATTAAGACTTCCCGATAGATTACCAGCCATCGATTTGTTAAAGCAGGAGAATATCTTTGTGATGGATGACACACGGGCCCATTCACAAGATATACGTCCGTTGAAAATCGTCATTCTTAATTTGATGCCTCTGAAGGTTACAACGGAGACAGATTTGGTTCGTTTGCTTTCCAATACCCCTCTACAGATGGATATTAGTTTCATGAAGGTGAAGAGTCATACGCCAAAGAACACGCCGATAGAGCACATGATGATGTTTTATCGCGACTTTGCTGCCATGCGTAATGAGAAGTTCGATGGCATGATTATTACAGGTGCTCCTGTGGAGCAGTTGGATTTTGAAGACGTCAGTTATTGGGGAGAAATTTCAGAGATTTTCTTGTGGGCAAAGACGCATGTGACAAGTACTTTATATATTTGTTGGGCAGCTCAGGCAGGACTCTATTATCACTATCAGATACCCAAGTATCCGTTAGATAAGAAAATGTTCGGTATCTTCCCTCAAATGACAACAGATCCGAAATTGCCTATTTTCCGTGGTTTCGATGACATTTTTATGATGCCTCATAGCCGTCATACAGAAATCCATCGCGATGACATTCTCGCCTGTCCGGAACTGACGTTGTTGGCAGAATCGGAAGAAAGCGGTGTTAGTATAGTGATGGCACGTGGAGGTCGTGAGTTCTTTATTACTGGTCATTTGGAATATTCTCCGAACACGCTTGACAATGAATATAAGCGTGACAAAGGTATTCGCGATGATGTGGAACTGCCAAAAAACTACTATCGTGATAATGATCCGGATAAAGCTCCTCTTGTCAGTTGGAGGGCACATGCCAATCTGTTTTATTCTAATTGGATTAACTATTACGTTTACCAAGAGACACCATATAATATCGATGATATTAGGTAATTGAGAGTTTGAGAGCATTAGAGTTACTATCACCAGCTAAGAATTTAGAGTGCGGTTTGGCGGCTATTGACCATGGGGCCGATGCAGTCTATATCGGAGCACCTCGTTTTGGGGCGCGAGCTTCAGTTGGTAATAGTATCGACGATATCCGTCGCCTTTGTGACTACGCTCATCTATTTGGGGTGAAAGTCTATGTGACGGTTAATACTATCCTTTATGATGAGGAACTCGACGAGGTACGTCAGTTATTACACGAACTGCAGAAGGTTGGTGTCGATGCCATCCTCGTACAGGATATGGCAGTTCTCTCTCTTTCTGATTCTCTTCTTCTTCATGCTTCGACACAGACAGATAACCGTACGGCAGAAAAGGTACGATGGTTACGTGATTTAGGGTTCTCACGTGTTGTACTGGCACGTGAACTGTCTGTCGATGAGATTGGTACGATTCATCGTGAGGTGCCAGATATAGAATTGGAGGTCTTTGTTCATGGTGCCTTATGTGTCAGTTATTCGGGCATCTGTTATGCTTCTCAATATTGTTTCGGACGTAGTGCCAATCGGGGTGAATGCGCTCAGTTCTGTCGTATGAAGTTTTCACTGATAGATGCGGAGAGTAAAGAAGTTGAACATGACCGATATCTTCTCTCGTTGAAGGACATGAATCAGAGTGACCATTTGGAAGAATTAGTGGAGGCTGGTGCAACATCTTTTAAAATAGAAGGTCGTTTGAAAGATATCTCATACGTGAAGAATGTGACAGCAGCCTATAGTGAACGATTGAACGAGATTATCAATCGTCATCCGGATATGTATTGTCGTAGCTCTTTGGGGCATTTTACATATACTTTCAGACCCAATCTTAAGAGGACATTTAATCGTGACTATACTACCTATTTCTTGCATGGCAGGCAACCAGACATCGCTTCATTCGATACACCAAAGGCCATTGGCGAGTTTGTGGGCTTGGTGAAGGAATTGCGGAGCGACTCCTTCAATGTGGCAGGAGTGGCGAGTTTTGCCAATGGTGATGGGCTTTGTTTTTTTGATGAAAACCGTCAGTTAGTTGGTTTCCGAGCTAACAAGGTAATGGGTAATCGTATCTATCCCTATCGTATGCCAACAGGCCTGAAACCTGGTGTGCGACTCTATCGAAATAATGATCAGGAGTTTGAACGCCAGCTGAGCCGTCCAACTGCAGAGCGTCGGATTCCGGTTCGTCTATCCCTTCGTGCTGTGGATAGTGGTTTCGAGTTGAATGGAATCTTCTTTCGTGCTGAGCATCAGTTGGCACAGAAGCCACCACGGGAGAATATTATTCGCCAGTTGTCGAAATTAGGCGATACCATCTATTGTTGTGAGGATGTGGATATCCCTAGTGATTTCAAATTTTTTATTCCTAATAGTTTGCTTTCAGAGATGCGTCGGACCTTTGTGGAAAGTCTTAGAAATCAAAGACGTCATGTAGATGGGTTGCATGATTCCCGCCAGAGGCATGAATCTGTCCCTTTGATACCCTACGCTCCATTTCCTTATCTTTACAATATATCCAACCGTCTCTCACAGCAATTTTATGGTGCGAAGGAGAAAACTGCCTATGAATTGAAAGGCGGTTCTGGTCCCATTATGCAGTGTCGTCATTGCATCCGTTATGCGCTTGGTTATTGTGTGAAACATGGTGGGCGGCGCCCTGAATGGCGAGAGCCTCTCTTTCTGGTATTGGGTGATGGTCGTCGGTTCCGTCTTGAGTTTGATTGCAAGAACTGTCAAATGAATGTCTATGCGTCATAACCTGATATACTTGACCGTTTTCATTGTCTCATGTATGTTGGGAGGATGTTACAATCAGGGACCGATTACCCCTGATGCGTGGAATCTTACCGAGCGCCAACTTGACTCTATTTCTTTCTATACGACTCACCACTATACACAAGGCTTCAATTTCGTGGTGACAGCCGATTCTTTGCAAATCTTGGAACAACAGGAAGAGATGATGCCTGTACCAGACATATTGACTTCTGAGATGACAACAGGCGATGAGACGATGCCCATGCTTTCGATGGTAGACTCTATTACCATTCGCAAACATGACCATCTGGTTGTTGCCGATATATATACAGTACCCACGGACTCCATCGATTCTGTTTGGGTAAAGGTTGCTCGTGACCAGTTAACACAAGGCTGGTTGCGCGAGAGTGATCTGCTGAAGGCAGTCTCACCTGATGATCCCATCAGTCAGTTTATTGATTTCTTTTCCGATGCCCATCTGTTGATATTCCTTGCTTTCTGTGTCATTGTGGGAGGTGCCTATGGCGTACGACGTCTTTTGCGAAAAGGTGCGAAGATTGTCCACTTCAACGACATCCCGTCTTTTTATCCGACACTGCTTTGTTTACTAATAGCCTCTTCAGCAGTTCTCTATAGTTCCATCCAGAATTTCGCACCAGAGATGTGGAGGCACTTTTACTATCATCCGTCGCTCAATCCGTATACGCTGCCTTGGCACTTGGGACTCTTTATCGTTTCGGTATGGGCCATTGTTATTGTCATGATAGCTACGGTCGATGATGTGCGTCATCATCTTCTAACAGGTGAGGCCATTCTTTATCTTGGCGGATTGGCAGCTGTCTGTGCTGTTGATTATGTGATTTTCAGTGTTACTACCTTATATTATATTGGTTATCCATTACTTATAGCATACTTTGTGTTCGCCTTATACCGCCTTTCTTTGCAAAAATCCATATAAATGTGGATTGCACAGGTCTGAAAATTGCTGTACCTTTGCAGCCGAATTTACAAAGTAAACTAAAGATGAAGAAAAATTTGTTTGTGATTATGGCGCTGGGCTGCCAGTTATCGACTGTCGGCTCCTCTATGTTTGGCCATGAATCGGAGGCCCTTACTGATAGCAGTAAAGTAGTTGATTTGGATGAAGTCGTTGTAGTAGCTCAGCCAAAGGAGCAGGTTCGCCTGCGCCTGCAGCCTGTCAGCAGCAGCGTGTTTGGCAGCGAACAACTCCAACAACTCAATATCCACGACCTTTCGCAGTTGTCGCAATTTGTCCCATCATTTGTGATGCCATCGTATGGTTCGCGACTCACCTCGTCGATGTATGTTCGCGGTATTGGCTCGCGCATCAATAATCCGGCTGTGGGTGTCTATTATGATAACATCCCATTGATGTCGAAAGCCGCGTTCAACAACCATTTTTATATGCTCGATCGCGTAGACATCCTGCGTGGCCCGCAAGGTTCGCTCTACGGACAGAACACCGAGGGCGGATTGGTGCGTGTCTACTCGAAGAACCCGATGAACTACCAAGGTACGGATATCCGTCTGGGCATCGGTACGGGGCTCTGGCGCAACGTCGAGGTAGCTCATCACCATCGTCCCTCTGAGAAACTTGCCTTTACCGTATCTGGCTTCTATAGTGGTCTGAAAGGATTCATCAATAACGACAACTTCGATGAAAAGAATGATATGAGTTTAGAGGCCGGCGGTAAACTGCGACTCATCTACCAGCCCACGCAGCAGCTGAAATTTGACTGGACGGCCGACTACCAGTGGGTGAATCAGAATGGTTTCGGCTACGGCCAGTATCAACCCATAGATTATACGGACGATGTTGGTGGGTCTCTTCCTTCTGTTGATACGGATGTGAAAGACCCCGCCACGACCATCATGAACGGCTATAAGCGTAATATGTTCAACACAGGCCTGAGCATCGGCTACGAGACGGAGCGTCTGCTCTTCACCTCCACCACCAGTTTCCAGCACCTGAAAGATCGCATGCTGATGGACCAGGACTATATGACGCCCGACTACTTGCGCTTGGAGCAGCGCCAGAAGATGAACGCCTTGACCCAGGAGTTCGTCTTGCGCTCGCACGACAAGAACCGCTGGCAGCACACCACGGGACTCTTTGGCGCCTATCAGTGGTTGCGCACCGATGCCCCCGTCTACTTCGGCGATGCCATCACGGGTCCCATCGGCTCTGCTATCACTGGTGCCATGACCTCTGCGATGTATCAGGCCATGTACGGTCGTATGCTCCCGCAGATGATTGAGCAAATGAAGGCCGAGATGATTGCTCAGGGCATGCCAGAGACCGCTGCCCAGGCAGCTGCGGAGAAGGCTGCTCCTGCTGCTGCCGAAAAGGCTGCTCAGGCTGCTATTGAGAAGGCTGGTATAACGATGTCGGCGGAGATGGCTGTGCCTGAGTCTTTCGATACGCCGACGCTGAATCTTGGACTCTTCCACGAGTCGAACCTCCTGCTGACTGACCGTCTGAAGCTCACCCTCGGACTTCGCCTGAACTACGACTGGATGAAGATCTCGTACGATGCTCTCGCCTATATGAACATGACGGGTGGCACAGCAGAGCGTCAGGCTACCTACCACCTGACCTCGCACGTTGTCGACAGCCGTTCGAAGTCCCACTTCCAGCTACTGCCGAAGGTGGCGCTCACATACAGTCTCGACCGTAACCTGGGTAACGTCTACGCCCTCGTGTCAAAGGGCTACCGCGCAGGTGGTTACAATATCCAGATGTTCTCAGACATCCTGCAGACCGACCTCAACGCCAACCAGCAGAAGGCCATGTCGGGCGACTACGACGTCGAACACACCACACAAGACTATGATAATATTGAAGAGACTATTGCCTACAAGCCTGAGGAGTCGTGGAACTTCGAGGTGGGCTCTCACCTGAATATCTTCGACCACCAGATTCACCTCGACCTCGCACTCTACTACATGATGATCCGTAACCAGCAGCTCTCGCAGATGGTGCCTGGCTCCAACTATGGTCGTATGATGGTCAACGCCGGCAAGAGCCATTCCCTTGGTGCTGAGCTCACCCTGCGTGGCCGCGCTTTCGACAATGCCCTCGACTGGGGACTCACCTATGCCTTCACCTCGGCGAAATTCGACGAGTATGCTTCTGACGAATTCGTTAACAGCATGGAGATTAGCGGTTATCAGGTCATATATAAGGATAACTACGTCCCCTTTGTGCCGCAGCACATGTTCAGTGCAATGACCGACTGGCATATAGGCGAGTTCACTCTTGGTCTGAACCTCAGCGGTCAGGGCAAGATTTGGTGGGACGAAGCGAACACCTACGCTCAGGACTTCTACGCTCTTCTCGGTGCCCATGCAGACTACGATTTCGGACCTGTGATTGTCAGCCTTTGGGGACGCAACTTGACCAACACGCACTACAATACATTCGCTGTGGAGAGTAATGCCGCCGGGGGATTTAAAGGTTATTTCGCCCAGCGTGCGAACCCCATCCAGTTCGGATTGGACGTGAATATCCATCTTTAGTTCATCTATGACAAGAAGGCGGCACTTACTGAAATGGTAAGTGCCGCTTTCTTATTGCTTTGTTGCTATTTTGATTGCTTATTTGAAAATCAGCTGTGCAAACTGGTAGAGGCTTCGGCGCCAGGTCTGCCACTCATGAGCAGTCTCTGGTGAGATATAGCTGTGGGCATTGATACCCAGCTTTTTCAGCTCTTCTGCAGCCTTGCTGACACTTCCATCACCTTCGGCCATTCCCTTCTCTTTGCCACCAGCACTCATGAAGAGCACTTTGTTGGTTTTCTTGAAATCTGCAGCATCCGTCAGTTCATCAGCTCCGATAGTACCACCACTGAAAATTCCAACGTATGCGAAGGTCTTCGGATTGTTCAACGTGATGCCATGCGTCTGCATGCCACCCATCGATAAGCCTGCCATAGCACGATGCTCAGTGTCAGCAATCACACGATAGTTTTTCTCGACCATTGGGATGATATCTTTAATCAGCACTTCTTCGAAGGCACCACCCATGCGACGAGCCATCTGGGCAAAGCCGGCACCACCCATACGAGGACGCTGACCTTGAGGGCCGCCTTGGGGACCATTAGGACGTGGGCCCTGAGGTCCTCCCTGCGGACCTCCTTGTGGACGCGGACCACGTGGGCCGCCGAAGCCCATGGGTTGTTCGCCCGGCTTACGGGCATTTAAGCCATTGTCCATAAAGATGATGAAAGGAACAGCCTTACCGGCAGCAATCAGGTTATCCATGATGATACCCGTCTTGCCTTGAGCACTCCATCCCGTCTCGTTCTCACCCATACCATGCTGCAGGTAGAGAACGGGGAACTTTTTATTAGGGTTCGAATAATACTCTGCGGGCAGGTAGATATAGCCGTGACGCATCTGCTCAGTAACAGTAGAATAATAATATACCTCGTTGATAGCCCCCTGAGGCACGTTCTTCACAGTATAGAAGTCCTCATCGGCAGCGGGAATGTCAATACCACTTCCCCAACGACTTGCACCATAGTAATATTTGCTACCCGGATCAGGTACGGAAGCCCCATCGATGTTCAGTTGGTAATAGTGGAAGCCTTCGTCCTGAGGAGCCGATTCGCCCGTCCAAACGCCGTTCTCGTCTTTCTTCATCTCGTACTTCACACCACCGATGTCAAGTTTTACACTTGTTGCCTCGGGGGCCGAAATTTGAGCACGTACCATACGCTGAGAGTTCACCATCGGATACTCTTTACCTTCCTGATTGGTGGTAGCTGGCTTGAAGTCTTCGATGACTTGTGCACTTGCCATTACTGCTGTAAACACAGTTGTTAAAAGAAAAAATCTTTTCATAAGTTAAAGTTTGGTTTAAATAATACAATTGTTACTTATACACTTTTCATTATGACGTTTTAAGCCGTGAAAAGTATAATAACAATCTATAAATGTTAGTGAAGATTAACAATTCCCTTTGAGTGCAGCCTTCCTATTTATTTAAAAAGCTCATCAAGCAGGCTGTAAAACGACGGATCTTCACCTATGATGGTCTTGACGATTTTTCCATCGGGGCCGACGATAATCTTGGTGGGGAATCCTTGAATGTCGTAGTCTTCAAGGAGAGTTGACTCCTTTGGACAATAAACGTGTAGCCAGGGTAGCTCATACTTCTGTACGGCGGCCTTCCATTTCTCCTCTGTATCGTTGCAGTCGATACCGAGAATCTCAAATTTGCCGGGATACTTGGCATAGTACTCCTTCATTTTCGGCATGCCTTTGATGCACCAGATGCACCACGAACCCCAGAAGTCGAGGATAACGTATTTGCCGCGTAGTGAAGTCAGTGTAAGGGGTTTGCCATTAAGGTCGTTGAGGGTGAATACGGGGGCTTCGCCAACTTCGCCGACTTCGGTGACTTCGGCGATATCAACATCAACATTGTCGGGCTTCACTTTCGGTGCCTTGTTGTCGTTAGCACAGCCGCAGATGGCAAGGGCTGCAAACATCATACCTAAAATATTTCTTTTCATATTCATTTTATTTTGGAATCGGTTGCAAAGATAGTTATTTATTTCAAAATAACAAAAGTAACAAGACAAATATTATATTAGTTTTATACAAAGATCAGTTCTCTCATGACCATATCGCTGAGAAAGAGTCCACTGTGAGTGAGTGTTAAGTGCTCTCCGTTGAGTACTAAAAGACCATCGGCGACAAAGCGTTGGGCGTTTCTGATGGCGTAGGTCCGGTATTTCTCTGGGAGTTTCGACAGGTCGAGACCTTCTCGTGTCCGGAGGGCTACGGTTACCATGTCGTTATAGTGGGTGTCATCGTCGATGACCTCGAAATCAAAGATGCGTTCGCCACGTTCTATCCCATCGATGTATCGGTGTATGTCACTGATGTTCCAGCTTCGGGTGTGGCCGTCGTAAGAGTGGGCAGCAGCACCAATGCCGATGTAGGTTGAGCCGTTCCAGTAGCTGGCGTTATGGCGTGAGCGATAGCCGGTCTTGGCGAAGTTGGATATTTCGTAATGTTCGTAGCCTGCAGCGGATAATTTATCAATCAGGAGTTCGTACATGGCGCGCTCGGTTTCCTCCTTACTATTCTTGTATTCCCGTACTCCCATATCTCCGTACCGCCGATAAAGTTCCGTACCTTCCTCAACCATCAGGCAATAGGCCGAAATGTGTTCTACGTCGAGGGCAAGTGCGGCCTCTATGTCGCGTTTCCAATCTGCGAGCGTTTCGTCGGGGAAACCGTACATGAGGTCGATGCTGATGTTTCTGATACCTACCTCACGGAGCAGTCGGATGGCTTCGGTCACTTGCTGCGAGGTATGTCGCCGGTGTAGCCATCGTAGCCGTTCATCGCTGAAGGTCTGTGCGCCCATCGACACACGATTTATTGGCATTGTGCGCAGTCCGTCGGCGAAGGCAGGCGTCACATCGTCTGGATTCACCTCGATGGTCACTTCGGCATCCGTTGCCACCTTATTATATATATAAAGGGTGTTCAAAATGTGCTTCAGTTGTGGAATCGAGAGTTGGCTCGGCGTGCCGCCGCCGAGGTAGATCGTACTGACCTCTCGCTCGCTTCCACTTACTATTTCCAACTCCCTAACAATAGCCTCAACGTACCTCTGCCGAGACTCCAGTGAGGTCGTTGAATAGAAACCACAATAGATGCATCGGCTCTTGCAAAAGGGGATATGTATGTATATTCCTGCCATTTCCGGCACAAAATTACTAATTTTGCTTAATATTTGAAACATTTCTTTGGTTTTTCCCGTAAAAAT